>Ga0079226_10002080_pt1 | contig 15389 bp, 12 predicted proteins | sample Poulit2014_FD_76345 | JGI IMG/M metagenome (GOLD analysis project Ga0079226, IMG submission 76345) | Agricultural soil microbial communities from Georgia to study Nitrogen management - Poultry litter 2014 | ecosystem: Environmental > Terrestrial > Soil > Agricultural land | place: USA: Georgia... | reverse complement strand
ATGAGCTATGGATCCCTTGGTAAAAATGCCATTACAGCATTATCAAAAGGACTAAAACTAGCAAATGGATCATGGATGAATACAGGAGAAGGGGGATTATCCCCACACCACTTAACAGGTGGAGTAGACATTATGATGCAAATTGGTCCAGGAAAATTTGGTGTGCGTACACATGATGGAGAATTTTCCCTTGAAGAATTCAAGAAAAAAGCAGATCTCGAACAAATCAAAGCATTCGAAGTAAAACTTGCACAAGGTGCTAAAACACGTGGTGGACACATTGAAGCTGAAAAGGTGACCGAAGAAATTGCTGAGATTCGTAACGTAAAGCCTTTCACAGGAATTGACAGTCCAAACCGCTTTAGAGAATTTAATACAACTGAAGGACTACTGGATTTCGTAACAATGTTGCGCAAAGAAGGTGGAAAGCCTGTCGGAGTAAAAATTGTTGCCGGATCAAAATCAGAAGTAGAAGATTTTGTCAAAACAATGGCCAAACTCGACCAAGTACCAGACTTCATCTCCATTGATGGTGCTGAAGGTGGAACTGGAGCAACGTATCAAGAATTATCAGATGCTGTTGGACTTCCTTTATTCACTGCTTTACCATTACTTGATGAACTACTTAAACGCCACGGCATTCGTGATCGCGTGAAAATCATCGCAGCTGGAAAGCTTGTCACGCCTGACGCTATGGCTTACGCATTATGCTTAGGTGCTGACCTACTCAACACAGCTCGTGGAATGATGATCTCTGTTGGTTGCATTATGGCTCAAGTTTGCCACAACAACACATGCCCGGTAGGTGTAGCAACAACAGATCCGAAGAAAGAAAAAGCACTCGTTGTCGAAGAAAAACAATACCGAGTCGCAAACTATATTGTTTCATTACGTGAAGGCCTATTCAACGTTGCAGCTGCGGCAGGAGTACCGTCACCAACACTCCTATCTGCCGAACACATCATTTACAAAGCGCCAAATGGTCAAATGATGACAGGTCAAGAATATAAAGACCACTTAGTGTCGTCACGTTCAGAACTCATTGGACATAACCCCATTGGAGCTGGAGCAGCTAGTCATACTGGATAATTAAACTTACAAACAACCAAGCCCTAGATTTCTTTTATAGAAACTAGGGCTTTTTTTCACGCATTAACGGCGAGTCAATACCCCCACTTCAATTATGTGCAGGAAACCAAGATGTGTTTATGCGTATTATGTGTAAGAAAGAGATAGGATTAGTCATCTTCAACGTCAATCAAAAATATACGGTCCTCGAATCCCCCACGCTTAATTGCCTTTTCTTTTCTTACTTTTTCAACCTCTTCTATATTTGCTCCAAGCGCACTGCTTGCTGCATGGATTAATTCTAAAAGATCTGCAAGCTCTTCAACCGCTTCAACATTTGTCTCTGCTTGTAAGTATTCATCAAGCTCTTCTTCCATCTTTTCATTGACTGAAGAAACATATTCTTCCTTTGATAATATTTTGGTTGAAAATTCCTTTCCCTCTTTTGCAATAATTTCCGGAATTTTATCCCGTACTAATTTTTTATAAACGGGCATGATAATCGCTCCTTTAGTACTATATATACCTTCATTATATCGATAGTTGTTTTGTAGAACAATTGGATTAACAACACAAGAAGAGGATGGGACAACAGATTTAAAGTTAACTCAAATATGAGTATTCATATTTTTGGAGATGCAACTTTGATTTGACACATCCTCTTTTTGTTTTAATAATGGTATGTTGGTACTAAGGCCATTCCTAATAGCATGCCGATAATAGCACAGGCGACTCCTGCAATCATAATGATTGTTCCGTGTGTCTCATCAATCTTTCTGTACAGGTAGCCAAATACGACAGCTCCTGCACCGAAAATTATTGGAATAAATAAAATAGCTATTCCACAGAAAACCCATCCTAATACGGCATACACATGATTGTTTTGATGGGCTTGTTGGGTATTAATTGAAGATAGTTGAGAAGATTTATTCAGAGATGTTCCACAGACATTGCAAAAATTTGAGTTTTCGGACACTTCAGCTCCACACTTTTCACAATAGTTCATCGAATCCCACCTTGAACATTCTATTTTTAATATCTATATACAGATTATTGAATGTTGTTATACATGTCAAGATAAGATTATATACGGTATGTCTCATACCTTTACTCGATACTTCATAGAATACAAAAATCAAGCACAATCACTATACAAAAGATTTTGTACAGTAATTGTGCTTGAATCAGACATATGTTTACGCGTAATGACAAGCAACCCAGTGATCTTTTTCGACTTCTCGCCATTCTGGAGTCTGCATGCACTTCTCTGTAGCTAATGGACATCTTGTTCTAAAGCGACACCCTGTAGGCGGATCTACTGGACTTGGAATACTTCCTTCTAAAATAATTCTCTCCCGATCTTTTTCAACTTTTGGATCTGGAACAGGTACTGCTGATAATAATGCTTGTGTATAAGGATGTAATGGATTATTCGTAAGCTCGTCCGAACTCGCCAGCTCCACGAGACCACCTAGATACATTACACCAATACGATCACTGATATATTTGACCATTGATAAATCATGTGCAATAAATAAAAAGGTAAGATCTCTTTCTTGTTGTAACTTCATCAGCAAGTTCACGACTTGGGCTTGAATAGAAACATCCAATGCAGAAATTGGCTCATCTGCAATAATTAATTCTGGTTCTACCGCTAACGTTCGCGCAATTCCAATACGTTGTCGTTGGCCTCCTGAAAATTCGTGAGGGTAGCGCTGAGCATGTTCTTTCTGTAAGCCAACAACTTCTAGCAATTCCTCCACCATTGCTTTTCGTTCCTTATTGTTTTTCGCAAGGCGATGAATATCAATCCCCTCTGCCACGATATCTTCTACTGTTTTACGTGGATCGAGTGATGCATACGGATCTTGAAAGATCATTTGGACCTTTTTACTATATTCTTTTTTCATATTTTCTGTAATGGATTTATTTTCGTATAAGACTTCCCCTTCAGTTGGTTCGTACAATCCCATAATCGTTCGGGCAGCTGTTGATTTCCCGCAACCAGACTCTCCGACAAGTCCTAATGTTTCTCCCTTTCGAATTTCAAGAGAAACCCCATCCAATGCTTTTAACACTTGTTTTGGACCGAACTTAAAATGCTTTTTCAAATTTTTGGTTTCCAGCAAAATCTCTTGATCTTCTCTCGCCGCCTTGGAATCTTCTTCAATTACAGTGCCCGTTTGCACCTCAGCTAAGTCAATTTCTGGTGCTTGCGGATGCAAGAGCCACGTAGCCGCTGCGTGTGTATCGCTAATTTGAAACATCGGTGGTTGCTCTTCATAATCAATCGCTAACGCATATTCATTCCGAGCAGCAAATGCATCGCCACTTGGTGGATTCGTCATATCCGGAGGACTTCCTGGGATAGAATAGAGCGGACCACTCGTTTCCATATTCGGCATCGATTTTAAAAGTCCTGAATTGTAAGGATGTGTCGGATGATAAAATATTTCCTCCACCGTTCCCTTTTCCACAATTCTACCTGCATACATAACCGCTACTGAATCAGCAATGTTTGCAACAACACCTAAGTCATGCGTAATAAAAATAATCGCCGTACCAATCTCCTTTTGAATATGTTTTAACAAATCCAAAATTTGCGCTTGGATCGTTACATCTAAAGCTGTAGTTGGCTCATCAGCAATTAATAATCTCGGATTACAAGCTAACGCCATCGCTATCACGACACGTTGCCTCATCCCGCCAGAAAACTCATGTGGATACTGCTTCAAGCGTTCTTCGGGATTAGGAATCCCTACTAAATTAAATAATTCTAGAGCAAGACGATCCGCTTCACTTTTACTTAAATTTCTATGTTTAATTGCACTTTCCACCACTTGCTTTCCAACCTTCATTGTCGGATTCAATGATGTCATCGGATCCTGGAAAATCATCGTGATATCTGATCCTCGAACCTTATTCATTTCTTTCTTTGATAGCGTTAATAAATCTTTTCCCTCATAATAAATATGCCCATCTTCAATCATTGAATTTTGTGGTGGCAATAAACCCATAATCGATTTAGCTGTAACGGACTTACCAGAGCCTGATTCCCCCACTATAGCTAATGTTTCACCTTTTTTAACCGTTAAATCAACTCCTCGAACTGCATGGACCTTTCCTGCATGCGTTCGAAAAGATATGTGTAAGTTTTCAATTGATAATACATTGTCCATTCACGTTACCTCGCTTTTCCTTTGAAATCTCCACATTGAAAATGCACAATCCCTCTTATTTTCTCATCCGTGGATCTAACGCATCTCTCAAGCCGTCTGCTAACAAGTTAAAGCAAACCATTAAAGCAATAATGACAATCGAAGGGAAGATTAATAAATAGAAATGGCTTCTCATCGACTGGAACCCATCATTAATCAGTACACCTAAAGATGCAAGAGGTTCCTGTAACCCTAATCCAATGAAGCTTAGAAATGCTTCCATAAAAATCGCATTTGGAATCGTAAACATCATATTTACAATAATAATCCCCATCGTATTTGGAATCATATGCTTCGTAATAATTCGCTTCGTTCCTGCACCAAGCGCACGCGCAGCCAGAACATATTCTTGAGTTTTTAATTTTAAAACTTGCCCCCGAACCAACCGGGCCATATTCACCCATCCGGTAATGACAAGTGCAATAGTAATCGTTAAAATACCTGGACGCATAATCATAATTAACAAAATAACAATTACTAGATTCGGAATCCCAACTAATATCTCAATAAATCGTTGCATGATATTATCCGTTCTTCCGCCTTTAAAACCGGAAATTGCACCATAGGTAATCCCAATTAAAATATCAAGTAACGCAGCTAATACTGCAATATATAAAGAAATTCGAGTTCCTTCCCATAATCTCGTCCACTGATCACGGCCAAACTTATCCGTTCCAATCCAGTGATCACTACTAGGTTTTGAGTACACATTGTCATAATTCGTCTGTTGATACGTATATTCATTCATATGTGGACCGACAATTGCCAAAATAAGTAAGATCAGTAGCACAATAATACTTATAACTGTCCCCTTATTTTGCTTCAGCCGAAGCCACCCTTCCTTCCACGCGCTAATACTTGGGCGACTTATTTCTTCACTTTGCTTCTCTCTTCTACCAACTACTTTAAATTTATCATCTGAATAAACCATTTCTTCTTTTGTTTTACTCACAGTGAAAACTACTCCTTCCCTCGCACCCTAACACGTGGATCAATCACGGTATATAGCAAGTCCACAACGAGAATTGTTAATATAAAAAACGCACTATAAAAAAGAGTTAACCCCATAATCGTCGTATAATCATTCGTTTTTATAGAGTCAACGAATAAACTACCAATACCTGGTATACTAAAAATGTTTTCAATAACTAGTGAACCCGTTAACAAACTCACAAACACAGGCCCCATAATCGTAACAACAGGAATTAAAGCATTTCTGATAGCATGCTTCACTAAAACAGCAAAATCACCAATTCCCTTAGCCTGTGCAGTCACAATATAATCTTGATCAAGCACTTCCAACATTTCATTACGAGTAAACCGGGCAATAATTGCTATCACTGTTACCCCCAGTGAAATGGTCGGTAAAATGGAACTTTGATAGCTTTCCCAATACGCTACTGGGAATAACCCCCATTTAAGCCCTACATAAAATTGTAGAATCGCCGCTAAAACGAAATTTGGAATGGATATCCCTAACACAGCAATAACCATCGTCGAATAGTCCCATATCGTATTATGCCTAAAGGCTGCAACCATACCAAGAATAATTCCAATCGATAACCCTAATACAACCGCTTGTATCCCTAGAATTGCTGAAGGCGCAATTCGTTTCGAAATTAACGAAGTAACCGATTGCCCTTTATAGTAATACGATATTCCAAGATCACCTTTAACCAAATTTCCTAAATAATTCACATACTGTATATGTACCGGTTTATCCAAGTCATAACGAGCTAAGAATTCCAGTCGCTCCTCATCTGATAGCTCAGATAACTTTTCCTCATCAAAAGGAGAACCCGGCAATAATTTCATTAAGAAAAATGTAATCGAAGCAATAATAAATAACGTTATAACAATATTAATTAATTTGGATATAATCATTCGTCCCATTAACAACACCTCTTGTTGAAAAATGAACCATTTCATTTACCTCATCAAGGCTTTTAAATGGATTTATACACATTTCTCGTAGTGAATCTTTGTATGATGATGAGCATTTTTGCCAAAACTTCATACAAAGAAAGAAAAAGAGAGATAAAGATTCCTATCTCTCTTTTATTTTTTATTCTCTTTTCTGAGTGATTACTAATCAATTTTTACTTGCTTTAATTCAAGTGAAGCACCATATGGATGAATGATTAAATCTTTCACGTTAGACTTCTGCAAGTAGGCTCTTCCTTCAAAATAAAGAGGTCCAAGCGTACCCTCATCCTCAATCATTAATCTTTCCGCTTCAATGAGCATGTCTAATCGCTTCTGCTCATCCACTTCATCTCCCGCATCATCAATTAACTCCTGGTAATCCGGGTGTGAGAAGCTTCCACGCAATCCTCTAAGTGGTTCACCATACCATAAATCTAAAATATCCATCGCGTCATTATAGTCTGATCCCCAACGAGAAATACCCATTTGGTAGTCATTCTCTCTCATTGCGTCTAAACGTCCACTATATGGTTTCGTTACAATATCAACATCTACATCAAGGTTTTCCTTAAATGCACTTTGTAAAAATGTAGCTGTATCTTTTGCAATCGTGTCGTCAGCAGTAAGGATTTCAAGTTTTGGTAACTCACCAATCTCATCTAATCCTTTTTCCAAATAATCCTTTGCAGCCTCGTAATCAGGCTGTACCACATCGCCAGCTAACTCACGGAATGTATTATCATCATCTCCATGAACTCCAAGAGCAACAAGCCCATAAGCAGGCTCAGATCCATTATTAAGAACTGTTTCCGTTAAAGAACTTGGATCAAATGCTAACTGGAATGCTTTACGAATATTTTTATTATCAAATGGCTCTTCTAAGAAGTTAAACTGAAGATACCAAGAGTTAAATTGTGTCTCTGTACCAAATTCCTCATCATCTTTAAAACTCTCAACATCGTTAGAAGATAAGTAGACTCGGTCTAACTCACCAGACTCATATAAATTAAGTGCCGTACTTGTTTCCTTAATAACCTTCATAGACACTTTATCAACTTCTACGTTATCCTTATCCCAATACTCTTCGTTCTTCTCAAGCATAACCCCTTCAGCCTGGTCATACTCCGTCATTTCATAAGGACCATTGTAAAGAATCGAATCAGCAGTTAAAGCAAAGTTATCTTCCCCAACTTCATTAATAAAGTCCTCATTAAGAGGGAAGTATGTGGCAAAAGCTGTAAGACCTAAAAAGAATGGCGTTGGCTTCATAATTGTAACTTCAAGAGTCTCATCATCAATTACTTCAATACCAACCTCTGATTCATCTGCCTCTCCTTCACTATATTCTAGGCCACCAACAATATAGTCATGAAGAATATCTTCATAAGCACCCTTTGTATCTGGATGCATCGCACGCAACCAAGAATACTTAAAGTCTTCAGCCGTCACAGGTTCACCGTTACTCCACTTAATATCATCACGCAGATGGAATGTATACGTAAGCTTATCGTCGGAAATATCTACAGACTCAGCCATCGCAGGCTCAGGTTCATTGTTTTCATCCAAGCGATAAAGCCCTTCCATTACATTATTTAAAATAGAAAACGAAATTGTATCCGTTGTCAATACTTGGTTTAAATCAGGAATATCATTATCTAAACTAAGCTTTAAAACCTTCTCTCCATCTTCACCGCCTGCATCATCATCTTTATCATCCGTAAATCCACCGCAAGCAGCCAAAACTAACATAATCGCCATTGACATCAACAGCACTAATCTTTTTGACATAAAGTCATCCCCACCCCTTTGGTTTGTTTTTCTTATAAAACTCTTTAGAACTTAATATTCAAACAATTTTACTTCGAATAACTAAGCCCGCACCGCATAAATCATACGTCTCTCTACTTGTAATAAGTATTATTATCTATGTATATATATGCTCAAGAGCTTTTAAAAAATGATAAATTCCAACGACGATCCTTCGACTATCGAAATTTATAATTAGTGGTAATTATATGGGTATTTGATTGTTTTGTCAATGAGGAAGGGCAAACACTGATTCAAATTTTAATGTTCGTTTATCTTTGTAATAAAACCTGTTCTTATCCCGCTCTATAGCTATTGCTCATCTAATTCACGTATCGTTTGTGCTATCACTTGAGGAAAGTTTTTCCAGACACGGTATGTCATTGGTTTTAATTATTTTATTATAAACCTAGTTATGTTATCGTTCATTATGAGGACCACTTTTGTAGTTTTTGTCTGCAAACATAACCATACAAAAGAAGGTCCTCTTTTTCATTTAAATAGCCCATAATCATTTTATTCTAGTCCATATAAAAATCTATCAATATATATATCCAATAAACTAAACATGATATCTATGAAAAAAGAAGTTTTATCTCTATTTTAAAATTGCTTATTCCTCAAATAAATCCCTTCGTAAGGTAGGCATTCTACTATTTGAATTTCTTATCTTATCCTCAATTTCAATTTTCCATTTTTCAAAGGCATAGGTCTCCGCTAATTCTATAGTAAAATTTTCACCATCAAGCTTTGTAACTTTCAATGAATCAACACCTAATTTAATTAGGTGGTCCATTGTTAGTAGTTCTCTTTCTTTTAAACCCAGCACATCATGTAAAATCCACTTACCAAGAACGCTTTGAGGATTCGTTTGAAGACTTTTCCCACCATCCTGTGTAACAATCGCCTTAATTATTCGTCCATCTGGCAAATGAAGATTAAATGGCGTTGCATTATTCCTCTTCTGCTTATTCAAAGCATCAAAACCAAAAAAGTTAGGCTTAGTTTGATGTATCCATCTGGGAATCGGTATGTATGCTTCAAAGACAGGTCTAGGTATTCCACTGCCCTTATTCTTCGAAGCAGCATTCCAAGCATTAAACCCCGATTTCTCTTCTACCTTCATATTTCTGTCAGAATAGATAGGTAAGAAAATAACATCCTTTGTATCATATAATTTGTCATCCGTTGGTAATTCAATCATACGTAATAGTTCAAAGGGGTCATCATAGTTTACGATAGGTACCTGCTCAAGAATAAAGTTCTTTGACGCATTAAACTCTTTCAATAATACACTTTTACTTGTATAGAATTTATAGTTATTTAATGAATCCGTAAAAGTAAACGTTCCGCCTTTATTATTAAGTAGCTTTAAAGAATCCATCTGAATTAAGTCATAATTAGTTTCCATGATATTCATTACATCGTCATCACGAGTAATATTATGATATAAATCGTAATCGGTATTGTACTGTCTTTTATCTAATTGAATTCTTTCATTTCTGAGTTCTGCAACCTTTTTTATGAGATGTTCGTAATCATTCTCTTTAATTAGGGGTGCTAATTCTGTCGGAGATGCCTTATTAAATTCAGCTACTTTCTGATAAGTTGAATCCCTCGTATGTATCCATGTTTTAAGACCTATTCCAATTCTCTTATCATTAAGTTCAGCAATAACATCAAATGCAGAGTCTTTTCTCGTTAGATCTTCTACACTTTTAAATACCTTAGCATATAATTGTTCATGATTTCTATAATATAAATATGGCTTTCTAGCATTAGTTCCTGTCTTATTGTCTTTAAATAAACCAGACAATGATCCGAATATTTTCAGGTATCTTATATATTCTTCTTTCTCTTTTTTATCCATTAAGTCCCATATATTAGTCATATAGACACACCTTCTTTATGAGAATATTTTCCTACGTACTTATATATTAGCAAAAGAGAGATCTTTTAAAAAGATCTCTCTTTAATTCAACATATAGAATTCATTCCACTCTCTTTCTTTTATGATTCTTTTATATTGTTCTTCGTTTAATAATGGTCTCATGCTCTCTTTTAGTAATACTTCTACCTTTTCTTTAGTTTCACAATTGGAAACTGCATATGATTCACCGATATTACTACCAAACATTCGTGTGAAAGTTAAAATTGGTTTGTTTGGATTTGGATTTCTATTCTTTTTCACTGAGGTATTTAGTGCTTTGGTTATATTGTTTGCAATACGTTGAATCAATGGAACTACAACACTGTTACCTGCCTGTTTATACAAAGGTCCATCAGCCATATCCGTAGGTAACTCAAATGATTCCGGGAACCCTTGAATATTGAAAGTTTCTCTAGGGGTTAACTTTCTAATTCCATGATCAGCTAATATTAATGGCACATTATGTCCACCAGTTCCCATATTTGCCGTCAAAGTTGGTACTACTCCGCTCATGTTCTTTCTCACATATTTCCTTCTCCATTGATAGACTGTTTCCTGGCTTATAATTTCTTTTTCTAACTCATCATAGAAAGATGGGTTCTTTTCGGCTGTATAGTAATACTTCTGATGTACTTTTTTATTGAAACTAATAAAGTCATTTAATTGGGATGTACGGTGAATAGGTTCAGGGAAATAAAATTGATCAAAGGCTTCTTTCGAACGAAATGCAACAATATAAATACGTTCTCTGTTTTGGGGAATATTCGCATAATCCTTAGCATTTAAAACAGCCCACTTTAAGTAATATCCATTCTGTTCTAATCCTTGACGAATAACCTTAAAAGTATTCCCTTCATCGTGGGTAACCATATTTTTTACATTCTCCAAAAATACAATCTCAGGTTTTTTAGCAATTATAATTCTTAAGGTTTCAAAAAACAAATCGCCACGTTCATCTTCAAACCCTTTACGATATCCTGCAACACTAAATGCTTGGCAGGGGAATCCTGCTAATAATACATCTATATCTGGAACTTCGTTTTCATGTACTTCTCGTATATCTCGACCATCTACCTCTAAATCAAAATTTAACTCATATGTTTTTCTCGCGTTTTTATCAAATTCATTGGCATATACCACTTTATAATCTGTCAATTCATCGAATCCCAAGTCTATTCCACCAACTCCTGCGAACAAACTGGCAACTCTTTTGTGCTTAATCTCATTCATCTAAGATTATCCCTCCAACTACATATACTTAAATTATACCATTTTACAACAAAATTTGCAGCAAATAAATTTACTAAGATTTGAAGTAGCTTAATTTATTGTTAATATATTATGATCATAATAATCTGCTTGGCCTGAGTAGATTATAGCACTAAATTTAATTTGTTATTTTTAGTTCTATTGTCTTTTGGTATAACCTCCTCCCCATAAAACTCAGTTATTCTTAAGTGATAATTCAATTTTCTGCGAACTAAATATGAGCATAACAGTTAATTATAGAAAACTAATTAGTTTAATCACTAATAGGCCACTTGCCCTCCACCCATTTCCATTCTAAAATAAAACTAACAACACCCGACAAAATATAGGTAGATAGTTGTTCAATACTCACAAACAACAAATACAGATCAATTGAATGTCATATTTACAAACTACACATTTCTAGGAGGAATAACCCATGCAACTACTAGGCCTACACCACGTCTCAGCAATAACCACTTCTGCAAAGGAAAACGTACACTTTTACACAAAAATCATGGGGATGCGCTTGGTGAAGAAGACTGTGAATCAGGATGAGCCTTCCATGTATCATTTATTTTATGGGGATGAGGTGGGAAATCCTGGTACGGAGCTGACCTTTTTTGAAATTCCCCCTGCTGGACGTACCCATGAAGGGACAAATAGTATTACGACGACATCCCTTCGTGTTCCAAGTGATGAAGCTTTAGTGTTTTGGCAAAAGAGATTTTCAAAATACGATGTTGAGCACGAAGAAATTAAGGTACGTTTTGGTCGGCAAACGGTACGCTTTCGAGATTTTGAGAATCAGCGGTTAATGCTTGTGTCAGATGAGCATAACGTTGGAGTTGCTGGAGGGCGTCCATTTGAACGGGATGATATTCCAGTTGAATTTGGTATCGTTGGTCTTGGGCCCATTTATTTAACGGTGCAGAAACCTGAGGCAACGAGTGCTCTTTTGACTGAAATTTTCGGGCTTCATTATGTTGGTGATTATCCAAGTGATAGCGAAACGAATGAAAATATTGTTGTATATGCTATGGGTGAAGGTGGTACAGGAGCTGAGGTGCATATTGAGAAGCGAGATGACCTACCTCGTGAACGTCCTGGACGAGGTAGTGTGCACCATGTTGCTTTTCGTGTTGCAAATGAGGAAGAGATGTATGCATGGATTGATCGACTAGATGCGGAAGGTAAACAGCATTCGGGTTTTGTGGATCGATTTTATTTCAAATCAGTCTATATTCCAGATCCGAATGGCATATTAATCGAACTTGCCACAGATGGGCCTGGATTTGCTACAGATGAGGATGTCGAACACTTAGGAGAAACCCTAGCACTTCCCCCATTTCTAGAAGCACACCGAGAAGATATTGAGGCAGATTTAGAGCCGATCGAAGCTAAATGATTTGTGTATACCAAATTAAAAGGGAGAGGCTGAACACCTCTCCCTTTGTAAGTTTATTTTTCTAAGTCATCCTTTTCGATAATCCAAATGACTTGATTGCTATCGCTACTTTTTACTGTTCCAGGATTCTTCCTAAAATAGTACGTATCGCTTTCGTTCACTGTTGTAAGGAAATGACCTGTGATTTCCTCGTCTGCTTCAATACTACCTTCAAGAGGATCAATGGAATCAAAGCCGACTCCATTATCTCCAGATCCTGCGCCTTCTAAATCATCCGCTACTTCCATGGATTCGATGAGTTCATCTACCAGCAATTGTTCATCACTCGTATTTTTAACGGTTAATTTTAATAAAATGATATCATCGCGAGTGCTTTCGACACCTTCAAATTCTTTTCCTAATAATTCTGCTGTATCAACTGTAATTTCATACGTACCTAGCGGAGAATCAAAGAAACCCGTATCACCAATTGATAGTTCAAGTTGGTCGTCAACTTCTTCTACTTTCTCAGAGTCTTCAGATTCCTCTTCTTCTTTTTTATTTTCTTCTGTTTCAGGTTTATCTTCTTTTTCACTCTCGTCTTTATCGTCATTACAAGCACTTAAAAACAATAACCCTACACAGCTAATTAAACATATCATCCATATCTTTTTCATAAGTATTCTCCTTGTACTACAATTTACTTAGCATCCTCTGTCGAAATTGTCCAAACTACTTGGTTGCTGTATCCTGCACCGATGTTCCCAACTATTTTTCTAAAAAAGTATTCATCACTTTCATCTATAATGGTTAGAAATTGTGCAAATTCTTCTGATTCCTTTTCTTTATCATCGCTACATGCTGCTAATAAAAGTATACCTGTAATTAAAATGATCCATAAGATAAATGTTTTTCGCATCTGTTTGATGCCTGTATGTTATTATACATCATCTGCTTGCATCATAGAAGTAACTTCGTTTGTATCTCCTAGTATCCTCTCCTATACTATCAAACACCTCTCACATAGTTTCTGTCATTTAATTTTGAATAATCTTATACTACCATAATGTTGACCATAGTGGGACTATCTTATTTCATGTAATGGCTTCATTCCCAGATATAAAAATGGTGATTCATAATATGGGCGCTTTATAAACATTGCGTAAACGTAAAGAACGCCCTAACATTCACGATAATGTTAGGGCGTTTCTGACGTTTATGATTCAATCCCATCATGTTCTAATGGCTGTAGCTGCAATGCAGAAGATGTTTCCGCATGAATCTTCTTAAACAACTCTGGATTATCAGACAGTTTTTGTCCGTAAGATGGTACCATTTCCTTAATTTTCGGTAGCCACTCTTCATGCTGGTCTGGGAAACAATCTCTTAAAATACCTAGCATGACATGAACAGCTGTAGAGGCTCCAGGAGAAGCTCCGAGTAATGCAGCAATCGTTCCGTCTTTAGATGTAATGACTTCTGTACCAAACTGGAGGGTTCCTTTTCCAGCTTCTGTATCTTTAATCACTTGCACCCGCTGTCCTGCAACAACAATGTGCCAGTCTTCATCTTTCGCATCAGGGATGAATTCACGTAATTCATCCATACGTTCTTCATCAGATAATAATAATTGTTCAATTAAGTATTTTGTTAGACCCATTTCTTTTGCACCAGCAGCCAACATGGTGAGTACGTTATTTGGCTTCACAGATCCGATTAAGTCCATGTTGGAACCTGTTTTCAAAAATTTTGGTGAGAATCCAGCAAAAGGACCAAATAATAACGTTTTTTCATTTCCAATAAAGCGTGTATCTAAGTGTGGGACCGACATTGGTGGTGCCCCCACTTTTGCTTTTCCGTACACTTTTGCATGATGTTTCTCAATAACTTCTGGATTGTTACATACTAAAAACAGACCGCCTACAGGGAAACCGCCCACTTTTTTCGATTCTGGAATGCTTGTTTTTTGGAGCAATGGTAAACTTCCGCCGCCTGCACCAATAAACACAAATTTGGATACATGTGTTTTCGTCACGTCCCCAATGAGGTGATGTACTTTTACTTCCCATAAGCCATCATCTCTTTGTTTAATGCTTTTTACAACAGAGCTGTAATGCATGTCAACATTTCGATCTTCTACGTAGTCTAGTAATTCCCTTGTTAATGCACCGAAGTTCACATCTGTTCCATCTTCTGTTCTTGTTGCTGCAATGGGTTCATCCACTGTGCGATCTTTAGTCATTAGTGGAATCCATTCATTTAGTTTTTCCAGATCTTCTGTGTATTCCATTCCTTGGAATAATGGATGTTCAGACAGTGCTTCATGTCTTTTTTTAAGGTAAGAAACATTGTCTTTTCCTTCTACAAAACTCATGTGTGGAATCGGCATAATAAAGTCTTTTGGATTTTTTAATACTCCTTTGTTAACAAGGGAGCTCCAGTATTGTTTAGATACTTGAAATTGTTCGTTAATATCGATTGCTTTTGTAATTTGGACTGAACCGTCTTTTTGCTCAGGAGTGTAGTTCAGTTCACATAAGGCAGAGTGTCCCGTCCCTGCGTTGTTCCATTCGTTGGAACTTTCTTCCCCTGACATGGTGAGCTTCTCAAATAGTTTCACATTCCAATCAGGTGCTAGTTCGTTGAGTAAAGAGCCTAGTGTAGCGCTCATCATTCCCGCTCCGATTAAAATTACATCTGTGTGTTCCTGTTTATTGCCCATAACAATCTTCCTTATCCGTATATTTTACTTCCCTATATAAGTGATCAATCTAAGCTGTGTGTATAAAAGTAATCTGCTCTTTTT
>Ga0079226_10002079_pt1 | contig 15389 bp, 15 predicted proteins | sample Poulit2014_FD_76345 | JGI IMG/M metagenome (GOLD analysis project Ga0079226, IMG submission 76345) | Agricultural soil microbial communities from Georgia to study Nitrogen management - Poultry litter 2014 | ecosystem: Environmental > Terrestrial > Soil > Agricultural land | place: USA: Georgia... | reverse complement strand
CAGCTTCCATTATATTAACTTTCCAACTGCTTCCTTAATTCGCTCTGAGGTAAATGGTTTGACAATAAAATCCTTTGCTCCTGCTTTGATTGCATCTAATACCATACTTTGTTGTCCCATCGCTGAACACATAATAATTTTGGCTTCTGGATTTATTTCTATAATTCCCTTAACAGCTTCATCCCCGTTCATTTCAGGCATCGTAATATCCATCGTTAACAGGTCTGGTTGCAACGCTTGATATTTTTGAATAGAATCTAGTCCATTTTCGGCTTCACCTACTACTTCATGGCCTAAATGAAAATTTTTTCTACAATTGAGGTCTCAGGATATTTAATAGTAGGGTACGATTGATTCTAAAGATGATGATGTTCCATTCAGCAGGGTTGTTTTAGCACTACTTTTTCTGGCTAATACTGTAGCTTATTAACACTCCCCTAAATTAAAAGACCATTAAATTGTGAAAAATGCAGAAAAAATAATTAGATAGGCTGTAAACCTTGTGCAAAAACTTTCTACCCATCAGAATTATTTATCTTTTAGTACGTATACAAGTTACCTTCACACATAATTGTATTTTGTTGGTCCACTTTCTATTTAAAAACTTAAACAATCAGTTATAGAAGAATATGAGTATAGACTATTCCCGGGCCTCGGTGGGTTTTATACCTCTTTTACATGGTCTTTAATGCCTATTTTAGGTATTAATCCATGTGTTTTCCTTTTTAAAATAGGTAATTTGTACCAATTACACAGTATATTTTACTCCTTGTCAGACAAAAGTCAAACATTTAAACATTTGTTGTATTAATTTTAAAAAAATATCGTTTTAGTGAGGATTTAATTAAATCAAACAGCTAATTACTTTTAAGACGTGGAGGACAAAAACTTACAAGAAGGTAAAAATCGTATCTATTACTCAGTAAAAAAAGTCCAAAAGGACTTTATTATAGAGAACTACAAGTGAAATTTTCAGGTGTTATCGTCGCATCTCCAATTAGTAGAAATGAAACATTATCATAAGTTCCTTTTACAACAGATCTATAATTCAAATTAGATGCGCTTGACATGTAATACTGTAATACATTTAAATAATAAGAAGTAACTTGTTCAATTAGAGTAAACCCTTGAGCAACAAATACAAACGTTGAAAAAATGACATCAATTAGGATTGTTCTATAAATGAAGTTACAAATGAAAATTACATAAGCTCGCCAGTTATCCTTGTTTCAATAAACTATTCAGATATAATTATGCAGATTATTCTAAAGCTATTATCACCATAAATGCTTTGGCATGGATTCATGACATGATATCCTACACTTCAGTTTTATTAATTTTCTATACCTATGTTTAAAGATTTATTTCCCAATAGAAAATAAAAAAATGACGCTGCTCATTTTACTGAGAACAACGTCGTGTTAATTTAACATTCAATAAGTATACTTTAGCTAAAATTGATATTAAGCAAACGCGTCCGTTTAAAGAACTTTGAATAAGAGGTTCTCTAAATCATTAATTGGTAAACTCGACTCTGATATTTGCTCTCCATGTGAAAGTCTGTCTCTGCTCTTTTTAATTTCTTTAAACTTCTTCACATCCAAATCTTTTATTTTATCCCATTGTAACATTGCACACCATATAAAACGTTGAGTTAAAGTTTTACTATCAGCGTGTCTTTGAATAAAAAACTCTCTAGATGTTTCATTCAAACGTTCAGGATAAGAGCTAACATCGTCTACATGCTTTTTGAAATTTATTTGAGCAAAGGTTTTATGAATATGAATTTCCAAAGATTGATATAAACTTAGGAACTTTCTAAGTTTATCTTTCTCTGTTAGTGCGGAATAAAGCAGAGTAGCAACCTTTGGTTCAAATCTAGAATACTGTTTAAGAGCTTCAGCAACTTTATTTTTGATTTCACTAATACTCCTTGATACACATCCACGGGCTGTGGATTTAACATGTATATCAACTAAAGTTTCATTTTCATTGGTTTTCGCATATACTCCATGATCGATAAGATTAAACCTTGCGGCCTTACCAATTTCGGATAGTTGAACTGTTAAAGATAATATTAGTGAAGGAATTATTTTATTTTCAAGATCTTTAATTGCCTGTTTCGCCTCAGGAAAACAGTTGTAAGTAAGTAAATTCCCCTCCATTCTTTGCCAATATCCCGAAGAGCAGATAAAAGGTTCCTTGATTTTAAAATGAATCACAAAATAAGGAGCATTATCACCGTTTTTTTCTTGCCAAGCAGCTTCATCCTCAATAAAATCTTCATTTAAAAGTCCCCTGAAGATTTCGTTGATGCTATTCCCAAATGAGAATGAATAGTCCTCGCCTTCATAACTTAGATCCGAACAAAATTCAGGTCCTAATTCATCTAAACGTATTCCTTCAACACTGTAAATAAAAACAGAATTAAATATAGCTTCGATCCTCATTCCCTCTGGTATTTCTTTAAAGCCCATTCTTTTAATTCCATGCTCAGTCAACACCATAACAACCACCCACCTTTTATAAATAAGAATCATGTTTTGAATTAGCACAATTACACAGTGCATCTAGTCTTTTTGTCAAACAACGTCCATCTAATTCCTTTTAGAATTCACTTAATTTTCAAGTTAATTATAATGACATAAACTTTTAATTTATGACTAAGTACTATCAACCTATCTAAAAAATCTATTTGATAACAGTTATCACTGTTGATAAACCCGTAATACCAACAGTGATAAGAAACTTATCATATTTCCACAAGAATTTTATTAACCAATATTTTAATGATGCTCAAAATAATTTATTAAGTTTTCCACTATTAGGGAATTAACCATATCTTCTATAAGACTGTAAATTTTCCGGTAATTATAATCACCTTGTAATATAAGTTGGTCTACATTAACTCCATTTCATTATCAGAAAATCACCTAAACTTGTTGTCTAGGCGTTTTTGATCTATACCAGTTCCTGATGTGGGTACTTACACTTTTTCTTACTGCTCTCTCGCCCGATAATAGACTTCCTCTTTCATTTCATTCATCAAAAATGCACGTTGTTCTTCATTCTCCATCATCTTCTGAAAGAAATTTCGATCAGTCATACGATCAATCAGAAAATCCATAAACATACTTTCATAGCTAAATGTAAAGTTATCTATTGAGTTATTTTTGGCTCTTGCCTGCAAATCTTCGTCCTGGATCATATCTTCGACTAACTGATCCCGTGATAGTTTGTCCTGTGGATCAAATTCTGTGCCAAACTTCTCATTCATTCGATCGATGATAGATGACAGCCTTTCTTTTTCCTCTTCAGGTCGTGATGCACTTCCTGCATGTTGGGACGGGTCTAAATTAGCCTGGCCTTGCGTTTCAAGTTCAATGGTCCCGTCAAATACTTTTTGATTTCGGTAATATTCAAGGGCAACATCGTCAGCTAAATAAAGACGCTCTGTTGGCTTTTTAGGAAGTTTTCGGAGTAGATAACTTAAATAAACATAAAGTTTATGCAAATCGATATCTGTAAAAGGACCTATCTGGAGGACAAAAGAATATGTCCGTATAAACTTCGTTGCAGCACTTTTAAACTGATCCTGTTCTTCCTCAGCTAACTCATTGTTAAAACGGTCAACAGCTTGGTCTAGGATTGGATTTAATCGCACCTGTGCACGTTTGTCCTTTAATTTACCATTAAACTCTAATTCATTTACCGCATTAATTTCACCTTGATGATACACTTGCACTGCATCAAGTTCATATTGTAAATCATATAAAATGTTTGGATCTGTCACATCACTTAAACCAGTTACCTCATAATAATCTTGAAACGCTTCTTGAATCGTTTCTGGATCATTGACGAAATCAAGGACAAAGGTGTCTTCTTTCCCTCGACATGTTCGGTTTAATCTTGATAAAGTTTGAACGGCTTTAATGCCACTTAACGGCTTATCCACATACATAGTGTGTAGCAACGGTTCATCAAATCCTGTCTGATATTTTTCCGCTACAATTAGAACTTGATATTCATCTGTTGCAAACTTATCTGGTAGCTCACCTTCACTGATTTTATTCATATCAGCTTCCGTATAAGACATACCATCATCTTCTACCGTACCAGAAAAAGCGACGAGTGTTTGCATATCGGTATAGTTGTTTTTCTTAATATAATCATCAATAGCCATTTTATATTTTACGGCATGTAATCGACTCCGGGTAACAAGCATTGCTTTGGCACGTCCACCAATTTTATGTCTCGTTACTCTACGATAATGTTCCACAATAATGGCTGTCTTTTGTGCGATATTATGTGGATGTAGCGAAACAAAACGGGCAATTTCCTGTTTTGCTTTTTTCTTAGATACTTCTGGATCATCATGGATACTTTTTTCCACTTGATAAAACGTCTCATATGTTACGTAATTTTGGATGACATCTAAAATAAACCCTTCCTCAATAGCCTGACGCATCGAATAAATATGAAATGGTTCTGGAATGCCAGTTCGTTCATTAAATGTACCGAATTTTTCAATGGTCTTCGGCTTTGGAGTTGCAGTAAAAGCAAAAAAGGAAATATTGTCCTGCTTCCCACTTTTCTCAACCGTTTCAACAATCTTTTCTTCCGTGCTGTCCAATTCTTCTTCCATCACTTTATCCGCTTCATACGCATCTTCTAATGTTTTGTCAGATAAAATACTCGTCATAGCTGTGGAAGCTTTCCCACCTTGAGAACTATGAGCCTCGTCAATAATAATCCCATATTTCCCGCGGGAAAACTCGCCTACTTTTTCGATGATGAAAGGGAATTTCTGCAACGTCGTAATAATGATACGGGTTTTATTTTGAATCGCTTCTGCAAGCTGATTTGAATCTTCATCGATTTTTTGTACGACACCTGCTTCATGTTCTAGTTGATATATCGCATCTTGCAACTGTTTGTCTAGTACCCTGCGGTCGGTAACTACGATAATACTATCAAAAATCGCTTCATTATTTTCATCATGAACCTTCGCTAAACGGTGGGAAAGCCAAGAGATACTGTTCGTTTTTCCACTTCCCGCTGAATGCTGAACAAGATAATTCCGACCTACTTTATGCTCCTTGATATCAGCTTCTATTTTCCGGACCACATCGAGTTGATGGTAACGCGGGAAAATTACTGTTTCTTTTTTATCAATTAACTCTCTCGTGCTATCTTTCACGTCCTTCTCCTCGATATAAACAAAACGAAACAGGATATCTAGTAAACTATCTTTCTGCAAAATATCATTCCAAAGGTAAGACGTTCGGTAATTATTATAAATAATCGGATTTCCCTTCCCACCTTGGTTTCCACGGTTAAACGGCAGAAAAAATGTTTTTTCTTTATTCAGCTGTGTGGTCATCCAGACCTCATCAGTATCAACGGCAAAATAAACCATCACTCGCTTCTTCGGCTGGAATAAAAGTTCTTTAGGATCTCGGTCTTTTTTGAATTGATTTTTCGCATGTTCCACCGTTTGATTTGTTAAAGGATTTTTTAACTCCATCACGACAATAGGAAATCCGTTCAAAAACAGTACCATGTCTAAACTATTTTTATTTTGACTGCTGTAGTAGACTTGCCTGCTCACCGTGAAAATATTATTTTCATAGTTTCGGATTAACATTTGATTGAGCGAACTTGGTGGCTTATTGTAAGCAAGTCTGAGCGACACACCACGATCTTTGATGCCATGACGTAGGCAATCAATAATCCCACGTCGATTCAACTCTTGTTCCAAACGACGGATCAATCTTTGTTCAAATTTATCCACATGAATCTTTTTTAATCGCTCGACCTTTTTCGGTTGCGTAGCTTCAAGGAATTCAAAGAGCATTTCCACGTCGATAGCATGTTTTTGAAATGCTTGTAAAGCCTCTCCTTCCAATTTCCTCTCCCTGTATCCAGCCTGTGTTAAGCTTTCTTCAATATTTTCTTCCAGGCCCATTTCTGAATAATCAATAGCCATCATAGTTCCTCCTCTCTAGTACGTTTCTTCTTTTCTGTTGCATAGTCACGGACATCTATTTTACCGGTGACTGCTTCATAGATTAAGGATTCGTGATATTCTTTGAGTTTGGTGATTTGATTTTTTATTAAATTTAATAAAAGATCTGCTTCAGTAATATAGTTATTAATTTCTTCAGCTATAGCCATTTGTTCATTATAAGGGGGAAAAGGAAATTGATAATTAATTAAAGTATCTTGATATAAATGTTTAATAGTAGTTCCCCCCGTTTTCATGTCAACAAAGTCTTTAAAAACATCGGAATTCAAAAGCCAATACATATATTTATTATGATATTCATTATTTTTCAATGGCCTTGTCACGAAAACCCCACTATTTAAAGTTGCAAATTTAGGTTTATTATCAACCAATGCAATCTTCCCGATAGTACCGTCCTTTGTAATTAGAATATCACCATTTTTCAAATGGATTTCTGGAGCCTCTAAGTACCGTGTTTCACTTATCCTATTGCATTCACTCCAATTTATATAACCATTATTAAAGTCTGTACCAGTTACTAAATAATAGTTGCCTTCTTCCTTAAATTCATCAGAACGCAATCCTTGCCACCCTATACGCCCTTTAACATAAGTGGTATATTTTATTTTTGTTATATCCCAATGCTCTGGCACTTCCCCAATCCACTCAATCCCTGAATCTTTCATTTTCACATTCGGATCAAGTCCTTTAGTCACTGTCTCGGTTATCACCGCCTGGCGCTTTTCTTCCAGCAATTCGATTAAGCGTTCTTTGTCAGCGATTAGATTATCAATTTCAGAAGTTTTAACTTTAATAAATTCCCCGATTTTTTCTTGTTCTTTTTCACTTGGTAATGGCATTTTAATATTCTCTTGAGTATTTTTATTTAAAATTGAAACAACTACTTTATTAGAGTTTTTAACGTACTCTTGCTGGGCTGAGATGGTAGAATATAACCCATAAATGCTATTCCATAATTTTTTATTAAAAATAATAGAATTAATTTGTTGATTGGTTGTTACTTTAGTGTTGTTCACCCCAACTTTTCCGACTGTGCCTATACAACAAACTAATGCCGAATTTTCGGGTATTAGCCTAGCAAGCTTTACCCCTTGTTCCGATAATTTTTCCTTTGTATCCGAAATGGTATAATCGTCATTTATATTATCTGGCTTTACCCATGGATAAATACCATCGATATAATTGTTTTCATCAGACTTTGGGGGTGTGTTACCAGTTTCAATGCTCGCTAAGTATTTTAATTTAGAAACATTCCATCTCCTCGGTATCTCCCCTATCCACTCAACTCCACTATCCTTATACTCTGGATAAGCCTTTAACTCACTCATCACTCCATCACCTTCTTCAACTTCTCTAAAATGCTTGCTTCTAGTTCTTGAATTTCTGCTTTAATCTCACTAGAAGGTCTAAGTTTCGTATATTGATAGAAATATCTTGTAAACGGAATCTCGTACCCGACTCTTGTTTTACTTTCATCAATCCAAGCATCTGGAACATGTGGTAATACTTCGCGTTCAAAGTAAGCGTCGATATCTTCTGTAAGCGGAATGATTTCTGTGTCCCTTAACTCGGTATCTGCTTCGATTTCTTTTTTATTTTTCATACAAACGTCTGCCGTTTCGTCTCGTTCAGACAAGGCTTTCCAAATGGCTCGTAATAAAGGAGCTCGTAGATTGATATCTGTATCTTTAAAACCTTCCTTAATAACATCAATAAATGCCTCACGATTTTTATAAGTTGTTTCACTCTGCATTTCTCTTAATCGATTTTTAATAGTTTCTTGCTGCTCTTTTCCAGCTTCTATTTCCTTTTCCTTTTCTTCTCCACGTTTGCGAGAAGTAGCTAGGTTCTTAAATGCACGCTGTTCGTCTAATCTTGCTATGCGCTCTTCCGTGATTTGAAAATTTAATCGAAGTGGACGTTCTACTGTTACCCGGTAATACCCAAAGTCTTCGTTATTAAATATTTTCACGTTGTCGCTTTCTGCCGTCTGTCCGTACATCTCGACAATTTGATTAATTTGTTCTTCCGATATTTCGTTACGCTTGTTTCCTAAGCTTTTACGCATTTTTTGATACATATCTACGGCATTCACAAGCTGTACTTTCCCCTTTTGGTAGCTTGTTTTATGGTTCGTCAATATCCAAATATAAGTCGAGATCCCCGTGTTGTAGAAAAGCTGATCAGGTAAAGCGACAATTCCTTCGACTAAATCATTTTCAAATAAATAACGACGGATTTCACTTTCCCCACTTCCAGCATCGCCTGTAAAAAGTGGCGATCCATTCATAATGATTGCAATTCGTGAGCCATTCGGATTTTCTTCTGTTACTGGCTTCATCTTCGCTACAAGGTTTTGTAAGAATAGTAACTGTCCATCCCCAACCCTTGGTAGTCCTGCACCAAAACGACCACTAAATCCAAGGTCTTCATGTTCTGCTTCTACCGCATTTTTAGAAGGTTTCCACTCCACCCCATAAGGTGGATTCGTGATCATATAATCAAATTTTTCATGTTTAAACTGATCATTTGATAATGTATTTCCTAACTTAATGTTTTGCGCATTCTGTCCTTTAATGAGCATATCTGCTTTTGATATCGCATATGATTCACCGTTGATTTCCTGTGCAAAAAACTCCAAACGCCCCGTTGGATTATATTCTTTCATATAGTCTTCCGCTACAGTTCCCATTCCACCTGTTCCTGCACAACTGTCATATAATGTTTTGGTAATACTTGGAGTAGCCAATACTTCTTCATCATGTAAGAATAGCAAGTGTACCATTAGCTTTATAACTTCTCTTGGTGTGTAGTGATCCCCAGCTTCAGCATGTTCTGAAAAACGACGAATTAACTCCTCGAAAATATAACCCATTTCAATATTAGATACCTCATCTGGATGAAGATTGATTTCACCAAATCTGCGAACGACAAGATAGAGCAAATTATTTTCATCCATCTTATCGATTTCGTTATCAAATTTAAAATGACTTAAAATCTCGCGGGCCTCTTCCGAAAATCCATTAATATAGTCACGTAAGTTATCCGCTATATTATCTGGGTCACTTAATAGTTTCTTAAAATCATATTGACTCGTGTTATTAAAACCTTGCTTTGCCACTCGATTTAAAATTTGATCCCGTGTAGATTCAGGAAGATGGTGATATTTTTCATTTTCACGTAAAACGTCTTCCTTCGTATCTTCTAATACAGCATCAAATCGCCTTAGAACAGCCATCGGTAACACAACATCACCATAGTCTTCAGGACGATACGGTCCTCTTAGTAAGTCTGCAATCGACCATATAAAATTCACTTTTTCTTGAAAGTTTTCCATATGTAATGCTCTCCTATGCTGTTATATTTTATTCCTTAATATTATATATTGTACTTCTTGCCACACCCGTTTTTCTATGAATATCCATAACACTAGTACCTTTATTTAATTCATCAATAATTGTTTCGTAGATTAACTTGTCTTTTCCTGTTGCTCCGGCATGATATTTTCTTTTTCGACCTCGATATTTTCCCTGTAGCTTTGCAATTTCAATGCCTTCACGTTGGGCTGAACGAATACGTTCTCTTTCCTCATCCACCATCCATGATAATAAGGTCAGGACTAAATCAGATATTAGCTGTCCGACACCTTCTAACTCTCTGTATCTCCTTGTGTCAAGGATGGGCATATTTAATACAACAATATCTATATCTTCTACCATTAACGCTTTCCATTCATCTCGAATTTCCTCTTTATTTCTTCCAAATCGGCTAAGATCGTGAACGACTAATACATCCCCAAACCTAAGCTTAGAACGCATTTCGTTATAGGTAGTACGTTCCTTGAAATTCCTACCTGATTGTTTCTCGGTGAAAATCTTTTGGCAACCAAATTTTTTTAAATCATTTACCTGCCTTGTTAAATTCTGCTCAGCCGAACTTACTCTTGCATAACCGATTATCACTGCTTAAAAAGTCACCCCAATTAAAGACATTATCATACAACCTTAATCGTACACTTAAAACCTTAATAAATCAAAGTTTAGCAGTGTATTGTTAGAGTGTAGTCTAATCAAACATAAAGATATAAATTATAATAATTAGAGCTCCTTAACACGAAAGGGAAATACGCAGTCAAACGATTAGATAATATGCAAATCGAGGGGCTACATTTCCGAAAATTGGAAGTCCTTTTGATGTAACAACTCTTTCCATCTAGATGGTTCAGTCCATATTTCAGCAATTTACCAATTATTATGTAATGATGACGGTGAACAAGCTTATAAAATAGTACAGCCAATTAGCAGTCTTCCAATTTCCAAATAGAGATGAGCTAACCAGTTTTAAAAAAGATTCCCCAAATTTGAATGGGATAGAAATGTTAATGCTATTACATCCATTTGGAAACAATATTTCATTAACTTAAAAGATATAGACACGCTCAAAGTAAATCGTAAGAGTGCTAAGTGTCAGATAACGTTCAATACTTATACAACTACCACTTAATTCTATATTACCAAACAAAAATATCCACCTCATTAAATTTAATGAGATGGATATAACCGTTTAAATCAAATGATTTAATTGCCAGACCCCATGATGAGAATTTAAAAAATCTTCATTCCTTCGTAAAGTCTGCCGTATCTTTACTTTCCAATAATTGTTGGTCTTTGATTTTTACTTCTTTCAATCACATCATATATTTCTTAAAGTTAGCTTTTCCACCCATTCACTCTAAAATAGAGAACTATTGACTGTTCGTAAATCCCATTTTTTTAAATTTATATATTTTCCTTATGCTTTTAAAAGAGCTTTGAAAAAGTTGATTTCTTTTTGCAAAAAAGCTATTTTTTGTTCATTTTCTGCATTCCTCATTGACTCTGTACTCATAATAATCAGGGTCATAGGATATAGTGACATCATAGAGAAAATCACCGGCTATTTCCCATATCATGAAATCACGATCTTCTTTGTATTGTTCCATGAACATAATTTGTTCTTCTCTTTTATCAATCATTTTTTCAATCGTTACTTTTAGTTTTCTATTAATCATTTTAAATTCTCCTTTTCATATTAAAAAAAGCCAATAGAACCTCTACAATAGAGAACCATTGGCTTTTCATAAATCCTATTATTACTTTTTAATTATAATTTAATTTCCAAACACCACGTTCTACAGCATAGAAGTTATCGTGTAACTGTAGTATTTGACGTATTTTTTCTTTCCAATGACGATTTTGTTTAGCTTTTTTACTTCCTTCTATAACGTTATAAATCTGTTTTAAATCAGCCTTTCCACCAAGCCATTCTAAGGCACCTTGTATAAGATCCCTCCATGTAATGTGCTTGAACTGTCGTAAATCAAAGACTTGACTGGAAGTACGCTTTAATTCAACCTTCCAAACTTCATTCTTTTTAAATACTAAAAGGTGCTCATGGACAATTGGTATGAAGTTATTGTTCCCATACTGTTTTTTACTTGATAAACAATTATGCTGCGCTTTTATGATATGTGATTCAAGATTCCCAAACCAGGTCATATCCTTAATGACGGAATAATATTTTCCTTTTCTTCTTATATCTCCTATTAGAAAAGCATGCCTTCCACCATTTAATAATGATTGATAAATCTTAGCATTAACCATGTCCATTTTATAAATGAAATCTTCATAAGACATGTTTTTGGAAAGGTCATCAGGATGATTTCCGTTATATTTTTGATATGAGATTATGTTCCAATATGGCGGATGACTGAAAATAAAATCACTTCCATATGGAATATCATCTGTTAAAGCATTCCAACCATTGTTTAAATCAAGATGAACACTATTTTTTATACCAAGATCATTAGCAACATCTTTACCTGTTCCGCCACCTGAAAATACTTCAATAAACTGTTTTGGGGGCTGGGAAGGAAAGAAATGTTGGATTAAGTCTTTAATAACATATCCTGATGTATTTCCTCTGTAAGATGAATCTCCCCAGTGACCTCTCTTTGGATAGCTAATTATTGATTGCATTTATAATGCCTTCTGTATATATAGAGGGGAAGCCCCTGCTATATCATAACAGAAGGCTTCCTCCCTTCATTTCATATTTTTCATAGAACCGAAAGTATAATATCCTTTTCTTTCTCGTTTAAGACAATAATATCGTTCTCATCGGTAAGGCTAAAAGGTTCTTCCATGCCTATTGTTGCAAAAAAGTTTATAAATACGAACCCTTCGATAGTAGTTGCTGGTTCGAATCCATCATCGTCTGCATGACGAACATCATAATAGTAAATATTCAATTGACGTTCCTCTTTAGATAAACGATGTGGTGAGGCGAATAAGATTTTATTACCTCTTATAAATTGGTTTTTATTCATTATTAATCTCCTTTCAAACATAAAAAAAGCCAATTGAAACCATTATTAAATAATGGATACAATCGGCTTTTAATGTATCTTTTGTTTTGTAAATTTTATTTAGCTGCATTTATATTAGATTGGTTTTTATAATATCTTTCCTTAGCATGATTAATGATTTTATAAATTTCCTCATTATAATATTTTCTTTCCATGCTTGAAACAGATTTCAATAGTTCACACCGTAAATCGTTCACTTCTGCTAATTCTTCTGCTGTTAGTAAATCTTTGACTTTCTTGGGGTTTTTCTGCATAGATAAACCTCCTAGATATTCTTTGTACTTTTTATTATATGCTACTTTAAATTTTTATTTCAATCTTTAGAGCTATTATTAAGATCTTTTTCTAAATCAGCTTTGACCTTCCTGTCATTATATATGTTCTTATCGAAATTTCCTTCAGACAATTTATTTATAAACCCCTCTCCTGCATATCCGGCTAGAATCGCTATAAGAATTACTCTTTCCAATTCCGTTGGTGATGAAACTAATACACCGACTAGTGAAGCGACTGCACCAAAACTACTATCTAGTAAAAAACCTGGGTTCCAGCTTGCTTTGTTAATTCTAGGCATTTTAATATGTTTATTACGCTTAGTATGTGTTAAAACACCCATCACAAACCCTATGAAAGAGGCTACAAGAAACTGATTTATCATAGTTGACCACCTCAATTTAAATAAAAAACACCAAGGTTATTTGTTTCAAACAACCTTGATGTTTCTTTTTTATATTCTACAAATCCTACATTTTTTTCGTTCCTTTTAAGGCACTTTAATACAATTCCTTTTTTATTAAAGCAGGAGCATTCGAAAGGGCTTTGATAAATGTAATATCTTTTTCCAGTTGGAAAACTTCTTGTTCAGCTTCATCGACCAATCTTTCAATTTCTTTGAAATGCTTATCTGCTTCTATATTCAACAATTCATGATTATAAGCAAAGGTTACATCATCTCTAAGGTCTGCCATTACTTCAGATTCCATAAGGCTTTGAGGTTTAGCAGACACCAAATCACACACTTTAACCTTTAGAATTTCTTTCAAAATGTCCATTAAACTCAATCTCCTTTTATAATTATTGCTTTTTAGGTACTTAATATTCACTGGGGAGCATAGCCACGACAACCACTTCAGCTTCTGATTCCTCTTGAATCATCCAAATATTTTCGGGAATGTATAGAAGTATTTCTTCGAATATATTGTCGTTACCATCAGTTACAAGAGTGGTCAATTTGTTGGGTTTGAATGATATAAAATAGCTTTCCTTAAAATAATTGATTGCAACTTGAAGCAAGTTTTGAATATCATTCAATGTGAATGAATCATCAAATTCATCCAATAGACTTTCTACCCCCGGTGTTAAACCAAACGTAAACTTTTTCATCATTTAAAATTCTCCTTTTTAATAAAAAAGTCATCTACCTTATCGGTAAATGACTTTTGTTGATTTTATATATATCCTTTTTCTTTTAATGAAACAAATTTTCTATCACCGATCACTAAGTGGTCTAAAAGTTCGATACCTACAATCTTCCCGGATTCCACTAATCTTCTTGTGACATGAATATCTTCCTGGGAAGGTCTAGGTGAACCACTTGGATGATTGTGACAAACAATTACCGAGGCAGATGAACGCTTGATTGCTTCACGAAAAATTTCACGTGGATGAACAATTGAAGCATTTAAACTGCCCATAAAAATTGTATTTCTGTAAATAATTTCGTTTTTTGTATTAAGAAAAAGAGCCACTAGATGTTCTTGATTTAAATTCCTCATATCATTCATTACATAATTAGCAGCGTCTTCTGGCGAGCGAATAATATGCCCTTTCTCCCTTTCTTCCACAATATATCTTTTAATCATTAACATTGAGCTGTACAGTGTTAGTGCTTGATTCTTTGTTAATCCTATTTGTTTCATTTCTTCTAAAGTCATTTCAGACAAATCTTTTATCTTTTTATTGCTTAGTTCATGGACAACCTCTTGTTTGGCATAAGGCCCGAGAATAACAGAGAGTAAATCATCCAATCCCGACATTGTTTCTTCTCCAACAGCTGTATATGTTAAGATTTTTTCTCTAGCAACGTTAATGCTCATTTTATCTCCTTTCCACATAAAAAAGGCAGTACCATATGGCACTACCGATTTTATGTGCCACATGATTCTCTGCCTCTGTGGAAGGCTCTATTTTTAATTCATTTGAGTTGTAACTACCTTATGGCTTTTCCGATTCTTAGTAACATCCACCAACAAAACGAATACTGTAATCACATGTAATAGCCATCCAACGACAGGAAAGATTGCAAGGAACGAGGCAAAAATACCTAAAACGTTTCCGATAATCTTTGTTTTAGATTTGACAGCCACTATTAGCGATAAAGTGTGGAATAATAACATTATAAAAATCGGAAAACCTGTTGAGACAATAATCATCCATGAAACAACAGGAATTGCCATTAACACCTCAAGTAATGCTGTAATTATTTTTAAAGCATGACTGTATTTTATATTATTATGTTTTCTTCTATTCATTTAAACTCCTTCCCAACAAAGCATAAGTACCTAGTAGCACTTGTGTTGATTGTGTGCCACTAAATATTACTTGATGAAAAGTGATATTTTTTATATACTTACAGTATCTTAATTATTTTTATTTTTTCGTGACGTAAATCTTTTCGTCACTCTTTTTTTGCCCAATTTGCTTAAAAAGTCATCATCCCAGCCCAATTTATTTAAATTGGTTTTGGTCACATTCATTAACTCCCAGGGATCCATCCCTTCCAAAGCAATGTTACGAGCAACTTCTTTTAAACCATCTTTATCAAACTTCCAAGAAACAGATTCATAGAAATCCCAAATTTCTTCACCAGTATCAACAGCACCATGTTCTTGAACATATTTTTTCAATTCATTCTTCATCTGCTTTAATGCCGCCTCTAAACGATTAATCTCATTG
>Ga0079226_10002078_pt1 | contig 15391 bp, 14 predicted proteins | sample Poulit2014_FD_76345 | JGI IMG/M metagenome (GOLD analysis project Ga0079226, IMG submission 76345) | Agricultural soil microbial communities from Georgia to study Nitrogen management - Poultry litter 2014 | ecosystem: Environmental > Terrestrial > Soil > Agricultural land | place: USA: Georgia... | reverse complement strand
TTCGGTTTTTTTAATGAAAAAAGCTTATTATCTTTCTTCAAAACATAGAAAAATAAACTCGATTAAAATTTTGCTATCATGAAAAGCAAATTTGAAAAAATAACAGAATCTAATTCTCTCTATGATAATTTAGAAGAAAAATCTACTCTTCAGCTTTTAAAAGATATCAATACAGAAGATAAAACAGTAGCTTTTTCAGTGGAAAAAGCAATTCCAGCTATTGAAAAATTAGTAGATAAAATTGTAGAAAAACTTTCTTCAAAAGGAAGGTTATTTTATTTAGGAGCAGGAACCAGCGGAAGATTAGGAATTTTAGACGCCAGTGAATGTCCTCCCACTTTTGGCGTTTCACAGGAATTGGTCATCGCTTTAATCGCTGGGGGAGATCAAGCCATCAGAAATGCAGTAGAAAATGCTGAAGATGATGAAAACCAAGCTTGGAAAGATTTACAAGAATATCATATCACAGCTGATGATGTGGTGATAGGAATTGCTGCTTCTGGAACAACGCCTTATGTGGTGGGAGGATTAAAAAAATGTCAAGAAAACGAAATTTCAACAGGAGGAATTACCTGTAATCCTAAAAGTCCATTAGTGGAATTTTCAGATTTCCCGATAGAAGTAGTCGTAGGACCAGAATTTGTAACGGGAAGTTCGCGTATGAAAGCAGGAACAGCACAAAAAATGATTTTAAATATGATTTCTACTTCTACAATGGTTAAATTGGGAAGAATAAAAGGAAATAAAATGATTGATATGCAGCTGAGCAATGCAAAACTCATCGAAAGAGGAACACGTTTGATTATGGAAGAAACTTCTTTATCAGAAAAAGAAGCAGAATTTTTTTTAAGAAAATATGGAAGTGTTAGAAAAGCACTTCAGAATTTAAAAAATTAAATGAAATGTCAGAACACAGAACAGATCGGAAAAAATTAATGAAAGGCGTGAAGTTTTTAGCCCTTTCTTTGCCTTTAGCTTTTACAGGACCAACTTTGATATATTATGGTTTTGGAAATAAAGCCGGCTATCATATTCCTTTATTAGCCCTTGGATTTATTTTAGCTATCGCTGCAGCTTTTTGTATGCTTAGAGGAATTCAAACTATTATGAAAGGTTTTTTTGGAGATTAATTTTATCAGCATAAAAAAACCTAATTGATAAAAAGTCAATTAGGTTTTTTGAAAATATATATTTTAATTTTACCAGTTGATAACAGCACTCGCCCAAGTAAAACCACTTCCAAAAGCAGCTAAAACAATATTATCTCCTTGTTTTACTTTTCCGTTTTCCCAAGCTTCTGTCAAAGCAATAGGAATGGAAGCCGCCGTGGTATTTCCATATTTCTGAATATTATTATACACCTGCTCATCAGAAAGTTTAAACTTGCGTTGTATAAATTGAGAAATCCTCAAATTAGCTTGATGCGGCACCAATAAATCTATATCAGAAACTTCCAACCCATTGGTGTCTAAACCTTCTTTAATCACTTCAGAAAAACGCTGAACAGCGTGTTTAAAAACAAATTGTCCATTCATATAAGGATAATAAGGAATATCTTCTTGCGGATTTTCCTTGATGATTTCAGGAACCCAATGATTTGTGCTGGGTCCTTTTAAAGATAATTCTAAAGCATGTTTTCCTTCAGCATATAAATGTGTAGAAAGAATTCCTTGTCCCACGTGATCACTTCTGCTGATGATTGCTGCGCCAGCACCATCTCCAAAAAGAACACTAACGCCTCTTCCACGTGTGGTAAAATCAAGTCCGCCGCTGTGGTTTTCACTACCGATTAATAAAATGTTTTTATACATTCCTGTTTTGATAAACTGATCGGCAACAGACAAACCATAAATAAAACCACTACACTGATTTCTAATATCTAAAGCAGGACAATTTTCAATTTCTAAAATATCTTGCACAAGTACTCCTGATCCTGGGAAATAATAATCTGGACTTAAAGTAGCAAAAATGATTAAATCTATATCGTTTTTATCAATTTCAGCTCTTTCTATAGCAATTTTTGCAGCTTTTACTCCCATTTCTGCAACAGGATTTTCGCCTTCATTTTTGATGTGTCTTCTTTCTTTAATTCCGGTGCGCTCTTGAATCCATTCATCATTGGTATCCATTAATTGAGCTAAATCATCATTGGTTACAATATTATCGGGAACATAACTTCCTAAGCCCGCTATTTTTGATTGATAAAGCATGATATAAATTTTAAGTAAAAGTTTAAACTGATATTTTTAATCTTAATTTTAGGATTAAAATATTTTTCATGATAAGATTAATAAAAAGCAATATACTATTCTTAACTTTGAAATTATAACTTTTGAAAATTATTTTATTCTCCTTAAAAAATAACACGATGAAAAAAATTGGTATTTTATTGTTGATAAGTGTTTTCTTTTTACAATGTAAAACGCCTAAAGAAAAAACTTATGACAGCTTAGTTTCAGAAAAATATGCTGAAATTATTTCAGAAAGCAGTTTGAAAGAAAAGCTATTTACTATAGCAGCAGATTCTTTTGAAGGACGAGAAACAGGAGAATTAGGACAGAAAAAAGCAGCAGAATATTTAAAAAACTTCTACCAAGAGAATAATATCTCAGCAGGAAATAATGGAGAATATTTTCAAGAAATTCCTGCTGCTTACTTTGATTACAGATTTAAAGATACAGAAAATGTATTGGCGATGATAGAAGGCAGTGAATTTCCAGAGGAAATCGTAGTGGTTTCTGCGCATTATGATCATTTAGGAATCGATGAAAACGGAGAGATTTATAATGGTGCTGATGATGATGGCTCGGGAACTGTAGCAGTTATGCAAATGGCAAAAGCTTTTAAAGAAGCAAAAAACCAAGGACAAGGTTCTAAAAGAACTATTGTTTTTATGCACTTCACAGGAGAGGAAAAAGGATTATTAGGATCTCGTTATTATGTTGAAAATCCAATTTTTCCTTTGGAAAAAACAGTTGCCAATTTGAATATCGATATGATTGGAAGAATAGATGATTTGCATTTAACAGATAAAAACTACATTTATTTAATAGGAAGCGATCGCTTGAGTTCAGAGTTGGACAGTATAGTAAATCAGCAAAACAGAAAACATACACAGCTGAAACTCGATTATAAATACAATGATGAAAATGATCCGGAGAGATTATATTATAGAAGTGATCATTATAATTTTGCAAAAAACAATATTCCTGTGGCTTTTTTCTTCAGCGGACTGCATGAAGATTATCATAAAATAACAGATACTGCAGAAAAAATAGAATATGACTTGATGACAGAAAGAGCAAAATTGGTTTTTTATACTTTATGGGAGATTGCTAATCAAGAAAACAAAATAAAAGTAGATAAAGCTTCTTAAAAAATGCGGTAAAAAGAAAAAATCCTTTCTTGAGATAAGAAAGGATTTTCAAGGGTGGAAGATCGGATTCGAACCGACGACTTCCTGAACCACAATCAGGCGCTCTAACCAACTGAGCTACAACCACCATTTTGAGAAGGCAAATTTACATAAAACTTTCTATTCAAAAAAGTTTTTTATAATAAATCGAAAATAGATTTTACAGCGGGGTAACTGTCTGTGTTAAAGCCTTCTGCATGTTCTTTAAAGATGAGTCTGCCTAAATTTCTTGCTCTATATTCCACACTGTTTAGGAAATTTTGAGAAGAAATCGGCGTGGAAGGCTCATTTGAGTCTTTTTTATAGAATTGAGACTCATAAGCTTTTACCGCTTCCATTTTTTTATCCATATAGCCTGAAATATCAACAACAACATCAGGCGTAAGATCTTTCCATTGGATATAATATAAAACTTGTTTAGGTCGCCAAGCTTCTTGTTTTTCTCCTTGATAAGTAGTTTCAATTTCTTTTAAACCACTTAAAAAACAAGCAGAACGCGTTAAATCACTTGCTTTTCCGTGATCTATATGTCTGTCTTCTTTAGCATTGGTCAGAATAATTTCAGGTTTATATTTTCTGATCATTTTTATAACTTCCAGCTGATGAGTTTTATCGTTGACGAAAAAACCATCTCTAAAACCTAAGTTTTCTCGGATTTCAACTCCTAAAATTTCTGCGGCTTTTTTTGCTTCTTGCTCTCTGATTTCTACACTTCCACGGGTTCCTAATTCTCCTTTTGTCAAATCTAAAATCCCTACTTTTTTTCCGTGATCAATTTCTTTAGCTAAAGTGCCAGCACAAGATAATTCCACATCATCTGGGTGAGCGCCAATTGCAAGTATGTCTAATTTCATAGTAATGTAATTCTATGGCAAAAATAAGGAAACTAAGTCATAAAATTTGCAAAGCAATTAAGTTAGTGTTTTCTAAAAGAGGATTTGTGTTGATTTATAGCAGTTTTCCTGAAAAGAAATCAGTTTTTAAAATTTACTGCTGGCGCACGAATCCTTTCGTGTGTTTTACCAATTAAAACATTATTTTCAATCTATACTGATTTCTTTTTTCCTATTTTGTAAGTTTAAAGTAGATATAGAAGTAAGTTTTTGCTTTTCTATCATTTAAATTATGGATATTGTGTTGGGTACGCGATACAATCGTGCACCAGCGGGGGAGCAAAAACTTAAAAAAAAATAGAGGTATGAAATTCTTGATTTTATTAGTTTCGATTTTTATGTTAAGCAACTGCTCAGGTACTAAACAAGACAGAAGCCAAAAGGAAAACACTCCTCTTAGCCCGGAAATGAAAATTATTTACAAACAAGACAAGCAGCAAATTGCAGATTGTTTTATTAAAAATGTTGAATATTTTAGAAAGTATCATCGTTATACCAATGATTATGACAGTATAAAAAAGTTAAGAGAAGGTTATTATAAAAGGTATCCGGGAGCAGATTGGGATCCGGCTAACTTTTTTGAGCCTTATGCTTCACGTTTCGACTTAAAAAGGGAAGAATATGTGAATTCTCCCATCCCAACTAAAAAGCAATTGACTGTTACTACCGATACTATTGTTTATAATAAGGATGGTTTGTTTTGTGTTGCCATTATTATAATCCAAGGCAGGTATAAGGAACTGATGAATATTGAAAGTAATATGATAAATGGGAGAGATTTTGATGCAAAAGCAATAATTGGTCATAGAACCAATACTGAAGAACCTTTTGATCTTTATCCTTTAAAAAAACATTCTGTTGTTGGATTTGAAAGTTATGAGGCAGCTTCTATAATGATTAGAGATTTATATTTTAATAAGCTAAAAGGAATTGGTGGTGGAAGTATTTATAGGAAAATGCAATTTAAACAGAATGTTGGAGATAAAGATTTTTTTGAAAAATCACCTTATTTTCAAAAATATAATGACCGTTATTTTAATTTTCAAATGTATCGACACTTGGGAAAGGATTATCCTTATCAATACTTAGGTTGTAAAGATTAAGAATTCTATATTTATCCTCCCCAATTGGTGCGTGATTGCATCGCATACTTCTTACAAAATCCCTTGCAATTTCGTTTGTTTAATAAAGACATCAAGCAAGGCAAAGACGTGTTTTTTATTGGAATAAAAATTAAAGAATACTTTGTATTTTTCTTTTAGTAATAAAAGCGTCCTGGCCTTCCGCTGGCGCACGAATCCTTTCGTGTGCCTTGTATTAATTGTTTTTACAGGATTATAATTTTATTTTAAAAAAATCCTTATCAACTAAAACATTGTTTTCAATCTATACTAATTTCTTTTTTCCTATTTTGTAAGTTTGAAATAAGCTTTTGCTTTTCTATCATTTAAATTGTGGATATTGTGTTTGGGTACGCGATACAATCGCGCACCAGCGGGGGAAAAGAATTTAATTTAGGAACCAAATTTATAATACAGAATGCTAAATTAAAAAATACAGGTGTTAATAGATATTATAATGCTAAGCAAAAATAATGAAAGATATGTTTTTAGCTATAGTTTTAATGTTACTTGGGATTGCTGTTTTTGTTATGACCTTAAAAGATGAGAAAAACAAACAGAAGAAACTTAATACAAGTTATATTATGCACATTAGTGGTTACGTAGGCGGAGTAGGGTTGTTTTTGGTAGGGTTATTATTAATAATTAATTAATCCTATTTTTTAATCTAACATAAAATATTACTGGATGCAAATATGAATTTGAAAATTAGTTTCGGAAATCTTCTCACTATGACGCACGAATCCTTTCGTGTGCCTTGTTAACCTATTTCCTTAAGGTTTTTCTGAGAAGAAGTCAGTTTTCTAATTTTAAAACCTATTGCTGCAAAAAGCAAAGTCATAAACGGACTGAGGTAATTAAAGAAAGCATACATAAAATATTGTCCAGTTGAAACGCCTAAAACTCCGCTGTGATAGGCTCCGCAGGTATTCCAAGGGAAAAGCACTGAAGTGACGGTTCCTGAATCTTCTAAAGTTCTACTTAAATTTTCTGGGGCTAAACCTTTTTCTTTATAAGCATCGGAAAACATTTTTCCTGCCACAACCAATGACAAATACTGATCAGAAGCAGTAGCATTTAAAGTAATACAACTGGCTACGGTGCTGGCAAATAATCCAAAAGTGGTGTGAAAAAGATTGAGCAATGCTTCACTGATTTTTGCTAAAGCGCCAATTCTATCCATTACGCCTCCAAAAACCATAGCGCAAAGAATTAACCAAACGGTAGGCAACATTCCCGCCATTCCTCCTGCGGAAAATAAATCGTTTAAAGATTCATCTCCTGTGGCAACTCCAGACTCTGTGGTGATGGCAGTTAAAATTCCTTTATAAGCGGAAGAAACATCTAAAACTCGTGCACCTGCAATTTCTTTTACCACTTCTGGTTGAAAAATTAAAGCTGCCACAGCTCCGAATAAAGTTCCTGCTATTAACGCAATAAAAGGAGGTGTTTTTTTAACGATAAGAATAACAACTAACACGGGAACTATAAAAAGCCAAGGCGTGACTATAAAGTTTTCTTCTACAGCATTTAAAATTGCATCAGGACTTGTGGCACCAGAAACATCGATGTTTAAACCGATGATGATAAATATAATTAAAGTGATAATTATAGTAGGAACCGTGGTGATTGTCATATACCGAATATGTGTAAATAAATCTGTTCCTGCCATAGCGGGTGCTAAGTTTGTGGTATCGCTGAGTGGAGACATTTTATCGCCAAAATAAGCCCCTGAAAGTATGGCGCCTGCTGTAACAGCTGGAGAAACGCCTAAAGCTTTTGCAATTCCTATCAAAGCGATTCCTACTGTGGCAGAGGTGGTCCAGCTGCTTCCTGTCGCCAGAGAAATAATTACACAAATAATTAAACTGGCAGCTAAAAATATAGTAGGATTTAAAATTTCCATTCCATAATAAATCATGGTTGGAATTATTCCGCTGATCATCCAAGTTCCTGCTAAAGCACCTACCATTAATAAAATGAAGATGGGTTCTGTAACAGAGCTGACATTTTTTGCCACTTCATTCATCATTTCAGGATAGCTGATTTTCATGCTAAATCCTACAATGGCAGCAACAGAAGCGCCCATTAATAAAATGAATTGATTGGAACCCGCTAAAGAATCTTCTCCGAAAATATAAACATTAAAAGCCAACATTAAAATTAAAGCAATGATGGGAATCAAAGCTTTTCCTAAAGAAATATTAGGTAATTTTTCTTGTTTAACATTTGAAGACATAAGAAAAAAGGGGATGATTTTATTTCATCCCCTAAAGTGCGAATTATTTTTAGCCTTCACAAGAAAAGCTTAAGATTTTTTTATGAAAAAATATCTTTTTCAATTAAAACCAAGCATTCCATGGAATTCTGCTTAAGACTAAAATCAATGCAATTCCGTAGAATATTAATATGGTTTTGAATTTTTCTGCGGAAGAAGCTTTGTTTTTATGTTTAGAAAAACCAATGGTGATTAAGATAATTCCGATAATCATCATCAACGGGTGTTCTAAATTATACAAACGTAAATCTGAATCTTTCATAATGGAAGAAACTTCTTCGTTTTTTGAAAACCATTGTATGAGTGGAGAGATAAAAAAGAGTATAATTCCTACTAATAACTGAATGTGTGAAACAATTAAAGTAAATAAAGGAATTCTTAAATCTTTATCTCCAAAAGTTCTTTTTCCTATTAAACCAAGTAATGCGTTAACTACAGCAATAACTAACATTATCAGAACTAAGTAAGCCCAAAAGGAATGCAAATGTGTTAAACCTGTGTACATAAAAATTAATTAAGTTGTTGATATATTAAATTAAAGATTTGCCAATTGTTTTTTGTTTTCTGTTTCCTTTTCCTCTTTGTTTTCTTCTTTTACTTCTTTGATATCAATCTCATCTAATTCTTTTTTAAGCGGAGCGATATATTCAAAATAATCAGATTTTAATTCTTCTTTTAGAGGTTCAGAGCTTGGCATTTTTTCTCTGTAAGGATCTTTTTGTTCGCCATTTACCCAAAAACGATAACAAACGTGTGGACCAGTAGCTAATCCTGTTTGTCCAACATAACCTATTACTTCTCCTTGTTTTACACGCTGTCCAACTTTTGCTTTTCGTTTTGACATGTGTAAATATTGAGTGGTGTAAGTAGAATTATGTTTTACTTTGACGTAATTTCCATTGAATCTTGTGTAAGCAGAAGCGATAACTACTCCATCTGCAGTAGAATGAATCGGTGTGCCAGTAGGAGCAGCATAATCTGTTCCTAAATGTCCTTTCCAGCGTTTTTGCACTGGGTGATATCTTCTTAAGGAATATCTTGAAGAAATTCTGGTGTATTCTACAGGAGCTTTTAAGAAAAAACTTTGTAAAGTATTTGCTTCATCATCGTAATATTTATCAGAGTTTTCCTCTCCATCGTCTCCATAATAAAAAGCGTAGTAAGGGGAATTATGATGGTTGAATTGTGCAGCTTCAATATTATCTATTCCAGCATAAATACTGTCATCTACATATTTTTCATAGAAAATCACTTTGAATTGGTCATTCTTTTGTAGTCTGAAAAAGTCTATTTTCCATTGGTATAAAGCAGCTAATTCATGAATTAATGCTGCGCTGGCACCAGCTTCATCCATCGCATGAGATAGGGAAGAGCTGATGGTTCCTGAAATTGTTTTTCTTTTTGTAGTAACTGGTCTTTTTTCACGTTTAGCATAAATGCTGTCTTGTAAATTGATAACTGTATAATTTACCACATCATTTTGATAAATCATAGCAGTAGGTTTTTCAGGATCTTCTTTTGAATGGATAAGGATATAAGGTTTTCCTGCAGCTAATTTAGCCGGATTAAAAGTGTCTTTTATTTTTTCAATAATTTGATGAGTTTCTCCTGGAGAAAAACCATTTTCTCCCATTATTTTTCCAAAGCTATCTCCATTTTGAATTGTGTCATGCTGAAAATCAAAATCATCTAAATTAAAACCATATTTGATTTTAGCTTTAGGCTTTTTTAGGGCTGGTTTTTTTGCCTCAGCGGTTTCAATGGAGTCATCTTGTTTTTTCTGATCGTTATTTTTATTGTCTTTGCAGGCAAAAAACAAAGAGATGATAAAAATAAACACGAAAATTCTGAAAATCCTTTTCAAAAGAATATTGTTTTAGTGAGGTTAATAGTCATTTTCAGTATTATTTTGTTGATTATTAATCAACTGTTTCAAGAGGATATTTTAATCCTTTGTAGTCATCAAGATCTGCTGTAAGACTACCTACAGCTAATTTGGCTTTTACTCTAACAGGAACTTTATTTTTGTCTGCTGAAATCCAAACGGTTAAACTTTCTTTTTCTTCAAAAACTCTTCCAGATTGAACTAAAGGACGAAGTTTCATCGTTTCTATTTTGCCAAATTTGGTCTTAATTATTTCTCGACCCAAATATACGGTTTTAAATTTATAATTTTCCTCATCAAAGAACATATCTATTTCAATTTCATCTCCAGGTTCATTTAAATTTCCTTCAATTTGATTTCTGACATAATAAAAAGAAGAAATCATATCCTGAACATTAGGATTGGTTTCATATTCTTTGGTGGTATCATGCTTTAAATCTCTGACTTTAGCAGTGTTTGCATTTTGATTGTACCAAATGATTTTGTTTTTGGTATATCCTCCTTCGTTTATATCTCGTATAAATTGAATGGGAAGCCCGGTATCTATATTTATGAAAGATTCATAAGTATCATCAACTTTATAAAAAGCGTGTAATAATCCAGTGGATTTTCCTTGTCCTTTTACGTGAAAAACTTCAGTGTTTCCTACTTTTTTATCTTGAACTTCTAAGGTGGCAAAAGAAGCATTGAACCATCCGTAATGAATTCTTAACTTCAACCATTCTCCAGGTTGATAGGTTTGAGACTGAGCATTGGAATTATAAAATAATATAAAAGTAAGGAATAATAAGAGCAAGCGGATTTTTTTCATAATAAAATATATTTGTTGTTAAATCACATCTATATTATTCATGAATGCAATTTCTAAACCAAATATACTAAAAAACATAAAACCCTACCGTTGTCGATAGGGTTTTATGCTTATTAACCAACTAAAACTTAAACTTATGAAAAAAAATTTCAAAACACTTCAGAAAACCACCTCTGAAATGCCGTGCAAAGATACATGAACTTATGAAACCAGCAAGCGTTTATTTTAAAAATTTCTCAACAAATTTAAATTGAGTTTAGTGTAGTGGTTTTCAGCTTGTTATAGGGTTCCTCTAAGGGCTTGTTCACGTTCAATAGCTTCAAAAAGAGCTTTGAAAGTTCCTTTTCCAAAAGATTTAGCTCCTTTTCTTTGAATAATTTCAATAAACATCGTTGGACGAACACCTAATGGTTTAGTGAAAAGCTGTAATAAATATCCTTCATCATCTACATCAACCAAAATTCCTAATTCTTTAAGAGATTCTACATCTTCATCAATTGGTCCTACGCGTTCAATCAAATCATCATAATAAGTTGTAGGAATAGTTAAGAATTCTACACCACGACTTTGAAGTTCTCTAACGGTTTTTATGATATCATCTGTAGCAAGTGCTAAATGCTGAACACCAGCACCATTATAAAACTCTATGTATTCTTCAATCTGAGATTTTCTTTTTCCTTCTGCTGGCTCATTGATAGGGAATTTTATTCTTCCATTTCCGTTTGCCATTACTTTACTCATCAAAGCAGAATATTCTGTTGAGATATCTTTGTCATCAAAAGAAATGATTTGTCCAAATCCAAGTACATCTCTGTAGAATTCAATCCACTTATTCATTTGTCCCCAATCAACGTTTCCTACCGTGTGGTCAATATATTTTAAACCAGCTGTTTCCGGTCTGTAAGCAGGATTCCACTCTTGAAAACCTGGTAAGAAAGCTCCTTTATAGTTTTTTCTTTCTACAAAAATATGAACAGTTTCTCCATAAGTATGAATTCCTGAACGTACAACTGTTCCGTGTTCATCTTCTATGGTTTCAGGTTCTAAATAAGATTTAGCTCCTCTTTTAGTGGTTTCTTCCCAAGATTTTTTTGCATCATCAACCCATAAAGCCATTACTTTAACACCATCTCCGTGTTTGTCAATGTGTTTGTTGATGTCTCCACCTTGATCAAGCGGACTGGTTAATACAAATCTAATTTTATCTTGTTGTAAAACATAAGAAACTACATCTTTAGATCCAGTTTCTAAACCTTTATAAGCTACAGGTTGAAAACCCCAAGCGGATTGATAATAGTGAGCAATTTGTTTTGCATTACTAACGTAAAATTCGACATAATCTGTTCCTAATATAGGAAGGAAGTCTTCTGCATCGCCTACTATTTTGTCTAATTTTAAGGAAGTGTTATCTTTCATAGTTGTTTGTTTTTGTTATAATAATAATTGTAAAATTTTATTTTTTTCTGAAGAAATTTGAAGATAAGCATTTTTTATAAACTTCTGATTATCTTTCTGATAGAAATCAAAAGTGCGCTTTATTTATCTTCTTTTTCTAACCAAGTTTTATAATATGTTCCATCGGTCAAATCCAAACCTTCTTTGGTGATTTTTAAAGGTCTAAAAGTATCTACCATCACTGCCAATTCTTTGGTTTCTTTTTTGCCAATACTCGCTTCAGTTGCTCCAGGTTGTGGACCATGAGGAATTCCAGCTGGGTGTAAAGTCATATTTCCAATTTCAATTTCTGGACGACTCATAAACTCTCCATCTACATAATATAATACTTCATCACTATCAATATTACTATGGTTGTATGGCGCAGGAATAGCTTCTGGATGATAATCAAAAAGTCTTGGGCAAAAAGAACAAATTACCATTGCCGTGGTTTCAAAAGTTTGATGAATTGGTGGCGGCTGATGAATGCGTCCTGTTATGGGTTCAAAATCATGAATGGAAAATGCGTAAGGATAATTATAACCATCATATCCCACAACATCAAAAGGATGAGAAGCATATACCATATCAAAAAGCTGTTCTTGTTTTTTGATTTTGATCAGGAAATCTCCTTTTTCATCATGGGTTTCCAATTCATAAGGTTGACGAATATCTCGCTCACAAAAAGGGGAGTGCTCCATCAACTGCCCGAAATTATTTCGATATCTTTTTGGCGTATAAACCGGTTGATTAGATTCAACAATTAATAATCTGTTGTCTGTATCATCAAAATCTAATTTATAAATTGTTCCTCTGGGGATGACCAAATAATCTCCGTATTTAAAATCTAAATTTCCAAATTGTGAACGTAATTTTCCTGTTCCTTTATGGATGAAAATCACTTCATCACAATCAGAGTTTTTATAGAAATAATCTTCGGTAGAATTTTTAGGTGCAGAAAGAATGATTTTAATATCATCATTTACCATGACAGGAATTCTGCTTTTCAAATAATCTTCAACAGGTTTAACTTTAAAACCTTTGAAATTAAAAGATTGTAAATTGGCATCAATAGCAATATTCGGTGAAATATCTTTGCTGCCTTTAATTTCTTTTACTTGTGTTGGTCGGTGTATATGATAAAGCAAAGAAGCCATTCCGCTGAAGCCTTCTGTGCCAAAAAGCTGTTCGTAATATATTCCTCCGTCTGGTTTTTTAAAAACTGTGTGACGTTTATGAGGAATTTTTCCGAGTTTGTGATAAAACGGCATAATAAAAAAAATGTTTCCTCAAATATCCAATATTTTTTAAGATTTAGAAAGTTTTAAAAGTTAGAATTTTTGAATAATTAAGAAGTTCAACAGTTAAAAATAGGATTTTTTAAGAAAGAAATACTTTTAGGGTTTTTAATCATATTTTTCTAATAATTCTTCCCATTGGTTGATGAGTTTTTCTAATTTTTCTTTATCCTTTTTATAATGTTTGAAAAAATCAGGTTGAGCAGAAGTTTTTTCATAATCTTCAGCTAAAGCAAGATCTTTTTCTTTTATTTTTTCTTCTAATTGGTTGATCTTCTTTTCTATTTTTCCAATTTTGTTTTTTAAAGCTTTTTGCTTTTTTTGCTGTTCATAACTTAATTTAGCTTCAGAAGTATTGGATTTAGTTTTTGGAGTAGAAGTTTTTTTCTTTTCTACTTCTCGCATATTTTCCAAAGCTCTACTTTCAAGATAATAATCAATATCTCCTAAATATTCTTTTATTTTATGATCTTTAAATTCATAAACTACAGAAGTTAATCCTTGTAAAAAATCTCTGTCGTGAGAAACTAAAATTAAAGTTCCTTCAAAGTTTTTTAAAGCTTCTTTTAAAACGTTTTTTGATTGAATATCTAAGTGATTCGTCGGTTCGTCCATCACTAAAACATTTAGCGGTTGCAGCATTAATTTTGCTAAAGTCAATCGATTTCTTTCTCCTCCAGAAAGTACTTTTACGTATTTTTCAACATCATCTCCTCTAAAAAGAAAAGCTCCTAAAATATCTCTTACTTTTCTGCGTGTTTTTTCATCTGCTACATCAAGCATAGTATTTAAAACAGTTTTTTCTCCATCGAGATAATCTGCTTGATTCTGTGCGAAATATCCAATTTGAACATTATGTCCAATTTTTAAAAAACCATCATGATTTATTTCATTGACTAATATTTTGGCTAAAGTAGATTTTCCTTGTCCGTTTTGTCCTACAAAAGCAGTTTTTGTATTTCTACTGATGATCAAATCAATATTTTGAAGCACTTTTTTATCTCCATAACTTTTAGTAATATCTTTTAATTCAAAGATTACTTTTCCAGGGTTTACAGAAATCGGAAAATCTATGCTCATTACTGCGTTGTCTTCTTCATCAACTTCTATGCGCTCCATCCGATCTAATTTTTTGATTAAGGATTGTGCCATAGCAGCTTTTGAAGCTTTTGCGCGGAAACGATCGATTAGCTTTTCTGTTTGTTCAATTTCTTTTTCTTGATTTTTTTGTGCAGCTATTTGTTGGGCTCTAATTTCTTCGCGATGTTTTAGAAAATCAGAATAAGATTTATTGTAATCATATATTTTTCCTAAAGAAATTTGAATTGTTCTGTTGGTTACATTGTTTAAAAACATTTTATCGTGAGAAACAATCACTACACAACCTGTATAGTTTTTCAAGAAATCTTCTAACCAAATAATGCTTTCAATGTCTAAGTGGTTGGTGGGTTCGTCAAGAAGAATTACATCATTATTTTGCAGTAAAAGCTTAGCTAATTCAATTCTCATTCGCCAACCTCCAGAAAAAGTATCTGTTATTTTTTCAAAATCTTTTTCTTTAAAACCTAAACCTTTTAAAACTTGTTCGGTTTCTCCTTGGTAATTATATCCGCCTAATATTTCATATTGGTGTTGAAATTCACTGACGTCAATCATCAGCTGATTGTATTCTTCGCTTTCATAATCTGTGCGTTCAGCGAGAGCAGTATTGGTTTTTTCTAATTTATTTTCAATTTTTTTGATTTCTTCAAAAGCTTTATAAGTTTCTTCTAAAACTGTCAAACCATTTTCAAAATCTATATCTTGACTTAATAACCCAATTTTAAGGTCTTTTTCAAAAGCAATATTTCCAGAAGAAGATTCTAAATCTCCAGAAATCACTTTTAATAAAGTTGATTTTCCTGCTCCATTTTTTCCTATTAAACCAACTTTATCTCCTGCACCAAGTCTAAAAGTGATTTCCTTAAAAAGATCTTCTCCAGAAAAAGAAACGCTGAGGTTGTGAATATTAATCATTGTTGTATTGCATTAAAGTCTGTATAGTACTAAAAATATCTTTTAAAAAGAAAAAATAAAACTTATTTAAATTATTTTTTCTCTACATATCTGTTTAGGTTTATGAGGGAAGGAAGGGGTTTATTTTCGATATCAAAATCCAATAATTTTTCTGCGATAGTAGAAGCCATCATAATTCCGTGTGTTCCTAAGCCATTACAAAGTAAAATATTTTGATGTTTTGGATGTTTTCCTAAAAGC
>Ga0079226_10002077_pt1 | contig 15392 bp, 12 predicted proteins | sample Poulit2014_FD_76345 | JGI IMG/M metagenome (GOLD analysis project Ga0079226, IMG submission 76345) | Agricultural soil microbial communities from Georgia to study Nitrogen management - Poultry litter 2014 | ecosystem: Environmental > Terrestrial > Soil > Agricultural land | place: USA: Georgia... | reverse complement strand
TTGCTCAGCGCGTGTTTTTCAGCCGCGGCAGCAATTTTCTTGACGTCTTCCAGGGTGAGTTTCTTGCAGGTAATCATGATGATTGGCTCCAGATTGTTGAATAGCGGATAAGAGGAAAAACCGACACAGGGAAAGCGACGGTTGGGTCAGGGAATGAACACGGCGCGGAAGTCATTCACGTTGGTCAGGGTGGGGCCGGTGATGAGCTGGTCGCCCAGCAGCTTGAAGAACTGGTGGGCGTCGTTGTCTTCCAGATAGTGTCGTGCGGACAGCCCGCGTTCGTGGGCTTTGCTCAGGGTGTCGGGACCAATGAAGGCACCCGCAACAGGCTGGCTGCCGTCAATGCCGTCGGTGTCGGCGGCCAGGGCATGGATGCCGGCTTCTTCCTGCAGGGCCACCGCCAGGGCCAGCAGGAATTCGACATTCCGTCCTCCCTTGCCTTGCCCGCGCACGGTGACGGTGGTTTCACCGCCTGACAGCAGCACACAGGGTGCGGGTGCCGGCTGCTGGTGGCGTTTGACTTGCTTGGCAATGCCGGCCATGACCTTGGCCACTTCGCGTGATTCGCCTTCTATGCTGTCTCCGAGAATGATGGGCGTGATGCCCGCCTGGCGGGCGACATCGGCAGCGGCCATCAGGGCCTGCTGCGACGAGGCAATGATCTTGCTGCTGACGCCAGCCAGGCTGGGGTGATCGGGCTTGATGGATTCGGCTTCGGGCGTCTCCAGCAGGCTTCTGACCGCATCGGGCACAGCAATGTGGTAGCGCTGCAAGACGTCGAGGGCATCCTGACGGGTGGTGGGGTCAGCAACGGTGGGGCCAGAGGCGATGTCAGCGAGCTGATCGCCGGGCACATCGGAGATGGCAAGGTTGAGCACCCTGGCCGGGTGACACGCCGCCGCCAGTCGTCCGCCCTTGATGGCTGACAGATGGCGACGTACGGTGTTGATTTCGGATATGCTGGCACCGGAGCGCAGCAGAGCCGTGTTGATGGCCTGCTTGTCGGCCAGAAGCAGGCCATCTGCCGGCATGGTCAGCAGGGACGAGCCGCCTCCGCTGATCAGCATGAGGACGAGGTCCTTGGCGCCAAGGGGCTTGACCATGTCCATCATTTTTTGGGCCGCCTGGCGCCCTGCCTTGTCGGGTACCGGATGCGCGGCTTCGAGCACTTCTATGCCCTGGCATTCGACCTGATAGCCTGTTGGGGTAACGATACAGCCTTCAAGCGGCATCTGATAGTGTGTTTCCACAGCCCTGGCCATGGCGGCAGAAGCCTTGCCCGCCCCAATGACGACCATCTGGCCGTCGGGCAAGGGGGGCAAATGGGCGCTGACGATGTTTTCGGGCCGTGCGGAACCGACGGCAGCATCGAAAAGCTTGAGGAGCAGCCCGTGGGGCTGGCTGGCAGGGTTGGCGGTCATGGTGTACCTAGCATAATCGTAAGTGTATGGGCTGTGAAGAGAAATCATCATCGATGCCATCTATACTTTTAGTATATGCAAGTTTGAAGGGAGGCAGACGATCGTGAGTCGTTATACCGAGATGAGAAGCTTTGTCCTGGCGGCAGAAAGGGGCAGTTTTTCTGCCGCTGCACAGGTTGAAGGCGTGACGCCGGTGGTCATGAGCAGGCGGCTGAATGCGCTGGAAAAACGTCTGGGGGTACAGCTGGCCCATCGATCCACCCGCGGCCTGTCGCTGACTCGCCTGGGCGAACAGTATCTGGAACACTGTCACCAGATCCTCAAGGACATTGAAACCGCCGACAGCAGCGTGAGCGCCGGGCGCGAATCCCTGACCGGGCGCCTGGTGGTTTCCGCGCCGGCGGCCTTTGGCCGTCAGCATGTGGCACCGCACCTGGTGGCGTTTCGCAAGCGCTATCCGGGTCTGAAGCTGTCCGTCAACCTGACGGACAGGGTGGCGGATCTGGTGGAAGAGGGTTATGACATGGCCATACGCGTGGGCGAGGTCACCGACCTGAGTTATATTGCCGCCCGCCTGTACCCCAACCAGCGCGTGGTCTGTGGTACACCAGAATATTTCTCGCGATACGGTACGCCCACCGTGCCCGAAGATCTGGTTCATCACAATTGCCTGGCTTTCAACATGCAGGGTGGCCAGCAGCGTGGCTGGATATTCCTTCGTGACGGGAAACCATTCGCCCAACGCGTTCAGGGTGATCTGGACTGCAACGATGGCCAGATGCTTTACGAGTGGGTACGACAGGGCCTGGGCGTCGGGTGGCGTTCCACCTGGGAAATCCAGGCGGATCTGAAGCGGGGCCGGCTGATTACCGTGCTGGATGATTTTGCAGCGCCTGATTATGATATCCGGGCGGTATACCCGCAACAACGCTATTTGCCGGCGCGTGTCCGCCATTTCATTGACTACATCCGCAAAATCTACAACACGCCTGGATATTGGGACAAGCCCTCTGTCCATGGTTGAGGAATTCTTCATCATGTCTGAACAGCGCCATGCATCCGGACCCATCAGCTTGCCTCCCCTGATCCGGTTTTCCCGTTATCACGATGCGCGGGAGGCCACCGATCAGCTGGTGGCCATCTACGAGCGCAATACCGCGTTTCTGCGCGACGCGTTCGGGGCCTATGTGGCCGGTGAAACCGAACAAAAGGTGCGTGTGCGTGCCTGCTATCCGGCCATTCGCATTCGGGTGACGACTTGGCAAGAGGTCGATACGCGCTTGTCGTTTGGCCACGTGGTCGAGCCGGGTACGTACATGACGACCATCACGCAGCCGGCGCTGTACTACGACTATCTGCTCGAGCAGATTGCCCTGCTGATCCGGCACCATGGCGTACCCGTCGAAATTGGCGAGTCCGACATGCCGATCCCCCTGCATTTTGCGTTTACCAATGGGGATGTCATTGAATCAACGGACGACGTCACCGGAGACACCCTGCGTGATCGTTTTGATGTCCCTGATCTGGCGGTCATGGACGATGCCATTGTCAATGGAACCTGGCGGGCTGATCCCGACGAGCCTCAACCCCTGGCACCGTTTACGGCGCCGCGCATCGACTACTCCTTGCACCGCCTGCAGCATTACACCGCCACGGCGCCCCAGCACTTTCAGAATTTTGTGCTGTTTACCAATTACCAGTTCTATGTTGACGAATTCTGTGCCTGGGCCCGCCACATGCTTGCGACCGGGCAGGGCGGCTATACGGCACTGATCGAGCCGGGCAACGTCATCACCCGTGCGGGCAGCGATATGTCCCCAGGCGGCGAACGGCCCTCGCACATGCCGCAAATGCCCTCCTATCACCTGGCACGGGAACATCATTCCGGCATCACGCTGGTCAACATGGGCGTGGGTCCGGCCAATGCCAAGACCATTACCGACCACGTCGCGGTACTGCGGCCATCAGCCTGGATCATGGTGGGGCATTGCGCAGGTTTGCGTACCACGCAGCGGCTGGGCGATTATGTGCTTGCGCACGGATATGTCAGGGAAGACCAGGTGCTGGACGACGACCTGCCGCCGTGGGTGCCGGTGCCGCCCCTGGCCGAGATACAGGTCGCGCTTGAACATGCGGTGGCCGACGTTGCCGGTTTGTCAGGATGGGAACTGAAACGCATCATGCGTACCGGCACGGTGGCCTCGGTGCATAACCGCAACTGGGAGATCAGCGACCATCTGGCGCCGGTGCGCAGGTTGTCCCAGTCGCGTGCCATTGCGCTTGACATGGAGTCTGCCACCATTGCCGCCAACGGCTTTCGCTTTCGGGTGCCTTATGGCACCTTGCTGTGCGTATCGGACAAACCCCTGCATGGTGAGCTCAAGCTGCCCGGCATGGCCAGTGCGTTTTATCGCACGCAGGTCGAGCAACATCTGCATATTGGCATACGGGCGCTTGAAAGCCTGCGTGACATGCCGCAGGAGCGCCTGCATTCCCGCAAGCTGCGCAGCTTCATCGAGACCGCATTCAAGTAGCGGCGTCTGCCTCGTCGTCAATATCGTATTGGTCGTCGGGGTCGGGCAGGGCCAGCATGGTGCCGCGGCATGCCGGGCTGCCGCAAAGGCAGCGGTATTGCTCCATCAGGGTGTCTGTAAAGGGTTCGTCAATGACCAGCCCGTAATCGAAGAAGAGCTCTTCGCCCCGGGCGATGTCGCGCAGCGCGACCACAAACACGCGGTCGCCGGCCTCGTTCTCCTGCGCCTCGCAGTTGGGTTCGCAATGGTGGTTGATCCAGCGTGCGTCGTTGCCATTGTCGCTGCCGTCAATGACGTCGCCCGAGCTGAGCGCAAAAAAGAAGGTGTGAAAGGGATCGTCCGGGTGAGCGCCGGCTTTTTCATCGGCTTCGTCAGGGGTGATGCGCTCGCCCGTGTACTCGAGAATTTCCGTGCCGGCGGGGATCTTGCGGCGCGCAAAAACACCTTGACCGTGTAACACTGAAGGACCGACCCGATGCCAGGGGGTAGAATGATGGGTTGTCATGATGCACCGCAAAAACGTTAAACCGGATAGAATCGAGAGATGGCTCCAAAAGTTCTGCAACGGCAGGCCCAGCCCGAGACTGGGCAACCGCTTTCCCTGACCGGTGCGCAAGCACTACTTGAAACACTGATTCAAAATGGGGTGGATACCGTATTTGGCTATCCGGGTGGCGCTGTGTTGCCACTGTACGATGCCTTGTATTCCGAACCCCGCATCCGACATATTTTAGTCCGTCACGAGCAAGGCGCGGTTCACGCTGCCGAAGGCTATGCCCGGACGACCGGGCGACCGGGCGTTGTGCTGGTCACATCCGGCCCCGGCATGGCCAACACCACATCGGGGTTGCTGGATGCCATGTGCGACTCCATTCCCGTCTTGTGCCTGAGCGGTCAGGTGGCCACCACGGCCATTGGTACCGACGCCTTTCAGGAATGCGACGCGGTGGGTATTTCGCGCCCCGTCACCAAATGGAATGGCCAGGTACAGCGTGTTGAAGATATCCAGGCCATGACGGCCAAGGCCCTCAAGCTGACGCAGTCCGGCCGGCCCGGGCCGGTGCTGCTTGATCTCCCCAAGGACATCCAGATCGCACCCGTGCCCGACAGCCAGCCGGCAGCCCCCGAGCGTCCGGCTGCATCAGCGGCGGCCAATATTGACAGTCCGGCCGTCGAAGCATCCATCCGCCGCGCCGCCGCCCTGATTGCGCGGGCGAAGCGACCCGTATTCTATGGGGGTGGCGGGCTCATCAATTCCGGACCGCAAGCCTGCCAGGCCTTTACCGACATGGTCCGCCTGACGGGCGCGCCGTGCACCCTCACCCTCATGGCACTGGGCGCCTTTCCGGCTGACGATCCGCACTTTCTGGGCATGCTGGGCATGCATGGCACGCTGGAGGCCAATCTGGCCATGCACAATGCGGATCTCATCGTTTGTGTGGGTGCGCGGTTTGATGATCGCATTACCGGCCGGCTGTCTGACTTCTGCCCGCATGCAGAAAAAATTCATATCGATATCGACCCCGCGTCGATAGACAAGGTGGTGCGTGCGGATGTCGGCCTGGTCGGCGATTGCCACACCATGCTGCAGGCGGTGCACAGGCAACTCGTGACAACCGCTTTGCCAGCGGCCGGGCAGCTGGCGGCCTGGTGGGAACGAATCGCACGCTGGCGCTCGGCAGACTGCCTGGCCTTCGAGCGCTCCGACACGGTTATCCCGCCGCAGCAACTCATGCTGGCACTGCAACAGGCCATCCAGGGCACCGATACCATCGTCTCGACGGATGTGGGTCAGCATCAGATGTGGGCGGCGCAATACCTGCAGTTCAACCAGCCCTACCGCTGGCTGACGTCCGGTGGCGCAGGCACCATGGGCTATGGCCTGCCGGCAGCCATTGGCGCCCAGGTGGCGCATCCGGACAAGCAGGTCGTCTGCATCAGCGGGGACGCCTCGGTACTGATGAACATCCAGGAACTGGCCACCGCCACGCAACACCGGCTGCCCGTGAAAGTGGTGTTATGCAACAACCAGCACATGGGCATGGTACGCCAGTGGCAGGAACTCATTCACGAAGGGCGTTACAGCCACAGTTACAATGAATCCCTTCCCGATTTTGTTGCAGTAGCCAAGGCGTTTGGCTGGGATGCTGCAAGGGTCGAACATCCGGATCAGCTGAACGATGCACTGGCTGCCTGTCTGGCGTCCGACGGTCCCTACTTCCTGGATGTGGCCGTGCAGCCTCAGGAAAACTGCTTTCCCATGATGCCGGCCGGTTATGGCCATCAACAAGTCATGTTGTCTGAAGACACCTGGTATGTCGAAGAGTAACCCTATTGACAATCAGTACATGATTCGTTGATGTTATGGCAGAATGACTTTTTTACGTTTTTCAGGATAATCATCATGACACTAAAATCTGGACTCTCGAAATGGCTGCTGGCATTTGCTGCTGCTGGTGTACTGGCAGGCAGCCCGGTGGCAGCAGAAACATCCCTGAAGATGGCGTATGCGCTGTCGACCGACTCCCATTACGGTGTGGGGGCCAAGGCCTTTTCGGAAACCCTGACCGGCGCCACTGATGGCGAGTTTGTCATTGAAGAGTTTCCCAACAGTGCCCTGGGTGGCGAGCGTGAAGTGATTGAAGGCTTGCAGCTGGGAACCATTGACCTGGCCATTGTCTCCACCGGTGCCACACTGAACTTCGTGCCCTCCACCGGTGTCTTTGACATTCCCTTCCTGTTCCGTGACCTGGATCATGCCCGAACCGTCCTGGATGGCGATATCGGCCAGGAGATGCTGGAAGAATTTCCCAAGCGCGGTATTGTGGCACTGGCATGGGGTGAGCAAGGCTTCAGGCAGCTCACCAACAACGAGCGTCCGGTTGCCTCGCCTGCCGATGCCAAGGGCCTGAAAATCCGCACAACAGAAAACCCCATTCATATCAAGGCGTTCCGTGAAATCGGCATTCTGGCAACGCCCATGGCCTGGCCCGAAGTTGCCACGGCGCTGCAACAGGGCACCATAGACGGTCAGGAAAACCCCATGTCCGTCATCGTGTCGGCCAAGCTGCCCCAATTGCAGAAATATCTCTCCCTGACGGCCCACGTCTATGGTCCGGCGCTGGTGCTGATGTCACCCTCCGTCTACGACGGTCTGTCGGATGAGCACAAGGAGGCCTTCAAGACGTCAGCCGCTGCCTCGGCCATGGCCATGCGCGACTATGTCGACGAGATCGAAGAAAAAGGACTTGAGCAGGTCAAGGAAGCCGGCATGGAGGTCAACGACGTGGATCACGACGCCTTTGTGAAAGCCGTCGAGCCTGTCTATCCCGACTATTACAAAGAGTTTGGCGAAGAGCTTGTAGAAGCCATTCGCAACACACAATAAACAAGAACAGGGTGCCCGTACTGTGTCCAGGCTACGCGCCATTGATAACGGCCTGTTTCGTCTGATCTCCGGCATTGCCCAGCTGCTGCTGCTGTCTTCGGTGGCAGCGGGCTTTTATCAGGTGATTGCCCGATTTGTCCTGCAGTCACCGGCGGACTGGTCCGAAGCGTGGACGCGTGCATCACTGATCTGGACGGTCATGCTCGGGCTGGCGCTGGCCTTTCGCCATGGCGCCATGCTCAGTGTGGAAGTTCTCAGTTCCTTTCTGAAGGGGCGCAGTCGGCGCTGGCTGGAGCATTTTGTCCTGGTGATTGTGGTCAGTTTTCTGGCGTTCATGGCCTGGGTGGGGGGTCGCATGACATGGCAGGTCCGGTTTCAGACCAGTCCCAGCCTGGAAATCTCCATCTCCTGGGTGTATGTGTCCATTCCCATTGGCATGGCACTGGCCATGGTCGCCGTGATCGCGTACTGGGCCGAAGGGCCCCGCAAGCCCGTCGTTGACGAAACGACAGTCTGATCACCGCTTGCGGATACCCCCATGTACTGATCCGTCAGGTTTTATCGCATGCCACAGTTGATGATCCTATCCATGTTGCTGTTCTTTGGACTGACCGTCCCGGTCGCCGTGTCCATTGGGCTGGCGAGCGTGCTGGGCGTGGCGTGGGATGGCCGCATGCCCTGGATGGTCATTGCTCAGCAGCTTTACGCATCGCTGGACAAATACCCCCTGGTGGCCGTGCCATTTTTCATTCTGGCCGGCAACCTGATGGAAGCCAGCGGCATTTCAGACCGCATGGTGGAGTTCGCCAAGAGTGTGGTGGGTCGCATGCAGGGGGGGCTGGCTGTCAGCTGTGTGCTGACCTGCATGATCTTTGCGGCGGTGGCCGGCTCCAGCGTGGCCACCACGTTTGCCGTGGGGGCGATTCTGATTCCGGCCATGGTGCGGCACGGCTATCCGCGGCCCTTTGCTGCATCGCTGCAGGCGTCGGCCGCCGAACTGGGTGTCATTATCCCGCCCTCCATTCCCATGATTCTGTTCGCCGTATCGACCGATACTTCCGTGGGCGAATTGTTCATTGCCGGAATCGGGCCCGGCATCCTGATTGCCGGCGCACTCATGCTGTATGTCTGGGTGTACGCCAAGGTCAACGGGCTGGGCAAGCAGGACGGCGCCAACAGCATGCCGCTGTGGCCGGCCTTCAAGCAGGCGTGGCTGGCGTTGTTGATGCCCGTCATCATACTGGGCGGAATATACGGAGGCGTATTCACCCCCACCGAGGCATCAGCCGTTGCCGTGGTCTATGCGCTGGTGGTGGGTATGTTCATCTATCGCCGGCTGAGCTTCAAACGTCTGTCAGATACCTTTCACCGCTCGGTGATCTCGACAGCAGTCATCATGTTCGTGATTGCCAACGCCGGCATCTTCGGGTTCTTGCTGAACCGTGCCGGCATCCCCAGTGCACTGGGAAATTGGCTGGGCACCATATTTACCGACAAGACCAGTTTTCTGCTGGGCATCAACCTGGCGCTGTTTCTTGTAGGCATGTTTATCGAGACCTCGGCATCCATCGTGGTGCTGGCTCCCCTGCTTCTGCCGGTAGCGATGGGGTTTGGCGTGGACCCTGCCCATTTTGGGGTCATCATGGTGGTCAACCTGGCGCTGGGTATGGTGACCCCACCTTTCGGGGTCAACCTGTTCGCAGCCTGCGCGGTCGCCAATATCACGCTGGAGCGTCTGGTCCGTCCACTGGTCCCGTTTGTCCTGGTGGTGTTTGCCAGCCTGATGCTGATTACCTATGTGCCTGAAATCAGCCTGTACTTCAAGGAGCTGGCTTACGGCTGACGGTGTCTGGGGGTATCGGCCGTGTCGGGGTGCGGGGTTCTGAATCCGATGGCCAGACGGTTCCAGGCATTGATGGTGGTAATGAGCAGGGTGAGGGCGACCTTTTCATGTTCCGAGAAGTGCGCGTCCAGCGCCTGGTAATCGGCATCCGGAGCGCCGGTTTCGCTGATACGGGTCAGAGATTCCGTCCACGCCAGGGCCGCGCGTTCGCGGGGCGTATACAAGGTCGAGTCGCGCCAGGCATTGAGCAGATAGAGGCGCATCTCGGTTTCGCCGCTGGCACGTGCGTCTGTGGTGTGCATGTGCAGACAATAGCCACAGCCATTGATTTGTGAGGCGCGTGTCTTGACCAGTTCATAGAGGGATTGTTCAAGGCCCGCAGCCCGTATCGCCTGTTCGAGCTTGACCATGTGGCTCATGAGCTCGGGGGCGACCGAAAAGTAATCCAGTCGTGCCTGCATGGTGGTTCCTTTGCGTGAGTCGGTGTGGAGACACGGCGCAAGGCCATGCGCGGTCCCGGTCAGTCATGGTATATCACCCATGCCGTGCTGTCGCGCAAACCCATGGGCACGGAGTGGCCAAGGGCAAGCCGGTGTCAGGGTCAGGAGGTCTTGGCGGCGGCCTTCCTGGCGGCAGCTTTTTTGGCAGTGGCCTTTTTGGCAGCCGTTTTCTTTGTGGCCGTTTTTTTGCCTGCTGCCTTCTTGGCGGCCTTCTTGCCAGCGCCTTTCTTGCTGGCCCGGGGCGCGAATTCGAAGCCTACCTTGCCATCCGGTTGCGTCACCAGAAACGCCTTGAACTTGCGGTGTGTCCGGCTGGAGACAAAGTCGGGAAGGAGATCGGTCTTGCCTTCCGCCAGCAGTTTCCTGACTTGTTCGGGACTGATCTCTTGTTGCAGAATCACCTTGCCAGTGCGGAAGTCGCAGGTCTTGTTCGGGCCAGTGGATTTTTCGCAGACGTAGTTCATGCCGTGCTCGTAGACGGCATGACCACATTTCGGGCAGGCACCCAGCGAGATTTGATTCGAGAAATCCACGGGCTCGTTGTCGTCTTCGTCTTTCTGACCGAAATCAAACTCCAGCTTGTGCTCGTCGTTCAGACGCAACAGGGCCGCAAAAGGCCGCCCCATCTTGCTGATGAAACCGGTAAGCGGGCCGAGTTCACGCTTGGTGAGGAGTTCTTCGGCTTCGTGGGTTTCAAAGGTGCGGCCACCCGGATATTTGCTGATGGAAAAATCACAGTCGGTGCAGGAATAGCGACGGTAGGTTTCCTTGACGACGCCCCCGCAGTTGGGACATGGAGTCGTCAAGGTGGCGTAATCTCCGGGCACGGTATCGCCGTCGTATTCCTTGGCCCGGTGCACGATGATCTGGGTCATTTTGGCGATGTCACGCATGAAGGCGTCGCGATCCAGTTCACGGTGCTCGATCTTCTTGAGACGTTGTTCCCAGTCGCCGGTAAGTTCCGGAGAGGTAAGCTCGTTGACACCGAGGCCCGCCAGCAAGGTCATGAGCTGACGTGTCTTGGCCGTGGGAACCAGTTCGCGGGCTTCGCGACGCAGGTAGCCGTCGTTGAGCAGGCCTTCAATAATGGATGCCCGGGTGGCCGGGGTGCCCAGGCCGCGCTCGGACATGGCTTCGCGCATGGCCTCGTCATCCAGCAGCTTGCCGGCGCCTTCCATGGCCGACAGCAGTGTGGCTTCCGTGAATCGTGCAGGAGGACGTGTCTGCAAGGCACGCAGTTCGATGTCTTCGGTGTGGATGGTTTCGTTTTCGTCAACGGCGACCAGCGTGGTGTCGTCGCCCTGGGCCTCGCGGCCATAAATGGCCAGCCAGCCGGGCTTGACCAGCACCTTGCCGTCGGTCTTGAAGTGATGGCCCGCGACCTCGGTAATGCGGGTGGTGATGCGAAACTCGGCAGGCGGAAAGAACACGGCCAGAAAACGCCGTGTGACCAGTTCGTAGATTTTCTGTTCGGCGTCGCTGAGGTTTTTTGGGTGTTGCAGCGTGGGAATGATGGCGAAGTGATCCGACACCTTGTTGTTGTCGAATATCCGGCGTGCCGGCTTGATCCAGCTATTGTCCATGGCGGTTCTGGCATGGGGCTGGACACTGGCCGTCGTGGGCAGACCGGGCTCTGCCAGGCTGGCAACCGTTCGCCGGACGGTGTCCAGATAGTCTTCGGGCAGATAGCGGGAATCGGTACGGGGATAGGTCAGTGCCTTGTGGCGCTCGTAAAGAGTTTGTGCCAGCGCCAGGGTGGTCCGGGCAGAAAACCCGAAACGGGAGTTGGCCTCGCGTTGCAGCGTGGTGAGATCAAACAGGGCCGGTGACATCTGCCGGGAGGGTTTGGACGTTTCCGTGACGGTTCCGGGCTGCTGTTCGCAGGCCGTGGCAATGGTCTTGGCAGCCGCTTCGGACCAGATCCGGTATTCGCGGGTTTCGGTGTCGTTTTCGTCTTTCTTGAAGGCGGGATCAAACCAGCGCCCGGTGTAGACGCCTGCTGCGGCCACAAAGGTACCGTGGACTTCCCAGTAGTCGCGGGAGACAAAGCTGCGGATGCGTTCTTCGCGCTTGGCCACAATGGTGAGGGTGGGGGTCTGGACCCGGCCCACGGGCGTCTTGAAGAACCCGCCGCTCTTGCTGTTGAAGGCGGTCATGGCGCGGGTGCCATTGATGCCGATGAGCCAGTCGGCTTCCGCGCGCGAGCGGGCCGCATCGGCCAGTGGTTGCAGGGCTTCGTCTTCGCGGAGGTTGTCGAAGGCTTCCCGAATGGCGGCGCGGGTCATGGAGCGCAGCCACAGCCGCTTGACGGGCTTGTTGACCTTGGAATACTGCATGATGTAGCGGAAGATGAGCTCGCCTTCGCGACCCGCATCACAGGCGTTGATGACGGCCGTGACGTCCTTTCTTTTCAGCAGCTTGACCAGCAGCTTGAGACGCTCGGCCGAGCGTTTGTCGGTGGGGCCGAGCTCAAACGCCGGTGGAATGACAGGCAGGTTGGTGAAGGTCCATTTTCCGCGTACCGGATCATTGGGTGCCACCAGGCTGAGCAGGTGCCCCACACTGGCCGCCAGCACGTATTCGTCGCTTTCAAACGTGTCGCCATCGCGTGTGAAGCCGCCCAGGGCACGCGAGATATCCAGGGCGACAGAGGGTTTTTCAGCGATGATGAGAGTTTTTGTCATGGTGGTCCAGTAACCGCAGTAGCAATCAGCGTGGGGAAGCCGGCAGGCCCGCCCGGCGCCACGTATCTGTAATAAATATATCAGACGCCAATGAAGTGGTCAGGGCAAGCGTATGATACCGATGTCCGGCTGGCGGACCACGGGCCTAGTGCGACAGGCGGTCGCTGTCATCGGAAAGAAGTTCTTCGAACATCAGGTGCTCAATGTTGAGTTCCTGGCTCCAGAGGACCATCAGGGCAATGACCTTGAGGTTGCCCAGCGTAATGGGGTGCTCGGTTGCGGCCAGGGCGCGGTCAATGAGGATTTCACGCAGTGTCGGAGGCAGCACACCTGATGTTTCAAGAAAAATGATGAAGCCGATGGCGTCGTGCCCCAGCGCCAGTTGTTCGGTCTGGGTGTAGAGGCGCTGGCTGTGTGGCGTGGCCTGGGCGAGCTCGGTGTATTGCTCGGTGGTTTGCGCCAGCCCGTGCAGCCAGCCCAGTGCATCATCGATGTCGTCGTCCTCGAACCCCACGGCAGCGAGCTTGTCAGCCAGGACATCGGCTTTGGGGCACGCTGAAGGGGTGTAGTACGTTTCAAAAAGGTAGACAAGAATATCGAACATGGTGACAGCGGCTTGCCCGGAATTGCTTGTGAGAAGAACCCAGATTCAGGATTTATCCGGCACTGTACCAGATTTGCGGGCACAATCGGGTATCGAATAGACTACACGCTGGTCATTCAAGGCCATTGTCCGCCCTTATTTCGGTTTTCAAGCACTGTTCATGTCTACCCATTCCCCAGCAGGTTCCGCTTCGGCCATGTCGGCCATCCCTCCTGCAGCCAGGCCCGGCATGGCTCTGGCCGAGATCGACACACCCAGTCTCATCCTTGATCTGTCTGCATTCGAGGACAACCTGCGCGCCATGCAGGCCCTGGCCGAGCGCCACGATGTGGCCTTGCGCCCCCACGCCAAGGCGCATCGCTGCCCTGAAATCTCCCAGCGCCAGATTGCGCTGGGAGCGCAGGGCATATGCTGTCAGAAGGTTACCGAAGCCGCCGTCTTCATTGATGCCGGCATTACCGATATTCACATCAGTAACGAAATCGTCGGTACGGCCAAGCTGGATCTGCTGGCCCGGCTGGCGGGGCAGGCCAGCCTGACCGTCTGTGTCGATAATCTTTCTGCCCTGCAGGATTTGTCCGATGCCCTGGTCCGTCAGGAAACCACCCTGGGCGTTGTGGTAGAGATCGACTTGGGCCAGAAGCGTTGTGGCGTCCAGAAACCGGCTGAAGCCGTTGCCCTGGCCCAGGCAGCCGAGGCGGCCCCCAACGTGACGTTTCGGGGGATCCAGGCTTATCACGGTGGCATACAGCACAAGCGTTCCCTGGAGCAGCGCCGGCAGTCGTGCGAGGCGGCAGCCAGACGGGTCGGGCGTTTCATGGCGGCGCTGGACAAGGCGGGCCTGACTTGCGAAGTGGTGACGGGTGGGGGCACCGGTACGGCCGCCTTTGATGCAGCCAGCGGTGTCTATACTGAAATCCAGCCGGGCTCCTACGCCTTCATGGATGGCGATTACGGCAGTCTGGAGTGGGGCGAGTCCCTGGTGCTGCGCCATAGCCTGTTTGTACAAGGTACGGTAATGAGTACCCCCACCCCAAACCGGGCTGTGGTGGATATCGGGCTGAAGTCCACCACGGCGGAAAGCGGCTTGCCGCGACCAATAGATCTGCCTGATGTGCGCAGCGTGGCCCTGCACGATGAACACCTCATGCTGGAAGCACAAACCAGTCAGCATCGGCCCGCTCTGGGAAGCGTGCTGCGTGTGGTGCCCGGCCACTGCGACCCTACCTTCAACCTGCATGATGAGCTGGTTACCGTCAGGCAGGGCAAGGTAGAGGCCCTGTGGCCCATCCGTGCCCGGGGTTACAGCCGCTGATCCGTTGACTGCTGCCAGCCGGCGGTGCGGTCAGTCGTCCTGGGCTGGCTGGATGGCAACCAGTTCGACGCCTTCTTCCACCTGATCACCGGTCGCAAAGAATACCTCTTCGATGGTGCCGTCCATGGGTGCCTCGATGGTGTGCTCCATTTTCATGGCTTCCATGACGATCAGGCGATCTCCCTTGTTCACGCTGTCGCCGGCCTTCACGTCGATGGCAATCACTTTGCCAGGCATGGGCGCCGTCAGCCCGCCGGCGGCTCCGTCGGCATCATCGGCATCCGTTCGTGCCGGATCATGCAGACTCAGCCGATGACGCAGGCCGTCCATGAAGACATGCATGTCCGGGCCCTGGGTGATGACCACGCCACTGAGTGCCTGGTCGCCCAGCGTGGCGCGGATGTGAAAGACATCAGGGTTGTCGTGCCTGATCTGCCAGCTGAAGCGGGCGGAGACATCGTCGTGGGTGAGCTGCTGTGCGTGGCCATCACGTGTGAATGTGACGGGCCAGGTGGTGTCACCATCCGTGAAGGCGAGCACTTGCCGGTAGTGACCTGACAGGCGCCAGGTGTCCGTGACATCCCAGGGGTCGGCCGCCGGGGGGCGGGCAGCCTGCTCGCCCTGGCTGGTCACTCCCTGGGCAGCAAGCGTGGCGGCAGCAGCCAGCGTCAGAACGGATGCATCAGGCGCCTGGCGTTCCGGAAACAGGGTCTGCTGTTGACGCTCGATCAGGCTGGTGTCCAGGTCGGCCTGCATGAAACTGTCATCCAGCATGAGACGGCGCAGGAATTCAATGTTGGTATGCACGCCCACACTGTAAAGCTCGCCCAGCGCCTGAACCATGCGCATGCGCGCCTCCTCGCGATCACGGCCATGGGTGATCAGCTTGGCGATCATGGGGTCGTAATAAGGCGAGATGGTATCGCCCTGGCGGACGCCGCCATCAATGCGCACGGGCCCGTTTTCAAAGGCGACGTGCTGGGGAAATTGCAGGACGCTCAGCAAGCCCGTGGCCGGCAGGAAGTCATTGTCCGGGTTTTCTGCATAGACCCTTGCTTCCATGGCGTGGCCATTGATGGTCAGGTCAGCCTGGCTGACCGGCA
>Ga0079226_10002076_pt1 | contig 15400 bp, 11 predicted proteins | sample Poulit2014_FD_76345 | JGI IMG/M metagenome (GOLD analysis project Ga0079226, IMG submission 76345) | Agricultural soil microbial communities from Georgia to study Nitrogen management - Poultry litter 2014 | ecosystem: Environmental > Terrestrial > Soil > Agricultural land | place: USA: Georgia... | reverse complement strand
TTTGCCGGTGCTACCGCAAATAAAATATCGTCTCGGGTTCGAACCATGTTGCAAATGGCAGCCGTACTAACCTACGGCGCATCGATGCCGGTGGTTAAAATGGGGCGAATGGCAGGGCAATTTGCCAAGCCGCGGTCATCGAATATGGAAACTCGCGGCGATGTCACCTTGCCCTCGTTTCGTGGAGAAATTGTAAATGGCTTTGAATTTAGCAAGAAATCTCGTCGCCACGATCCACGGCGGATGGTGCAGGCCTACCATACTTCGGCATCAACGCTAAATCTCATCCGGGCATTCACTACTGGCGGCTTTGCGGATCTACGAACGGTCCATTCTTGGAATAAGGGCTTTATGTCGAACCCGGCATACGCGCGGTTTGATGAATTGGCGGCCGAAATCGATCGCGCTGTACGCTTTATGGAAGCCGCTGGAGCAGACTTTGATGCACTGCGCACCGTTGAATTCTTTTCTGCCCACGAAGCGTTGTTATTGGAATATGAGCGAGCTTTGACGCGGCTAGATTCTCGAACTGGTTTACCGTACATCACTTCGTCACATTTTGTCTGGATCGGTGAGCGCACAAGGCAGGTAGACGGAGCACACGTGGATTACCTGTCAAGAATTCGTAATCCTATCGGTGTGAAACTTGGTCCGACGACAACGGTAGACCAGGCTATGGCCTTGATTGATAAACTTGACCCGAATCGTGAACCTGGCCGTTTAACCTTTATTGTGCGTATGGGCGCCGAAACGATCCGTGAACAGTTACCTGCCATCATGGCTGGAATCAATAAAGAAGATGCAAAACCTCTGTGGATCACTGATCCAATGCATGGCAACACAATTACTGCTGCCAACGGCTACAAGACGCGTCGCTTAGAGGATATCATGAATGAAGTGCGAGGGTTCTTTGATGTGGCCGAAGCTACCGGTACCCATCCTGGTGGTTTACACATTGAGTTGACCGGTGACGATGTTGCTGAATGCCTCGGTGGTTCAGTGGCCGTAGATGAATCGGCTTTCGACGAGCGGTACGAAACACTCGTTGACCCACGGCTAAACCATCAGCAGTCTTTGGAACTGGCATTTTTGGTTGCCGAGTCGTTGGCTAGGGGCAGTAATCACTAATCCGGTTCGACATATATACCCTCTTAATAGCCGATAGTTCCTTACCCAAATAGCCAACTCATTAGCGACAATCCTATCCACCGACCAAGAAGAATGGCTACCGCAGCACCCATGATGGTGAGTAGTGTATTAATGGCTGCTCTAGATGCTGCAATTGGAGCAAACTCCCGTACGGGTTCGTGCGGTTTCTTATTGCCAAAGTCCCGGGGTTGTTCTGTCACTGCCCTGGAATCGTGTACTGATGATGGCTGACGATGGTCCATCGCACCGATCGGCTCTTGTTCCGACGTCGTTGAGGGAGGCAAAACCGTGACATTTGGCTGTTGCTGGGATGGGGCAGAGGGCGGAGTATCTAGGGGCTTGGGGGTCTCTTGGTGAGGCTTCGTGGCACTTTGGTTGTAGGCTTGAGTTGCTACGGCATCGAATGCTTCGGTTTCAACCGAGTCTGTTGGTGACTGTTCCGCGAGCTGTTCTGCCGCGGCAGGGTTTTTCAATAAATGCTCAAGCAATATCAGTACTTCAGATGCATCTGCCGGGCGATCTTCTGGGGCAGGTTCAGTGAGGTGTAGTACAAAGTCATCGACGGCGGGGCTGATGCCGTCTATTAGGGAAGACGGTGCAGGCACCCGAGAATTCGTGTGCTGTACAGCAACAGCTACGGCTGACTCTCCGGTATACGGACGGGTACCGGTAAGCATCTCAAATATTAAAATGCCTAGGGCATACACATCGGATCGTTCATCTGCCTGATCACCCGTTACAAGTTCAGGGGACATATACGAGACGGTACCCATAAGAGCCATACCGGTGCCGGTATGGTTAGAAGCAGCCCTGGCGAGCCCAAAGTCTGCTACTTTGATTGCACCGTTATTAGAAACAAGAACATTTTCTGGCTTAATATCGCGATGAATAAGGCCAATGCGGTGCGCAGCAGCGACGCCGCGAATCACCGGTAGCGCGATATCCCATGTTTCTTTGACAGGCATACTGCCTGCAACACGCATGACGTCTCGCAGCGTATGTCCTTCAATAAATTCCATTGCAAGAAACGCCACGTTGCTGTCCCCTGCTGAGCCTACGCCTTGATCATAGACATTGATGACGTTTGGGTGGTTGATTTTAGCGGTGTTTTTAGCTTCGGTAGCAAATTTAGTAATCACTGCGGGATCTTCAGCCATGTTAGGCCGTAATATCTTGAGTGCTACCTCACGATCAAGACGACCGTCGACGGCTCGATAAACCGTGGCCATGCCACCGTGGGCAATGCGTTGCGTGACGTCATAACGATTGTCAATGGTGGTGCCAACGAGTGAGGGTCCAGCTGGGGTATTCACAATAATAGAATACCCGGTCAGCAACGCTGACCGGGTACAGGTTTCCCTAGGAGTGGATTGACCTTAGTATCGTCCCTTAGCGCTATTGATTCTGTCGACGTAATCTTTAGTGTCGTCATACATCCCATTATCGGCAACGCTGCCTGCGCCTTGGTAATAACCGGCGATTCCGGTATCGCCAGGATTATCACTCTGTAGATGACGAATAATCGCCATCCCGGCGGTGATGTTATCTTGTGGGTCCATAAGATTGAGATCGCGGCCTACCAGCTGTGAAGCCCACTCACCCGAGGATGGAATGACCTGCATTGGTCCGATCGCGTTTGCTGGAGAAACGGCTGAAGCGTCGAAACCTGATTCAACCTGAGCGTGCGCCAGTGCCAAACTAGGATCAACACCCATGGAGTTTGCCGTGGCCTGGACCATTTCACGAACCTCCGCGCGAGACGGCATTGGTGCATTTAGCAGTGCCTGTTTGTTATCGTTAGCGTTCGCAACGACTTCGTCCGGGTAGGTGCGGCCCAAAAACGTGTCTCCAACGAGTTGTTCGTCGCTACCTGATGCAGTAGATACGGAACTTGAGCCACTAAGGTTTAAAGTTTGTCCGGCTTGAATGATCTCCGATGAGGACTGCATACCATTTGCAGCTAACAATTCGTTAAGTGACAGACCATTCCTGGCAGCAATGCCGGACAAGGTATCACCGGATTTGACGGTGTAGCTGGAGGCCTGCTCAGACTCAGCAGATTCGGTATTGCCCGAGCTGCTATTAGCCGCAACCTCCGACGAGCCTGATAGCTCTAAGCTCTGACCAGCCACAATATTATCGCCGTCGAGCCCATTGATATTTTGCAATGTGGCTACACTTACATCGTTTTTAGCAGCGATGCCGGACAAGGTATCACCGGATTTGACCTTATAGCTACTTGTGGCAGAGTTGGGCTCTTCTGAACTGTCGGCTGCTGCGGTTTCAACAGTTGAAACCGCAGAACCACTAAGCCTGATGGTCTGTCCTGGAAAGATGCTGGAAGATAAGGTTAAATCGTTCGCCTGCAGAATGGTAGCGAGCCCAACGCCGCTACGTGCAGCGATACCAGAAAGCGTGTCCCCGGACTTGACGGTGTAGCTATCTGCCGATGAACCTTCCGAAGCACTCGAGGCGGTGTTTACCGACGACGTTGAATCAACAGATAGTTTGAGCTGTTGTCCTGGATAAATAATGGTGTCTGCGGATAGGCTGTTAGCCTCAAGCAAGGTGGACTGGCTGACGCCCTGACTAGCTGCTACGCCCGAGAGGGTATCTCCGGACTTCACTTTGTAGATGTTGTTTTGGGTGCTAGCCATCGAGTCGGAAGCGGCTGAAACACTAGCCGTTTCTGTAGTACCGGTAAGCTTCAGAGTCTGGCCAGGATGGATAATTGACGACATAGATAATCCGTTAGCCTTTAGCAACGTTGAGAGGCTAATGCCGTGTTTTGCTGCAATGGCGGACAAGGTGTCGCCGCGCTTAACTGAATAAGAACTTCCGGACGAATTAGAGCTTTGCGCACTGGCGGAGTTACTGCTGCCCGGTGAGTCAAGATAAAGCACATCATCGGGGTAAATAGTTGACGAAACCTTAAGGCTGTTCCAATTCAGCAAGTCTGATAGCGAGACATCGTGGTCTCGTGCAATTTGACTGAGAGTGTCCCCGGATTTGACCTTATATGTTGTTGGTCCGGTATGGGCAGCTTGAAAGTTGCTTTGAGTAAAACGCGCCGGCAGCGCGGCTGCGAGTTGTTCTGGTGTTGCCAAGGTCGCATGCAACTTCGCTTGTGCAGCAGCAATGTTCGTATCTGTAGCCAGCTTGGGAGTCAGCGCCGTACCTGATGTGTCAGCCACTGCCGGGGTCGCTGCAGCAGCTGAGCACAAAGCGAGTAACGGCAGAGCCGATGTGGCAACTGCTGATTTATAGAACCGGGAAGCGCCGGTTGTACGGTCTGTCATTAAACGTATCCTCTTTGCGTCAGGCACCTGAGCCAGGGGAAGTTCTCTTGTGCTTTGTGTGACAAAAGTAGCGTCGAGGTGTACGTGATGTAAATGTTACATACGTGAATATACATTACTCGTAGGACAAATGTTAAGAGGACCAATTGATTTCTTGCCAAGTCAGATCCTCGTGGCGAGTTTCTCGTTATCCAATCGCATAGTCTTGAAAAACTGCGATACGCTAGAAACGTGACTGAAACACGCGACATAGAAGCACTGGTTGGAACATGGTTGACGCTGCCTCAAATAGCGGATCAGCTTGATCTCATTGTGACCCGGGTTCATAATCTGATAAAAGATCGTTATCTGATTGATATTCGATTGGGTGAAGACAATATTCGATACGTACCGGCAGCTTTCTTGACTGAACAAGGGGTGCTGAAACCGTTACGTGGCACAGTTATGGTACTTGAAGATGCAGGCTTCGACAGCGAAGAAATTATCCGGTGGCTTTTTACCGACGACGAATCTTTGCCGGGGCGCCCCATTGATGCCTTGCGTGCAGGAAGAAAAACAGAAATTCGACGTCGTGCCCAGGCTATGGGCTGGTAGATACTAGCTGGTGCGTTCTAGCAACTGGCTGACCAACTCGGACAGTCCAGCTTTGACCGGAGAGATGACCGGTAAGTGCTCTAGAGCCTGAGATGTCTCATCCCAGAGTCGTTGTATTTCGGATTCCACCACTGAATGTGCTCCCGACGAAGCGATGAGCTGCTGTATTTCCTCCACCGTGTATTGACTAGTGGAAGGCTGTTTTAAGAAGTTGTTGAGCACATTAGCGTCTTCGGGATCGAGACGGTATAACGCGTGAGCGATAAGCTCAGTTCGTTTGCCCTCAATAAGATCGTCCCCTGAGGGCTTGCCGGTCAGTGCAGGATCTCCGAATACGCCCAGCAGATCGTCACCTAATTGGAACGCCATGCCTAGGGGTTGAGAGAAATCACGGTAACTGCTCAGGGTTGTTTCGTCAGCACCGGCTAATAATCCGCCAAGCTCAAAAGGCCATACTGCCGAATAGTTTGCTGATTTATACCGCAGCACGGTTCGGGCATGGCTCAAGGCGTCAGTCGGTTCATCCGGGATATCGGCCTCTGCGAGTATATCGAGGTATTGTCCGGTCATGACTTCAAAGCGCATAGCATGAAAAGCATCCCTAGCGGGTGCAGCGAAGGCAGTTGCATCCGCTGTGGTCGAAAATATTTCTTCACTTAGCCCTAATGCGAGATCACCTGCCAGAATGCCGGCTGATACACCAAAATGGCTGCTATCTTGTGCCCAACCATTGTTTTGGTGTAGTTTTTGGAAATTCTTGTGTACAGCCGGTTTACCGCGACGAGTATCTGATCGGTCTAGAATATCGTCATGAATTAGCGCGGCAGCCTGGAAGAGTTCTAATGCGACCCCGGCGTCAATAATTCGCGGATCGTGTGCATCACCTCCGGCTCCGCGCCAGCCCCACCAAGCTAACAGCGCTCGCAGGCGTTTGCCGCCTTTCACAAGCTCTGTAATAGCTGCCACAAGTGGTTCAGAGGATTTAGCGATTTGGCTGGCACGATATTGATATTTGTCCAGCATGTCTTGCATCCGTTCCTGTAGAACAGTTCGAAAATGCACCGTATCCGTAGTCGTCACAGTTCTGTTTCTCCTGCCTGCTGAACTCGTCACCCCTATGCGTACGCTTTTCAACCTTACCGGTCTAGGAGCGTAGAATTACTTTATGGTCTTATCGGGTCGAAACCAGGCTTTGCGTCCGACGTGGGCCGATGATTCATGGGAAGCAACGGTCCTCCATATTGATATGGACGCGTTCTTTTTATCTGTCGAATTACTTGATCGGCCAGAACTGGTTGGTAAGGCCGCGATAGTAGCCGGGAAATCTGGACGGTCTGTTGTTACCTCTGCTTCCTACGAGGCCCGCAAGTACGGAGTTCATTCAGCAATGCCTGTCTCACAGGCCTTAGCCTTATGTCCCCAAGTAGTTATCGTTGAACCCACCAGAGCCAAGTACAGTGAAGCATCCGGGAAGATAATGGATGTTTTGCATGGTGTTACACCTTTGGTGGAGCAGCTTTCCATTGATGAGGCCTTCTTAGACGTGGCTGGGGCTCGGCGTAGGCTCGGAACGCCGGCGCAGATAGCTGTGATGATCAAGGATCAAGTGCGTCAAGCAACTGGCCTCCCTTCAACTGTCGGTGTTGCTGCTACTAAGTCAGTGGCTAAAATCGCATCGGACCACTCAAAACCTGATGGTATAGGAGTAGTCCCTGCCGATCAGACCACACAATATTTAGCGCCCTTACCTGTAAGCGTGATTTGGGGTGTTGGTCCAAAGTTGCATCAGCGACTCACCAATGCAGACATACATAGCGTGGGCGACTTGGCATGCCAGGACCCAACACGTATGAGGCGTTGGTTGGGCGCCCTAGGGCCTCATATTGTTGAGCTAGCTCGCGGTCACGATCCGCGAGCCGTGGAGACCCAACATGAAACAAAATCGGTATCGGTAGAGCACACATTCGAACAAGACATTTCTTGTCCGCAACAGCTAGAGAAGTATTTATTAGATTTGTCTTATGAGTGTTCGAGGCGGTTGCGTAGTGACGGTTTTGTTGCGTGGGGACTTAGCATAAAAGTTAAAGATTCTGATTTCACGACCAGAACTAAATCACTGTCGCTGAAGACTCCGGTGACTTCAGGGGCTGTATTTTTTAACCACGCACGGCAGATGTTGCATAACGTACTTGCCCAGCGTCGTCATGCAGTGCGGTTATTGGGCGTACGCGCCGACAAAGTAGCTGAGCCCACTGAGACGGTATCGACTCAAGGTGCACTTTTTGAGATGGACGAATCCAAATTACGTCAGAACGCAAATCAGGACTGGTACTCTACCGACAAAATTTTGGATGATGTAGCTAAGAAGTTTCCAAGTGCAGCGATTAAACCCGCAACGCTCTTACGGCATGAAAGGCAAGAACGTATGTCAGACGGCTAGTAGCTGAAATTCAGACTTCACGGTGTGACAATCTCAGCAAACAGTCAGATAAAAACACTAGAATAGAGGCAAAGTCAACTTAAGCTTCGAGAAGCTTTTGACAACACAGGTGGAGGCAACAGTGGGTTTATCAGATAGAGAGCAAGAAGCGTTTGCTGAAATCGAATCCCAGCTGATTTCCGAGGACCCTAAATTTGCATCTCAAATGCAAATGGGGGCGAAAAGCTCGGCGCGTCGATTGTCAACACGCAATATAGTTTTGGGTGTCTTGACCGCTACAGTCGGTATTGTAGTACTGCTGACAGGGGTCACAATCAACGCTATTTGGCTGGGTATTGTCGGATTCGTTGTCATGGGCGCAGGTATATACTTAGCGTCAAAACGAACTACAAGGCCACCAAGTAAATCCGGTGGCCGAGGCGGATCCGGGCAGCAAACAACAAAAACAAATCACGGCTTTATGGAAGGATTAGAGTCTCGTTGGGACGAACGCCGCCGCCAGTAAAGTGTTTAGCCACTCCACTGGCGATTGCCCTTCCACACAAAAACCCGCAACGCGAGTTGCGGGTTTTTAGTCTCTCTTAGAAAAATTCGTTACTGTTCATCTTCTTTGTTTTCTGCAGGTCCAGACACCCCACGATCTGGCCGTATAGGGTTTCCGATTTGGTCTTGCCCCTGTGTATCGGAGGCATCATAGTCCGCGTTGTCATTGTCCTTGGTTGGTGACCACGCTAAGGAGCAATGGTTTTTAGGTAATTCCACATCAGGAAACGTTTCTTGTTGCTGATCGGATCCGGTGGCCTGTGGCGTTTCGAATGTACCTAGATGTGGAGTCTGCAATGTTTGCTCTCTAAGAGCACTCGGTGCAAGTGGTGACCGAAAGATTTCGGTTTCAGTGAGATTATCTCCTGGACCTTGCACAGAATATGGCTTTATCGGATGATTCTCGTTTCGCCGTCTTGGCCCTATTCGACCCCTTCGGCTTCTGTGCCATAGGATAAACCCGATCAGGCTCAGCACCAGAGCTAAGATCACGCCTGCAAGAGCCCATATCGTGGTAACTGTCGGGCCACTGGCATTGACCCTAAAATCGCCGCTCGAGCTTTGTAAAATAATTGTGCCATTACTAGACGACGCTTCCTCGCTCTCACCTTTGTGCATAGAAGGTAAGTCAACTTGAAATACCGCGGTACCTTCAACGCCACCTGAAGCGAGGTTCCAAACGGGGGAGAGATTCACATTGAGATCATAATCAGACCACAACCCTGTTAAAGGGTCGTGATCGATTATTGCCGGGTCAGTGATTCCTTTAGCTTCAAGATAGTTATTTATTTTATTGGTGAGCTCTTGAGCATCGTCAGCTCTAAAGGTTGTGGTATACAACGTTGTGTCCGCAGCACGTTCGGTATCATAAGTACCGGAACCCTTCGGAGGTTGAAACAACTCGGCGACTGTATCTTCGTGGCCATGCTGGGTATCGTTATCTACCGCGAATTCAAAGGTTTGCTCCATCGTACCGTCAATATCTAACCGCGTTGTAGACGTTAGGGAATCCAAGGGCATACCACGGTTAAGTTTTATATATAGCTCGCCATTACTACGTTGTTGGTCGACGAGTTGCCACTGGTCAGGATAGTCGGTCTCCCCGGTTAACTGACGGACATTGTCTGGGTCGCAAATAGCATCACAGCTCCAATTGGTGCCTACATATTCAGTGATTACATCTGCACTGTCTTCTGGAGTTACCTCGGAAGCTTCAAATGTAGCGTCTTCGTTAGCTAACAATACTCGCATGCCGTTTTGAACCGATTCCGCTGAAGAAAATGTCGCACTAACTTCACGGGGTTCTGGATTGCCTGTTTCATGGTTTTCAACAGGACCGGAATCTTCAACAGCACCTTTGATGCCGTCGACGTCCTCGAGTTCTTCTACGTGATCGGTTATAAACTCATTTTGTACAGCTGTCATTTCTGGAGAGACAAGATAGTCTAACGTCACGGTGAACTCGCCTGAATCTAGAATTCGGAAATCTAAACCTATTTCTTCGAATCGGCGGTCATCCGTCAAGCTAACATTAATGCGGGGCAGCGACGTAGCATTATCCACTTCTTCTCCGTTGAACACCACTGAGGCAGTGCCATTGGAAGTTAGGGTCGGCGCAGTACCTGGTACCACTTCCTCTTCAATAAGCGCGTCCGATGCCCAACCCATGAGCTCATCATTATAAAAATCTTCTTCAAATACTATTGACGTGACCAGCTGTTGCTCATCGACTTGGACGTTCATACCACGCTCGGATTCGGCAATGTCAGAGGCATCTAGCAAAGATGTAATTTTATTTCGATAGTCGTCCACATCATCAAATTGCATAGTGAACGTCGCCTTATAACCGTCCTGTACTGGCTCAATACCCTCAAAGACCAGCGCGTCGGGAAGATGGGTTTGAAGCGCTTGCTCGGCCGCATCTATGCCTCCCGATAGTGTATCCGCATCGCTTTCTGCCATAGTCAATACAAACTGACGTTCACCTGCGTAGTTCTTATCAAGTTCTAGTTGTGTATTAACGTCAGCGCCACATGCAGCTAAAAGTAGGGCAGCTGCTAACGCAACGAGCAGCCTCAGAATCCCTGCGCGGCGACCGCTTCGCGTGGGGCATTGCTGGTTTGTAAAGGATTGCACAGGAGAACTTTCAGTCATGTTGTGGCCGACTCGAGGTATCGAATGGCTTTGCTCCCAACTATCTTAACTAACGCTAACGGTGATGCCACCTAGGCGTGTTGCACTAAAGATTATGCCCTTGCAAGCACAATCCCCGCACATTACAACACGCCTCCATTTTCCTCCACTGTCGAAAAAATGGGCGCAAGACCTCAGTGCTTCAGTCTTTTAAAGCCTATTGCGGCAATATTTATATTGTTTTGGCACTTTGTTCACAGGACATAAATTTTTTCCTCCACAGGTCTCCCCATAGCTCCCCATCCGGCAATAATTCTAGTTTCTAGCCTGCTAATACACCGAAGTTTCCGAATCATAAATGTGTTGATTCGGTGGCCAAATTCGAAAAAATGCTTGATAATGGGAGCGTAAATCTTGCGTGTGGGGCAAAGTGGGGTAAAGTGGAGCGATAAGAGGACGGTGATCGCAGGGCTTGAGAAAACGAGATCAGACAACGTTGGAGGTTGTGCCACATGTTTTTGGGTACATACACTCCGCGTTTGGATGAGAAATCTCGATTGATCTTGCCGGCGAAGTTCAGAGATGAACTATCCGAGGGACTGGTGCTTACTAGAGGGCAGGAACGTTGTGTGTATGTGTTCTCAATGGAGGAATTCCAACGAGTGCATGCGCAGATGCGAGAAGCGCCGCTCTCGTCGCGTCAGGCCAGAGACTATATTCGTGTCTTTTTGTCCGGTGCTTCGGACGAAAAACCGGATAAACAAGGCAGGATCACGATCCCTGGACCGCTACGTGAGTATGCGGGGCTAGATCGGGATGTTGCTGTTATTGGCGCTGGCACCCGGGCAGAAATCTGGGATCAGAGGTCCTGGGATGAGTACCTCAACGAGCAGGAGTCGGCATTTTCCGACACTGATGAAGAAGTCATTCCAGGATTGTTTTAGTTCTCGGTGCCTTCTAGATATAACTAAATTGTGACGAGATCTCTTATTTCAGACCTCTATCCGGACAGCTAGCCTGCCTTCCCCTGGGCCAGGTGCACGGATGGGGATCTGAGGTAAGAGTCGTCATTTTGATCAGACCCAGTCGGTATACAGCGAAGGAGCGTAATGGCAGCCTTTGACCAAAACGGTCGAAATACTGACCGAAACGTTTCGAACGCTGCCCAACGTCATGTGCCTGTGATGGCTAACCGCGTCGTCGACCTCTTAGCCCCTGCTGTCGAAGCCGCCCGCTTGCAACAGCGTCAACCAATCCTCGTGGACGCAACATTGGGAATGGGCGGCCACGCTGAGCTAGTGTTGCAACGATTTTCCGATGTCATGGTCATTGGAATTGATCGGGACACGCAGGCTCTGGCCCTGGCACAGCAGCGCCTTGCAGCTCACAGCAGACGTTATGCAGGATTTCACGGTACCTATGACGAGATGCCGGGCGCGCTGGACACTGTTGATGCCGAAGCCGTCGATGGCTTTCTATTTGACCTAGGGGTCTCCTCGTATCAGCTCGATGAACGCGAACGTGGATTCGCTTATTCATACGATGCGCCGCTGGATATGCGAATGGACACCACAGCACGGTTTAGTGCTGCTGATGTTGTCAATAACTACTCACAACGTGACCTTGAGCAACTTATCCGACGATTTGGTGAAGAGAGATTCGCCCGCAGAATTGCTACCGCGATCGTAGAAAGACGTAGCGACCGGGTATTTTCTCGAACAGGGGATCTTGTCGAGGTTATTCGCAGCGCCGTACCCGCGGCAGTTGGGCGTTCTGGGGGGCATCCCGCTAAACGCACCTTTCAAGCGTTGCGTATCGAAGTTAACGAAGAACTTAACATTTTGCGTCAAGCACTTCCAGCAGCGTTGGAGGCTTTGCATATCGGCGGACGAATCGTGGTTATGAGTTATCACTCCCTGGAAGACCGCATCACCAAGAAATTTTTTCAAGCACAAGCCACAAGTCTTACTCCGCCCAATTTCCCTGTCGAACTGGACGAACATGCTCCGGTAGTCAAGATGCTGACGCGGGGTACAGAAAAACCCACCGAGCAAGAAATAGCTGAAAACCCTCGCGCTGCTTCTGCCAAGGTACGTGCGATAGAAAAAATTCGATTAACCAGGAGCAACGGATGACAACTTCCCCCTCAAACATCCGCGTCTTGCACCCCGAATACTCAACGGATTCCACAGCGAAACAACTGCACGTGGATTACGCGTCGAACGTGGGAACAGAACCCAATAACGCGCCAGCTGAAGGCGGTTCGGAGGCCGAAAGCCGTCGTGATCAGCTCAAGGTCATCTCTGGGCAGTTAAAGCGAGCCCCAATTGGCTATAGCATATTCGTATTAAGCATTCCAGTCATAGCGCTGCTTATCGTCCTGGTCGTAAATATCGTTCTATCTAACCGGCAATACGAAATGGTAGAGCTCAACAACCAACTGACAAATATTACACAAAGCAATGAGGCTTTAGCCCAAGATCTCTCACAGAAATCTGCTCCACAATCAGTTGCACAACAAGCTGCCGAGCTTGGTATGGTACTGCCCGGTACCCCGGCTTCTATTGACCTGGCCACGGGGAAGATTTCGGGTTCGGCAAGTGCCGCTAAGGAAGACGATACACCCACCAATTTCGTTGCAGAACCTACCGTACAATCCGGCACAGGAACTCCCGCTGAAGCAGACGTCCCCGCGGACGATACATCTGATTCAGTAACTGTCACAAACGAGAAAGTTCCCGGTCCAGAGTCAGATACCGTAAAGATACCTGGGCCTCAAACCGCAACGCCAGATTCAGATGTGACGAATTCACCATCAAACGATGGCGTGGCAAACGACGAGGAAGACGATTCGGTAGGTAGTCTTCAAGGACCCCAGGTTCGTCTTCCGGCCGACAACTAGTTCCGTCGTGTTAGACGACTATGTTGAAGGTAGGTGAGTCGTGTGCCGCAAGCACCAGGTACTGGAACACAAAAATCCAGACTCAAAATAACCATGGTTTTACTCATGGTTTGCTTGTTGGTACTGGGAGGCCGACTCCTTTTTATCCAGGGAATTGACGCTGAAGACCAAGCCCAACAGGCTATGGACCGTAGGACCAGACCAATTACTCTTGCTCCAGAACGAGGCTCCATTCTCGACCGCGACGATGAAGTTCTAGCCGAATCTGTACAACGTTATGACTTGGTTGTTGATCAACGGCTCGTGCAAGATTCCCGGGTGTGGGATGACGAAACATCAGGATATGTGGACCTGGATATCGATGAACAACTCCACGAACTGTCTGACGTGTTAGACATCGACTATTCAGAACTCCAAGAGCTCATGATGGGGGAAAGACCGTATCGCATCGTATCCCGCGGGGTCACACCAGAAATCAAAAAAGAAGCACTGGACATCGGTATTCCGGGGCTAGTATCGGAACCCGTAGCAGAACGTAGCTACCCTAACGGTGCCGTAGCTGGTTCCATTATTGGCTTTGCCGGTCATGATGGTCACGGTCTTGAAGGTATCGAACGGTCACAAGACGAGCGGCTCAGCGGTGAAGCCGGAGAACGCATCTTTGAAATTTCTGCCGATGGGGTACGAATACCTAACGCTTCCTTTTCTGAAACCCCTGCGGTCAATGGAAATGACGTGCGTTTAACTATTGATCAAGACGTGTCCTGGTTTGCCCAAGAAGCTATCGCTGCCAAAGTGGATGAGTACAACGCCAAATGGGGCAACATTGTAGTGATGGATGCCAAAACGGGCGAACTGTTGGCCATGGCCGACTCAGAAAGCGTCGATCCCGCAAACCCTACTGATACGGATGCAGAATTCTGGCGTCCGACCGCCATGTCTCAAGCGTTTGAACCAGGATCGACAGGCAAAGCAGTGACATTTGCCTCGGCACTTGATGAAGGGGCTGTAACACCTGAGCAAAAATGGACAGTGCCCAATAAAGAAACTTTCAATAATGAAGAAATCAGCGACTCGATGCCACACGACACCTTTGATATGACGACCGCCGGTATTTTTACTCGATCTTATAATACCGGAACGGTGCAGGTGGCGACACAGTTGAGTGCAGAGGAACGCTGGCAGCATATGAAGGATTTCGGAATCGGCGAACCCATCGATATTGGAATGACGATGGTAAACCCCGGTTTATTTACATCATGGGAAGATTGGGACCGTCGTCAACATTTCACGACAACATTTGGACAAGGGTATTCGCTTACTACCTTGCATACCACGCGCATATTTCAAGCTTTGGCCAACGGTGGCAAGATGATGCCCCCACGAATTATCGATTCTTATATCGATGAAGACGGTATCGAAACGGAATGGGAAGCACCGACGGAGCCTAAACAGGTGGTTTCTCAAGAAACCGCCGACGATATGCTGAAATTTATGGAAGGGGTTGTCCAAGAAGGGACCGCTACCCAAGCCCAAATTGATGGGTACCGCGTTGGCGGAAAAACCGGGACTGGCCAGGCGGCCGGAGATACTGGCTATGACGGATATACCACGTCCTTTACCGGTATTGTTCCACTTGACGATCCACAATTTGTCGTCTCCGTAGCGGTGCATCGCCCCCAAGGTGACTGGAAGTCGTGGCAGGTTACCGATACAGCAGCAGATGTGATGGAATATCTCTTGAGTAAATACTCTGTACCGCCATCCGACTCTGGATCCCAACATTACGATGTGTTTACTGAAGACCCACAGGAAAGGCCGTGGTAGTCCGCTGAGCGGACTGCCGTAGAAGATTATGCTGCGACCCAAACACAAACCCAAAATGAATCTCAGCGAAATTATAGATCAGCTTGGGAACTTCGACCCGATCGCTTCAGGGAATACAGAGCTCTCAATAACAGGGATTTCTATGAATTCTAAAGTGGTGCAACCAGGCGACCTCTACGTTGCAGTAGCCGGTGCCGTGCACCACGGGGCTGACTATATTGACCAGGCTATCGCTGCTGGTGCCGTTGCGGTACTCACCGATGCAGTGGGAGTTCTGCGTGTGCCTGAACAATATGCTGCAATCGTTGTTACTGATGTGCGTGGTGCCCTGGCTGATGCTGCAGCATTGATTTACGGTAATACCAACAGTCAGAACCCGCAGGTTTATGGTGTGACGGGCACCAATGGTAAAACCACCACCACCTATTTCCTCGAAGCTTTGCTGGCGGCTGTGGGAAAGACCACCGGCCTAATTGGCACTATTGAAACCCGAATTGCAGGGCAATCTGTGCC
>Ga0079226_10002075_pt1 | contig 15400 bp, 12 predicted proteins | sample Poulit2014_FD_76345 | JGI IMG/M metagenome (GOLD analysis project Ga0079226, IMG submission 76345) | Agricultural soil microbial communities from Georgia to study Nitrogen management - Poultry litter 2014 | ecosystem: Environmental > Terrestrial > Soil > Agricultural land | place: USA: Georgia... | reverse complement strand
TTTCTACTTAATTTGATACCTATTTCTACTTAATTTGATACCTATTTCTACTTAATTTGATACCTAAAACTATATTTTCGGACATAGAGATACCCCCAATTTTTACATAAATTTAAAACAGATCTATACATTAGACCTGTTTTATTATTTCTTAAATTGAACAAAATGAGCTCGTTTTCTTCTAAATCCTTTACATACCGAACAAGGCTCTTGATTTCTTATCTCATACATTATTCTATTTTTAATAGATGCCTTATAGCGATGTTCGGAATTATTGTTGCAAATCCACCATACTTGCTGGCTGCTATTTTCGGTTTGGTTCTCAGGATTTCCAAGCAACATATTGTTTCGATAATCCCATTCTTTCAATAAATGAGGGTGCGTTTCAATCATGTTATTTTCTACATAAGGAACATCTAGTTTATTACAACTGGGACAGACATTATCGATACTTACCGTATCAATTAAGTATCTGTTCAGTACTACATTGACACTTTCTCTGTAGCTTATTTGACATTTATTACAGCGCCAACTGTAGTTTCTATTACTTTTGTAATCCAAGATAACAGATTCTGTAGTAATATTGTTTTCTTTATCCCAGATTGATTTCAATTCAGGATAAATATCAAATAAGGTATTTACTCCCTTTAAAGGCAACTCATTATTGCAATACGGACAGCAACTTTGAATTTCTCTTCGAATTGGTATAGAGCAAAGATAATCGTTTTTACAATCTGAGCAATTCCACCAATATTTCTTAGTTTCTACATTTGTGAGGGCTAGAAACATAGGTATTTTATTTTTTTCACTCCATTCTTTGATAAGAATGGGTTCGTTATACAGAGAATTATTTTTAAATACACTGGTTGACCATTCGCAGAAATTTGGGCAGGATTGAAAATTGGGATTTTCAGGTTCTGTTCGAGCAATCATTTCTTTTGGACTGCATGCAAATGAAATATCGCAACAAGGGCATTTCCAAGTGATTACTTCAGTGGATTGGTTCCAATAATCTGTTAGACTTTCCAGGTTATTTGGATGTAAAAATTGTTTTAGATATGGATGGGTTTTATCTAGTGTATTAAAGCCTCTCAACATTTCTTTGTTGCAACAAAATGGGCAACTATGGTTGGTTCTTCCATAGACTTTACATGTGTAGGAACCCTTGCATTTTAAACAACTCCATATTACAGGAATATCTGAAAGCGCATCAACTTTATTAGGTGATATGTTATTCTCTTCTGACCATTCATCAATGTAGTCTGGTGTTAAAAAATCCAATGGTGCATTTGTTGATGAATTCTGTAATGGGTTATTGAAACTTGCATTGCATTCAGTACAATAACTGCCGTTTCGCCTTATTCTAGCGAACAAACTATCAATTGGCATTGTAAAATCATGAAGACACTTATCACACTTCCAATGCATCGGTTTTGTAACATTTGTGTTCAGCCTTAATTCATTGAATTGACTATCATTCAACTCATCGTTGTATATTTGCCCTAGATTCGGATAGACTTCAGAATAGTGATTCTGGTAAGACATCTCATTGCAACCGATATGAAATATTTCCTTTTCCTCAGACTGAAATAATCTTAAATTTATAGCTGCATCTCTCCAGGAGCTATGACAAGTTGGACATTTAAGTTGGAATATATGTCTAGAGTTAAATTTTTGATTCTGTAATAAGTAGCTAATCGTTTCTCTATCCTCACGATGATAATTTATATAATTCTCAAAGTCAGGAAACATAGCTTTGATGCTATTTATCTCACTAATATGAACTTTTCCAAGATTGCAACAAGGACAAAAATCGGGAATCTTCAGACTTATTTTATAAATGTCATTGATTTTAGCCTCCCATTGATACGAACAGCTAGGGCAAATCCAGTTTGCATAATGCCGACTATTTACTTTTGTACTTTCTAAATCCAATATATTCAAGTTCAAATTCCAGTATAACAGCATACCTGGCACTTCTTTTATTGTTTTTATCATACTTCATCTCTCAATAATTTGTTTTGCTATCTAGTAAATTTTTTATATTTACAATTTTATTTTTAGCTCCATCATTGTTGGTTGATTTTGATTGAAAATCAATTTTTGAATCTGCTGTAATAATCTGACTTGCTAGATAATCATCAGAAATGATTCTATTCTCTGATTTCAAAAGACCCTCTGCTTTTAATAGTTCGTTAGCAATTTCAGGATAGACAGTAGTTTTGATGATACTTTTAAGTGAGCTGATTTCATCCATTAATACCTTGCACTCTTCAATATTACTTGATGTCAATCCAAGTTGATCCTTTAACTTTTTATTCTCAATTACTAGAACTTCTGCTTCATCTTTATACTTTAAAGCCACTTCAACAATCCTTTTATAGTATTTATTCAGTTCAACTAGTGCTGAACGGATTGCTCTAGGTGTTCGATTGGTCATCATAAAACTGTCTATATCTAAGGTCTTGTAAGTAATGATGGTTTGAAATTCTTCATCCTCTGCTTCAGCTTTTCGTTTCTCGATAGTTAATCGAAAATTTTTATTTCGCCTCAAGGTAGTATCGGTAACTTCAGGAAAACCTGTAACTCTTAAGTAATCGCCGAATTTTGGTAATTTGAACAAAGAAATATCATTTGAACACTCATTTAAGATATATTCCTCGAATTTCTCGAATAAATCTTCATCAGAAATTAGTCTTCTTCTAGCCATTTAACCCCTCCGCTTTAAATATTTGTTTCGCAGCTAAATACTCTTGATACGAGTGGCTTACAGACGATAGCTTCAAAAGTGCCTCACCAATATCTTCCAAATTCCCCTTGCCTTGTCTGACTCGTTTTATAGCTTCATCAACAATTAGGGCTTCTTGGTCAACTGACTTCTTGTAAGTCTTATCCATTGAAAAATACTCTTTTCCAGCCTTGCGATATAACGGACAACTTGTGCAGGCACCGAGCTCTGCATGATTACTGATGACTTTTAGACAATCTGAGAAATCACCCGAAGCAAACCTTGGTGAGTAGCACCGTCCTTTGTTTTCTAATTGAACAAACGCCTTTCCTACTGTATATCTAGGCTGAGATTTGCTAATTTCATAGCTAGTTTGAGAACTGGTTAGCTTACGATAAACTTGATAACTTCGACATTCTATGAATTGACTAAGATTTGAAAAATAATGTGACGAAGTTGCTACGTTATCATGACCTGCAAGCAACATTGCAGTTACTGGGCTAGCCCCTTCAGCAATTAGGTTGATCATTGCAATATGTCTAGTTTCTCCGATATGGATAAAGTTGATTTCCTTATCTTCCAATCGTGATATAGGATCGATGTAATGTACTTGATAGCCATATTTCTCCTCAATAATCTCATTGAAGAAATACTTTAATATGGTATTGATATTTTGATACGTTAAAAAGCGGTTATTGATACCTGTCTTTCTATTCCAACGCTGATAATGCGCATCGGTTACAAAAAGTGTATTTAATTTTGTTGACTCTAAATCTTGTGTTAAGTTTAAGTAATGCTGGATAGATTGAGCAAGATTAGTGGGAATCTCATAGGTCGTTAGGTAATAGTCTTCAGTAATTTTATGTGAAATCGCCTTCTCTTTTCCCTTTAGGTTATTCCTTCTAAGAGTTAGGTAATACTTACCATTCTTCTCAGATAGGCAATCTCGTTGAGTTACTAAAAATTCCCGTGGGCGTAAGGGAACTACTGCTGTAATTTGCCACCAAAGATAAATTGGGTAGTAAAACAACCTTTCATCTTCTGGGAGTGGTTGAGACCAATAGTCAGTTAGGATATCGTTAAATGCAAAATAGGACTGAAATTGAGCTAGTTGACGCTGTTGCTTTGATTTTGATTGATATTGCAATGCAATCACTTGATCTAGTTGCTCCAAGAATTGATTCATTTGTGAATCTTCAACGCAAGGTAGGCTTGCAAAAAAATCAAAACATAAGTTGGGAGCTGATAATTTGATATTTGCCATATCCGATACAATATTCTGCTTTGTTGTTTTTACTAATCTTTTTACATCTCGTAAGAAGATTTGCAAAGTGGTCAGGACATGCTGATCCATAGATAAGACTACATAAGACTTCAAATATTCAATAAATGATTGGTAAGTAAACCCTATCAATGTCTCAAAATATCGTTCATATTGAAATCTGTTGATATTGAAGAGAAAATTCACATTAGCATATTCATTAGTTAATAACCATTTTCCTGATTCAAAATCAGGAGTAAGAATGATATCTTTTTCATAATAGTCCTTAAAATACACATGTGCCTTATCAACCATGGCTTGATCGATTTCGGTAATACTTTTTATGGTTTGAAATAGCTTTGCTTCTGTAATCAATGGATCAACTCCTTTATTATTTCCTCATAGTCATTCAAGACTTCCTCACCATATTGTTCAGACAGCGACTGTAGCATTTCAGTCAAACAGGGCTTCAACTGCAATTCCAATATTGCCTTTATCTTTCCTTTTTCTAAATCATCTTTTACTTCGTTATAACGATGGTTCAAACGATTAAATTCTCCGATGAGAAGCAAAAGCGTTGATTTCGTCTGTAATTCATATTGACAACCTACACAATGCTGTTTGTCGATGTAGGGGCAAAGTTTACCAAGCGCAGATAATAAGCACAAGCTTTCAGCTTGTTTAGAAAACGCTTCTCCATTACCGATTCTATGGCAAACGGTCAATAATTGTTGAGGACTCAACTGCTCTTGAATAACTGTTTTTAGTGCATTCTGCGAGCGAGAATCAGCTCTTATACTCATTTCTAAAGTTTTTTCTATTTCCGCAGGTGTCAGATCTAATTCTTTAATCATCCGTGTTTGTTGACTTGGAGTCAGCTCTTTGTACTTTCCTCTCGTTACAATCGTCAATAACATTGATGGAACCATTGATAGTACACCTCTCTCAAATAGTTCTTTTGCAACCATTTCAGGCTGCACTTGTCCTAATTGAGCATCCTTTAAGTATGTTGACGTCGTTCGAACAAATTCATCGTAAGAGCCTTTGTGACTTCTAGCTAAGGCTGCTAAGAAATACCCTTTTATGTTGAGTTCAGATTTCTCCTCTATGACATCATCGGCGAGCATCGCAACAGCTTGGAGATATGATTTATTTGCTGAACGGCTACTAAAGTTTCTTTCTAAAAATAAGCTACCGATTTCTTCTCCCATGTATCTATGAATTCGTTCATAGTCGGATATCTTCCTGATTAGAGGTGACTCAGAAGCTTGTTTGTTTGCTATTTGATAATGTGCCTCACAGATAGCCAAGAGTGTTCCAATCAGCACCTGACAGCTCTCAGGCACATGGAATTTCAATTGGCTGACATTTGAAGCTCTCTTAGTCTTGTTTGGAGTAATGTTGAGATATGTTAATCTTGTGGTAATACTAAGGAGTGTTCGCCTTGCCTCACCAGTAGTCCAAGTACCATTCTTGACTGCCCTTAGTATGTCGTTAGGAATACGAGATAATTTGGGGTGTCCAATTCTTTCCAAATCTGTAGTTCTTAAGGCACATATAAAATGGAGTGCAAGATAAAGCCAAGTGTCAGCGTAATCTTTAGATTGGGCTGCAAGGTAAAGCATGTTATTTTTTTGAATATAGTCATCATTAAAAAGATAAAACATCAATTGTAAGTAGTCATTCAACTCGTATGCTCCGTTTTTATCTTCAAGCGTATAACGATTTGTCATAACATAAGAGTTTCTGTAATGTGTCACACCTTTTCTTAATAACCAATCAGAAAATGATATCAACTCTTTACCATGAGACTTACTTAGTGCTTCGGTTGCGTATTCAATGAGTTTTTCAAGGTTACGATCATTATAAAGAAAAATGTCCTTCTCCAAATAATAACAAAGAAAATCCATCAGATAAAATTGACTAGCTTCTTCAAGATTATTAACAGTTGCAAATTCTTTAAAATATTGGTGTGACATGGGAAATTTTTGCTTAAAAATTGCCTCCATCGATTCAATTCCAGGCTCAGTTGTCAAAAAGCTAACTATTCGCTTCTTTAAAAGCTGAGTATCATGATCTTTAATACACTGATTATCTTTATTTATCCCAATATAAAACCACTTATTATCTAATAAATATTGACTAATCTTCTCTCTCATTTTTGGAGTATCTGCATTTAACTCTATTAAAAGAGCTTCAAGAAATCTTTTTAAATCGACTGCCACTACTCTCCTCCTCCAAATAAATCATTTGCTCTCCAACTAAGATAATCAAACACACCGCTATTCACTTGTGCATATTGTTTAGCTATCTCACCTTTATTTTGTAGATACACCCAAGCACTTTCGGGAGATTTGTCACCCCTTGCCGACATCAACTCACTGATTTCATTCACGCCAGAAAGAACTAACTGTGTTGTGTACCAGTGTCTGAAGATATGAGGTGAGATATTATGTTCTTGCAATAAATGGCCGAAAAACACGACTTCTTCATCATCTGAGTTAAGGAATATTGGGATCATCTCTTCTCGAATAATCTTTCGGAAACGCTGATAATAGACATCATAAGTTAAAGCCTTTCCTTGTTTGTTCAAATTTAATGGTCCATAGTCCTTCTCGTACTTCTGACCTTCTAGATATGCCATATAATCATTGTAGGTGTCCACAAACACTTCTAGAAAGATATATGGGACTGCTTGCATCCGCTCCTTCTTGATGCGTCCTGTGGGCTTCAAATCGCTTCTGAGGGGGATTTCTTTTCTTAAATCTATTTCTACTTTGAAAGTTTCGCCGTAGCTTTGGTGGAAGAGAATACCTGGTCCTAACGGACTATCCTCTCTTCTCACATTACAAGCCTCAGATGGTCGTAAACCAACAAACGCTCCTAGTGCAACTAGCATGAGTATGTCTTTGTGATTTTTGGCGATATGAGCAAAGAGCATTTCAAAGGCAGCATTTGGCATGTCACGAAAGATTACTTGTTCAGTGTTGCTATCGTCATAAAACACCTCAAAACTCGGCTCCTTACGCTTGATTAACCTTCCTCGCTTATTTGTAAAGGAGGTAGTCGTATAGAGCTCCTTAGATGTCAGCATTGACTTCCCTTTTCGTTCATCAAGATAGAGTGTTAAAAAATCAAGTACGGTGTTTACACAAATCTCCACTGTACTTTTCTTTCTGTGCTTGGTATCGCCAGGCAAGGTTCCTAAGCCATAATGCATCAGAAACTCTCTCACCATATCAAGTGTTAAGTAATCCAGGCTTGTTATTTTTATCTCTCCGAAAACATAGTTTAAAAATTTCGTCACATAAGAAAAACGTTTATTACCATCATCCGAGATAGACTTTATCTTGGATGAGGTCTTAACATACCGATGGAAATTGGTGAATTGCAAACTGCCATCGGTATGCTTCAGAACAATAAACTGTTTTGTTACTATGCGATTATCACCTAGAATCAATGAATGTTTGTAAAGAGAAAACTTCATCAAAGCTCCTTTTTTGGTTAATTATCAACTTAACTTCTTGCGTATATTATATCTTTTTGATATACTTTTTGTAAAGTAAAAAGTTAACAAAAGTTACATTTTGTATAATTTTATGTAAACAGGAGGCTGAAATGTTTTTAGGAGAACGTCTTAAAGATTTACGAATAAATAAAAAATTGAGCCAAGATAAACTCGGCTCATTACTAGAAGTTTCTAAAGTTGCAATCTCCAATTGGGAGACTGGGAAATCTGTTCCAAGTGAGGCAAACCTTGAAAGGATTGCTAAAGTTTTCGATGTAGATGTTCACTATTTCTACTCCTATGGGGAGTTGCTTACTATTTTCAATAAGTTAAACCCTGCCCTTCAAGGAAGGTTGATTGAATATGCTGCTTCAATGCTAAAACAACAAGAGGTAAATAGTCCATCTTTGGCAACCAAATATCCATATAAGACATACAACATGGATTCATTCTTAGAGACCTTGAATGATACCAGTAAAGTTCCTAGTTTCACTTTGAGCTATGATTATACAAAGACTCTGTATCAGTTTGCCCTTTGGATGCAGGATAATTCCCTTGAACCTGAGATATCTATGGGTGAGGTTGTACTACTTAAATTTGCAAATGAGGTTGAAGATAGCAAACTCTACTTAGTTTTGTTTAATGGTCAACCTGTGTTTAGGAGAGTTAATAAGCATAGCACATACTACAAGTTCGTGCCTATCAATAATAAATATGACACTATCTTCGCTCCATTTGAAGAAAATCCTGAAATTATTGGTGAGATTGTTGGACATTTTAAACCGATTGAGAAATAGTAAAAATGATTACTATAATTCAATTAAAATAGATATTTCTGCCACCCACCCTAATAGATATTGGTGGCAAAATAAAATGAAATTCCTAACACTTTGGGAGGCTTGTAAAATTATTCGAAGTGACTTGTATTTATTAAGTTACTCTGAAGATATAAACGAAGACCTCCATCTGATGAAGGTGTTAGATCTAAATGAAAATGGAATTAAGCATGATATTGGATTCAAAATTAAATACAATGTTTTTATTGAATGGTTAAAAGAAATGGAAAAAGGAATTATTAATGATATTGATTATTTGACGCTACACAGCAATGGTTGGAGAGAAAGAGATGAACTATTTTGGGCAGAAGAAGAATATTGGAAATCAGAATTAAAGAAGTTTTAGGAGGAATTCTATGAGTGCAGAATTTAACAAGACTAGTCGGACAACAATTGACTATTCTTCACAAAACATTGAAAAAATAATGAATATTTTCCCTGAAATAATCACCGAAGGAAAAATTGATTTTGATAAATTACGCATTTTACTAGGTGAAGCTATTGATGAATCAAACGAAAAATATGAGCTAACTTGGAACGGAAAAGCAAATGCTATGAGAATTGCTAATCTTCCAACTGAATCAACACTTCTTCCACTCCCTGATAAGTCTGTAAATTGGGATGAGGCAGAGAATTTGTATATTGAAGGTGATAATTTAGAAGTATTGAAATTATTACAAAAACCATATCACGAAGGAATTAAACTAATCTATATTGACCCGCCATATAATACGGGAAAAGATTTTGTTTATAAAGACAACTTTGTAGATAACATGAAGAATTATTTAGAACAAACCGGACAAATTGATGCAGATGGGAATCATCTACAAATTAACAAGGATGTTAATGGTAGATTCCACACTGACTGGCTAAATATGATGTACCCTCGAGTTAAGTTAGCATGGAATTTGTTAGCAAATGATGGCGTATTCTTTGTGAATCTGAGTGATACTGAAGCATTTAACATGAAAAAGATTTGTGATGAAATCTTTTATGAGAAAAACTTCCTGGCAGATATTTCATGGAATTCTACCAAATCTGTGACGAATACAGCGATTATTTCTGAATCCGTTACTCACACTTTAGTATATTTTAAAAATAAAGATTATTTTGTTAAAAACCGTGATGAATTCAGATTACCTGATACCGATGAAGGATTTGCAAACCCAGACAATGATCCTCGTGGACCATGGAAAGCAGATCCATTCCAAGTTGAGGGTGTTCGACCAAATCAGCAATATACAATAACAAATCCTAACACTGGGAAAGTGTACAGCCCAAATGAAGGAAATAGCTGGAAAAACGAATATAATAAATTCCAAGAACTTTTAGCGGATAACCGAATAGTATTTGGGAAATCAGGAGATGCTGGGCCGCAAAGAAAACGCTTTTTGTTTGAAGCTCAAGAACGGGGACGTGTAGCCAAAACACTATGGTCTGATATTGAAACTACTACAAATGGTACAGGTCGCATCAAGAAGCTATTTGGCGACACAGTTTTCTCAAACCCTAAACCAGTACAATTACTTGAAAGAATTATCCAACTTGGTGGAAGTAAAGACGGAATTATCTTGGACTTCTTTTCAGGTTCCGCTACTACAGCTGAAGCGGTATTGAAGATGAACAAGGAAGACGGAGGCAACAGGAAATTTATATTGGTGCAACTACCAGAAAACCTTGATGAATCCCTGAAAACTTCTAGTAATGATGCCCAAAAAGTTCTTAAAAAAGCAATTAAATATCTAGATAAAGTTAAGAAACCACATTACTTAACAGAAATCGGTGAAGAGCGCATTCGCCTTGCTATCAAAGATTTAGGATTATCCAAAGAGCCATCAGTAGGTTTTAAAGTATTTAAACTTTCAGAAAGTAACTTTAAAAAATGGGATAAAAATACAGATAATGTTCAACAGCAAATTGAACTTTTCGAGAATCCATTTAAAGAGGACGCAACTCCAGATGGGATTTTATACGAATTAGCAATTAAACAAGGATTGAGACCAAATTTAAAAGTCGATAAAATTACTAATAACAACGTCGTTATTAACAATATCAACAACGGTGAGCTATTAGTTATTCTAGAAGGTACCATTACCGCGTCTGTGTTTGATGGTGTTGAAGATTTAATCACTGAAAATTCTATAATTATTTTAAATGACAATGGCTTTGATAGTGATAATGATAAGTTAAATTTAATTGAATCTTTATCACAAAAAGGAGTCGATAAATCACGAATCTATTCATTATGAGGGAGGGCTGCTAATGAAAATAAAATTTGAATCATTAGAATACCAAAACAATGCCGTAGAATCTATATGTTCTCTCTTTGATGGACAACAAAACTCTGAATCTAGCTTTAAAGTTGATCCTAGCAATGCTTTCGGCACTATTTTTACAGAAGACGGAATTGGAATTGCAAATCATCTAAATATTACTGAAGAAACCATGCTTACTAATTTGAAAAGGGTGCAAGTAAAAAATAAACTTGTTCCTTCTCCCTCTCTGGCAGGCACAAACTCACAGTTTCCTCAAGTGAATATTGAGATGGAGACAGGAACCGGAAAAACTTTTGTTTACTTGAAAACTATTTATGAACTAAACAAACAATTCGGATTTAAAAAATTTGTAATCGTAGTTCCAAGTGTCGCAATTAAAGAGGGGGTAATAAAGACATTTGACAATACTCGAAGCTATTTTCAAAGTCAATATAACTCTACTTCATGCAATCTGTTTATGTTTGATAGTAAGAGGATGAATGAAGTAAGGAATTTTGCCACCTCTAATTCAATCAATGTTCTTGTTACAACTATTCAGGCATTTAACAAGGATACAAACTTGATGAATAAGCCAAATGATTTCTTAAATGGGTCTAAGCCAATAGATTTGCTTGCTCAAACAAAACCAATCTTAATTATTGATGAGCCACAATCTGTAGATAATACAGAAAAAGCTATTAACTCTATCAATTCACTTAATCCAATGATAGGGCTGAGGTTCTCAGCTACTCACAAGAATAATACCTATCCAAAAATCTTCAAATTGGATGCTGTCGAAGCATACGAGCAGGAGCTTGTTAAACAAATTGAAGTCGCTAGCTTGAATGTTAATAATTATGGGAATGCTGCTCATTTTAAACTTTTGAGCGTAAAAGCTACCAAATCTAAAATTACAGCCAAAGCTGAAGTCTATAAGAAAACTAGGACTGGTGCTGTGAAAAAACTTGTTACTTTAAAAGGCGGAGAGGATATGTTTGAAGTGACAGGACTCCAAAGCTATGAGGATTTTGGTTTTATTCAAGACATAGATGCTGAAGCAGGTGCTGAGGCGGTTATTTCTCTGGAACGCCTGACTGCATTACTCTAAACTCTTCTACTGAAGAAGATTTGATTGTTAAAAGAGGACAGATTTCTAAAACAATCGAAGAACATTTGAATAAAGAACTCTTTTTCAAAAAGCGAAATCAAAATATTAAAGTACTTAGCCTATTCTTTATTGATAAAGTAAACAATTATAGAACTTATGGTGAAAATAATGAGACTTACCCAGGTCAATACGCTAAAATATTTGAAGAAGAATATGAAAGACTAATTAAACTACCTCGCTACAAAATTTTAAATGATAGTAAAATTCCAGCTAATGAAGTTCATGATGGTTATTTCTCATCCGATAGTAAGGGTCTGTTGAAAGATACAAATGGCTCAACTCAGTCTGACGAAAGCACATATGAACTCATTATGAAAAATAAGGAGGGGTTGTTAACTATCTACAATGAAGATAAAGGAAATACGAGTAGATCGCATAAGATACGCTTTATCTTCTCACATTCAGCATTGAAAGAAGGGTGGGATAATCCTAATATCTTCCAAATTTGTACATTGGTTGAATCGACGGATACTATTACTAAAAGACAAAAAATTGGTCGGGGGCTCCGAATTGCTGTCGATCAGGATGGAAATCGTGTCCCTGGTTTCGCTGTAAATAAATTAACGATTATCGCTAATGAAAGCTATGAGGAATTTGCGAAAGGACTTCAAACTGAATATGAGGAAAGTGGACTGAGATTCGGTTACTTAGATAAGAACTCCTTTGCAATAATTACTGATGAAGGCTCATCTGACGATCTCCCTATTTTGGGAACAGATGCATCTTCCAAGATATTCGAATTCTTTGTGAATAAAAAATACCTGGATTCCACGGGTAAAGCGACAGACCTATTAAAAGCTGCGGTTAACTCTAATAGCTTAGAATTACCTGAAGAATATAAGCTATATGAATCAGAAATCCTTGCTATAGTTGAAAGTGCAACGAAAAACATAGTAATCAAGAAAGCTGAAGATAAAGTGCTAGTTGAGGTTGATCCAACCTCATTGCTCACAGAAGATTTTATTTCTCTTTGGAATAAAATCAAATACAAATCTAGCTATCAAGTCAATTTTAACACTGATAGATTTTTGGAAGATGTTGTTAATGGTACAGCCTTTTTGGATGGTTTAAAATCAATTGAAACCAAGAAAATTGATTTTACTTTTAAAAAATCAACATTAGACTTAAATAAGTCGGGTGTAAAGGTTGAATTAAAAGCTGATTCAAAAATGTCAACAACCAATAAAATTCAGTACCAAATTCCTGATATCATTAGTTACTTACAAAATAAAACACAGCTGACACGTAAGACTATTGTTAAATTGCTAAAGTCATTAAACAATCTAGACAAATTTACACATAATCCAACCTCATACATGGATCAGGCAGTTCAAATAATTAATAATCACAAGTTACAATTGATAGTTAATTCATTGACTTATACAAAAACTCAAGATTATTATGATGAAAATCTCTTTTTAAAATACTCAACTTATGCTTATCAAGGGGAAAATGGTAATTCACATAAAGTATTATCAAAAGATAAAACATTATTTGACTATATAGTAACGGATTCAAAAGTTGAACTTGATTTTGCCAAAGATTTAGAATTAAACGAGGAAATTTCATTCTTTATCAAACTTCCAAATTGGTTTAAAGTACAGACTCCTCTAGGTCCATACAACCCTGACTGGGCCGTTGTAGCCTCTAAGGACGATATACAGAAATTATACTTTATTATTGAAACTAAAGGTACAACCAATGCTGCACAATTGAAGCCAACCGAATTTGGAAAAATACTCTCTGGTGAAAGGCACTTTAAAGCTTTGGATACTGGGATTGAATTTAAAAAAGCTACTAAACTCAATGATGTTATTTAGTCTAAATCAAAAAAAGCCTTGCGATTTTGCAAGGCTTTTTAAGTTAGTAATGAAATTTTATGGTTCCAATTTTTCTGCTAGCTCAACCAAACTTACTCCCAGAAATTTTGCAATTTTAATCGCAGTTTTAAACGGCATATCTACTTGTTCAGCTTCCCACCTAGCGACAGTTCTACTTGTTGCTCCAATGGCTTTTCCCAGCTCAACCTGGGTCACTCCTTTTGCTTTACGCAATTCCTTTAGTTTCATTTTTATTCTCCTATTCTTTATCCTCTCACTTTATTTATTCGAGAAAGAAATGAAGAAATGTAAAGTTCATTAACTGAATTCTATTATACCACAAATCATGAGATGCAATATTTACGCATAATGTAAGTATTTTAAAAAGTCACTACTATTGAGTGACTTTTTAATACATTGATTTAATATTTATCAAATAAAAATTATTCTAATTTCAAATTCTAGTGTACAAAGAATTATTTTGCAAGCTATTCAACACTTCCTTGCTTTTAAGTCCGTAGTAATTTGCTTGCTTTTGGCTTTTGTCAATCAATTTTCTAAATGAACCAAAAATTTCTCTAAAATTATATTGGTTATCAATAGCATCCATCATATATTTCACTATAATAATCGGCAGAGCAATGCGGTTTGAATAAACACCTTCTTTTAGCTCGTATAAGAGTTCCTTCCATTCCTCACGAAGCATTGGTGTCGTGTGCATCTTAAGATCAATAATATTAGAATTGTGAGCGCACATATTCCTTAATAAGTTTAAACATTTCAACCAAGAAAGTAACTCAGCATCACTGCAATCATATTGTTTAGCTATTTGTCTAATATTATTTGTTGACATTAATTCAATAAGGTTGATTATCTGACCGAACGTCATTAGGTTAATAGCCAACCAAATTGGAGGATATTTCATATTGTCAATTTTCAATTTTTCCTTGATTTCTGGAGAAGTTGTTCTTTTCAATTCAGCTTTTAGCTGCTTTTTAAATTTATCTTCTCGATATTTTAGGTAATGCTTGCAGTACTCATTTTTGTTGCACCACTGTGAGAAATTTAAATATCCATATGGCCCTAATCTTCTATAACCTAAAACAAACGCTACTTGGGTTTTTAAAGCTACCTCAATGTCTTCGAGAGCATCCAATAGATGGAGACGTAATCGTTTATCTTGATAATATCTAACAGTAATTTTTTTGAATGGAGTATTTTGATAATTTATTTGGCGTTCACCATCAACTGTCACAATTTTTGAAAAAGGTCTAGCAAATTCCTTTAATTTATAGTAAGAGATTATTGATAACTTTTGCTCAGCTTTTTTCTTGTCATGTTCTCCAGAAAACAGCATACCTCTTGATTCAAACAAAGCAACTTGCTCCTCAAAACTCTTATGTGAAAAACTACTCATCTGAACACTCCTTAAATAAAAAAACCACCCATCAGAACATGTCTGTGCAATTGAAGCAAGGGCGGCCATTGATATTTCAAGACTATTATATAGTATATTTGAATATACGTCAAGTACTTTAGTGATTTTTTTACTAATAAAAATTTATATAAAATGACACATTATCGTCTTCAAAAAATGTACAATTGAGCCTATTACCTCACCGCCATTTTCGATATTATTTTGCACAATTGAATCTCCAACCAAACTACGTTCTCCTCATCCAATACTGTACTTTATCAGTGTCTAAAATAAAGTACAAAATAAAAATAAAGTACATTTTTTAATCAATGTACTTTATGCTCCTATTCCAGTATTATCAAGGGTTTAGACCATGTTAGGTCAAATGTTCATAAATTTTTAGTTTT
>Ga0079226_10002074_pt1 | contig 15400 bp, 13 predicted proteins | sample Poulit2014_FD_76345 | JGI IMG/M metagenome (GOLD analysis project Ga0079226, IMG submission 76345) | Agricultural soil microbial communities from Georgia to study Nitrogen management - Poultry litter 2014 | ecosystem: Environmental > Terrestrial > Soil > Agricultural land | place: USA: Georgia... | reverse complement strand
ATTTTTTTGTAATGTTAGTTGTTAAGATAAAATAATGCCTAGCATTTAATGAGTACATGCCATATAATTTAATTATGCAACTATATATTAAGCTACGAATGCTTGAGGTGTTATTTGTGAAAGAGAGACTTAAAGGTTATGATTATACGCTAATCATCACCCCTATCTTGCTGGCAGGATTCGGCATCGTGATGATCTATAGCGCGAGCATGGTGATGGCAACGGCGGAGGGATTGGAGAGCACGTATTATTTGATCAAGCAATCGCAATGGTTTGTCGTCGCAATCATAGGGTTTTTGATTTGCTCTTTGTTGCCCTATCGGATTTACCAAAAATTGACAATACCAATCGTGATTGGGAGCGCCGTTCTTCTGATTTTAGTCTTATTGTTCGGCGATACTGTGAATCGGGCTACTCGTTCCATCGAAATCCTCGGGTTCAGTATCCAACCGTCGGAATTTGTCAAATTGGCTTTGATCATTTATTTGGCATCCGTTTATTCTAAGAAGCAGATGTACATAGAAAATTTTTATAAAGGAGTATTTCCGCCGCTCGTCCTTACGATGGCAATCGTGGGGTTGATTGTGATTCAGCCGGATATCGGAACGGCATCGATCATACTTCTTATCATCGGCACCGTCATCATCAGTTCGGGAATTCGGATGAAGCATATCGCACTTTTATTTTCATTCGGTGCAGGAATTGTGCTGCTCCTTTTGCCAAAGATGATCACCGAGACAAGGATTGCGAGAGTCACCGGCGCGTATCAGCCATTTTTAAACCCGGAATCGGACGGATATCATCTGATTCAATCTTATTTGGCTATCGGCGGCGGCGGGCTCGGCGGTGAAGGGTTAGGCCAAAGCGTGCAAAAATTGGGTTATTTATGGGGAGCGCATACGGACTTCATCATGGCAGTCATCGCGGAGGAATTGGGCATTGTTGGAGTCATCATCGTCATTGGTTTATTTTTAGTCATAACGCTTCGCGGATTATATATTGCCAAAAAATGCACGGATAGTTTCGGTTCGCTGCTGGTAATCGGAATTTCTTCCATGGTCGCGATTCAAGCAATCATCAATTTGGGAGCGATCAGCGGGCTATTGCCGATCACGGGCGTCACATTGCCTTTTATCAGCTATGGCGGTTCATCATTGCTCGTGCTGATGATATCGATGGGAATTTTAAATAATATAGCGAGAGAAGTCAATCTCAAAGCAGAAGAACCAAAAGTCATAGAGACGGAAGAAGTAAATACATATAGGCATAGGAGAGGAAGAACATGGCCAATTTAAGGAAAATCAATAAAATTTTAGCGGCAAACAGAGGAGAAATTGCAATCCGAATTTTCCGCGCTTGCACGGAGCTTGATATTCGCACAGTCGCAATCTATTCCAAAGAAGATTCGAGTTCTTTGCACCGTTATAAAGCGGATGAATCTTATTTGGTTGGAGAAGGAAAAAGCCCTATCGAAGCTTATTTGGATATTGAAGGCATCATCGAGCTGGCGAAAAACGTCGGTGTCGATGCTATCCATCCAGGTTACGGATTTTTGGCGGAAAATATCCACTTTGCAAAACGTTGCGAAGAAGAGGGAATTATATTTATCGGACCGACGAGCGAACATTTGGATATGTTCGGGGACAAAGTGAAAGCGAAAACACAGGCGATCGATGCAGGTTTGCCAATCATTCCTGGTTCGGACGGGCCTGTTTCATCCATTTCGGAAGTGGAGAAATTCGGTGAAGAAGCCGGCTATCCGATCATCATCAAAGCTTCCCTTGGCGGCGGAGGGCGCGGAATGCGAATCGTCCATCATAAAGGAGAGCTGCAGGAAGCGTATGACCGAGCACGTTCCGAAGCGAAATCTGCATTTGGAAATGATGAAATTTACGTTGAAAAATTCATTCAAAATCCAAAACATATCGAAGTGCAAATATTAGGCGATGAACAGGGGAACATCGTCCATCTCTATGAGCGGGATTGTTCGGTGCAGCGCCGACACCAAAAAGTGGTCGAAGTCGCTCCGAGCCTTTCCTTATCGGAATCGCTCAGAGACCGCATTTGCGAAGCGGCAGTAAAGCTAGCTGAAAACGTCGGCTATATCAATGCAGGAACGGTTGAATTCCTCGTCACGGGAGACGACTTTTACTTTATTGAAGTGAATCCGCGCGTCCAGGTGGAGCATACAATCACGGAAATGATCACAGGCGTGGACATCGTTCAATCGCAAATCAAAATTGCTGAAGGCAGGTCGCTCCATGATTCGGCTGTCGGCATACAAAAGCAGGAAGATATTGTGACGAACGGATATGCAATCCAGTCGCGTGTCACGACAGAAGACCCGCTTAACGATTTTATGCCGGACACGGGCCGAATTATGGTATATCGTTCCGGCGGGGGTTTCGGAGTGAGGCTAGATGCTGGAAACGGGTATCAAGGTTCAGTGATTTCGCCTTATTATGATTCTTTATTGGTGAAAGTTTCCACTTGGGCGCTGACGTTTGAACAAGCGGCGCAAAAAATGGTGAGAAACTTGAAGGAGTTCCGCATCAGGGGGATAAAAACAAATATCCCATTTTTGAAAAATGTCATTTTGCATGAGAAGTTTGCTAGCGGAGCGTACGACACGAACTTTATCGACGAGACGCCGGAACTGTTCGTCTTTCCAAAACGCAAAGATCGCGGCACGAAATTGCTGACGTATATCGGCGATATGACAGTGAACGGCGTCGATGGAGTGCAGAAAAAGCAGAAACCGATTTTTTCGCCAGTCCACGTTCCGCATGTCGATTATTTGGAAGAAATGCCTAAAGGAACAAAACAATTGCTTGAAGAGCACGGGCCGGAATATGTAGCAGATTGGCTGAAAAAGCAAGAGAAAGCGCTGCTTACCGATACGACATTTAGGGATGCGCATCAATCCATTTTGGCCACTCGAGTGAGAACGAAGGATTTGGAGCGCATCGCGGAGCCGACATCACGATTGTTGCCGGAGTTGTTTTCTGTCGAGATGTGGGGAGGGGCGACTTTTGATGTCGCTTATCGATTCTTGCGGGAAGATCCGTGGCAGAGACTCCTTTCATTGAGAGAGAAAATGCCGAATATCCTTTTCCAAATGCTCCTTCGCGCAAGCAATGCGGTCGGCTATAAGAACTACCCGGATAATGTCCTTTACGCATTCGTGGAAGAGAGCGCAGCAGCTGGAATCGATGTTTTCCGCATTTTTGACAGCTTGAACTGGCTCAAAGGAATCCAGCCGACAATCGACGCTGTCAGAAAAAGCGGAAAGATTGCAGAAGCTTCCATTTGCTATACAGGAAATTTGCTTGACAAAGGACGCGGCAAATATGACTTGGATTATTATACAAATTTGGCAAAAGAACTGGAACAGGCGGGAGCGCATATTCTCGGCATCAAAGATATGGCAGGATTGCTGAAGCCGGAAGCAGCTTACCAGTTGGTCAGCGAATTGAAAAATACAGTCGATATCCCGATTCACCTTCATTCGCATGATACGAGCGGAAATGGAGTCTATATGTACGCAAGAGCGATTGAAGCCGGAGTGGATGTCGTCGATGTCGCTTCTGGCTCGATGGCCGGATCTACATCGCAGCCTAGCGCGCAGTCTCTCTACCATGCACTCGAAGGGACGGAATATCAACCGGATATCAATGTGGATAACTATGAGGAGCTCTCCGCATATTGGGAAGGGATTCGGAATTATTATGAAGACTTTGAAAGCGGGATGAAATCGCCTCATACCGAGGTTTATTTCCATGAAATGCCTGGGGGACAATATAGCAACTTGCAGCAGCAAGCGAAAGCAGTCGGACTTGAAGACCGCTGGGATGAAGTGAAGCAGATGTTCAGAACGGTCAACGATATGTTTGGCGATATCGTTAAAGTGACCCCTTCTTCCAAAATTGTCGGTGATATGGCGCTCTTTATGGTACAGAACAATCTGACAGAACAAGATATTTACGAGCGTGGGGAATACATTGATTTTCCTGCCTCTGTCATCGAATTTTTCCAAGGGTATATCGGCCAGCCATATGGGGGATTCCCGGAGAAATTGCAACAAGCGATATTGAAAGGGAGAGAAAGAATCGAAGAACGGCCTGGCGCGCTTTTGGAGCCGGTTGACTTCGAAAAGCTGCACAATGAGCTTTATGAAAAGCTGGGCAGGGAAGTGACTAGCTTCGATGTGATCGCCTATGCGCTCTATCCTGATGTATTCAAGAGCTATCATAGTTTCACGACGAACTATGCGGATGTGTCCGTCCTCGATACGCCAACTTATTTTTACGGTATGCGGTTGGGCGAAGAGATTGAAGTGGAGATTGAACAGGGGAAAACGTTGTTTATCCGTCTTGTATCGATTTCCGAGCCGCGCTCTGACGGGACGAGAGTCATTTATTTTGAATTGAATGGCCAGTCTAGGGAAATCATTATCAAAGATAAGAGCATCACGTCGCAAGTAGCTGAGCTTCCGAAAGTGGACAAAGAAAATCCGAAAGAAATCGGCGCAACGATGCCAGGAACAGTTGTGAAGATCCTTAGTTCGGAAGGCGATAAAGTGGAAAAAGGAGACTATTTGCTGATTACGGAAGCGATGAAGATGGAAACGACCATCCAAGCGCCATTCAAAGGTGTAATCAAGCGAATCCATGTGAGCGATGGCGCAGCGATATCGGTAGATGATTTGCTTATTGAATTTGAATAAGAAAATGATGCAACTTTCTTCGCTCCCTTATCGGCCGTATGAAAAACGCGAGTTTTGTTGGCAATCGGCTCGCTTATCGGCCGTTGGATGATCGGCTTAAATAAACATAAGGCAGAAGTTTATACAATGCTTCTGTCTTTTGCCATTATGGCACGCAACATAAAGGAGATTTGCACGTGAATATTCCAATTCTATATGAAGATAACCATTTGCTCATCGTGGAAAAGCCAATCAATGTCCCGGTGCAGGAAGATCGTTCGAAAGATCCTGATTTATTGTCCATTCTGAAGCAAGATATAAAAATCAGGTACAATAAACCTGGCAATGTATATTTAAGCTTGGTCCACCGTCTGGACCGGCCGGTGGGCGGAGCGATTGTCTTTGCAAAAACATCGAAAGCAGCTTCCAGGATGGCGAATTTGCTCAGAAAACGAGAAATTGAACGGAAATATAGAGCGGTCGTCCGCGGAACGGTAAGAAGCAAAAAGGGGACATTAGTTCATTATTTGCATAAAGATAGAAGAAAAAATGAAGTATCCGTCGTTGATAAACATAAAAATAACGCAAAAAAAGCTATCCTCCATTATCGAACGATGGAACATCGGAATGATTTGACATTGGTGGAAGTGACGCTTGAAACCGGGCGTTCCCATCAAATCAGAGTCCAAATGAAGGCAATGGGGCATCCATTGTTCGGGGATCAAAAATATGGGCAGCACGTCAATGAAGCGCACCAGCAAATTGCATTATGGGCATATGAACTATCTTTCATCCATCCGGTGAAAAAGGAAAAAATCACTATCCACTCTCGTCCGCCGAAAATCACACCATGGGACAGGTGGAAAACGCACTTTTAGAGACTCGAAAAATAAGGCTGTTTTCTAAAAGATTTGGACTGCGCTAAATGCTCGTCCCACCGGAAAGATTTGCACTTGCACGTCCTATGATTCGGGGGCTGAGGCCGTGTCAGCGGAAAGCATCCGCTCGGAGCGATCCCGGACGGGCGAGAATTACACGGACTCATAGAATTCAACTAGTAGTTACGCCACAGTTTATATCGATTGCGAAGATTTAACAGCAACAATACTTACGAAAAGAGCCAAAAATAAAAAAGAGATTTAGGCAATCCCTAAATCTCATTTTTTATTTCAATCCCATATGAAGGAATCTTATTATTCACTGCAACTTCATTTTCCTGGCTTGCACTGCGGTAAGATAGCAACATAAAGTAGCTCAGATTTCCGAAATAACAAGTGATAAAGAATGCATGCATCAATGCGATCCAAAGGTTGAGCTGTGTGAAAATGATCAATGCGCCGAATAGGACTTGCGATGCGAGCAGCATGAGCGTTATGAGCCAACCCCAATACATGATGCGGTTGTTGCGATAGTTTTTCATCACTTTGATGAAAAAGGCGATTGTCCAAATGAATAAAATTCCGGCAAGCAAACGGTGTCCCATTTGCACCCATTGGTGAAAATTATAGTCTGCGAAAGCGAAAGGAGCGGCATTATCGCAGAACGGCCAACTTTTGCAAACTAAGTTTGCATTGATATGGCGCACCAATGCTCCCGTATAGACGACGATAATCGTGAAGATAGAGAGCAAGTATATTTCGATGCGATGGTTTTTCTTGATATGCAACGTATTGGCATCCAGCTTTTTATCGATTTCAAAAATAAGCAAAGTAAGAAGTAAGACGGACGCGAAAGAAATGAGCGAAATCCCGAAGTGCAGAGCGAGAACGAAATCTGATTGGTCCCAGACGACCGCTGCAGCGCCAATCAGGCCTTGCAAGACGAGAAAGAATATAGATAAGAAAGATAAAAATTTCACTTCTTTGACGTGGCCGATTACCATCCAGGCAAGGACTGCCAATAGAAGAACTGTCACGCCGATTGTGGTGGACACTAGGCGGTGGCTGTATTCGATAATAAGCTCAGGCGTAATTTCAGATGGAAAGAGCTGTCCGTTGCAGAGCGGCCAACTTGTCCCGCACCCCGCTCCCGAGTCTGTTTTTGTGACCAAAGCGCCGCCGAGCAAAATAAATATCATGCCTATGGACGAAACTACTGATAGCCATTTGAGTGTTCTTATCATTTATATAGCCTCACTTTACAAATTATGTTGTATTATTGCTAAAAACAAGATATTTCATTATAGTGATTAGCAAATAATAAATAATGTAAATAAATGCTGTTGCTTTCCCTATAATAATCTTAACGCGAGGCATAAATCAATTAATTTAATATGTATTTTTCAGATTGACACATAGTTGTCACAGAATTGTAAAATTTTCTCAGAATGCGCCCATTTTGCCTTTCGTCTAAATAGATTTTCTTGCAAATTGAAATAAAATTTGCTAAAAATATTGATAGAGGTTATCAAGTAGTACCAATTTGTACTTAAGTGTTTCTCTTGATATGCTCTTTATGTATATGTTCAAGAAATCTTGGTACAATAGGAAAGTGTGCAGTGGGTTCAATTTATGTTAATAGGGGGAGCAACTATGGCGTAAAGAATATTTAAAGATTAAAATCTTTTTATATTCTTTTCATGTATCACTGTGAAGGGAGGCTATTATGAAATGGCAGATGGAGAAGTTACGCCTTCTTCAATGGCAATCGACAAGTCTGCTGCAATGAATAATGGAAAGTTTACGATGAAAGATTTCAAATCTATCATTAAAATAGGCATCGTAAATTCCAATCTATTTACAGTTTTTGCAGGCTTTTGGCTTGCGCTTCACTTTATGCAATCATCGTTCATGGAGAATATAGGCTTATTCATAGTGACGATGCTTGGCAGTGCATTAGTGCTGATAGGTGCTAGCGTCTTGAATAATTGGTATGACGTTGATATAGATCCGGTGATGAGCCGTACGAAAGAGCGGCCAACCGTGACAGGGAAATTATCATTGAATAGTGTATTGTTTCTAGGTGTCGTCTCTACATTATCAGGACTGATTCTCTTATATTTTACAACAGTAACGGCCGCAATTGTAGCTTTTATTGGCTGGTTTACATACGTAGTTCTATACACGATGTGGTCAAAAAGGAGATTTACCCTGAACACCGAAATCGGATGCATATCTGGAGCGGTTCCTCCGCTCATAGGCTGGTCAGCGGTCAATCCGGATTTATTTCACATTGTGCCCGTCGTGTTGTTTTTGATAATGTTTATCTGGCAAACGCCTCACTTTCTTGCATTGGCAATGAAAAACTGTAAAGAATATAAAGCAGCTGGCGTCCCGATGCTCCCCGCAGTGCATGGGTTTGAATTTACAAAACGGCAAATCGTCGTATACATTGCATGTTTACTTCCTTTACCATTTTTCTTGGGAGAATTGGGATTGATTTTCCTGATTGTTGCCACAACCTTAAATGTTGTATGGTTAATCATAGGATTCAGCGGATTCTTCATGAAAAATGTACTGAAGTGGGCAAATATTGTTTTCTTCTATTCGTTAGGCTATTTGATAATCATATTTTTCACGATGATTATCGCGGCGGTATAATATAGAATGAAAACAGCCCGGTGATGAAAACGATGTAGTATTAATTGAGAAAGAGAGGTATGCATACATGAAAGGTTGTATGGGAAAACTTAGAGCCTTGCTTTTGTTAGGTTCTTTAGCTTTTGTACTATCTGGTTGCGGCAGAGATAATCTGACAGCACTCGTGCCAAAAGGTTATGGTGCAGATATATCGTTGCAGCTGATTATACTGACGACGGTGGTCATGCTTTTCGTATTTTTAGTTGTTATTGTATTATTTGTCATCGTTTTGATGCGTTTCCGCAAGAAAAAGGGAGATCCAGTCATCAATCCGGAACAAGTCGAGGGGAACAAGACACTGGAAGCTGTCTGGACAATTATACCGATTATCCTTGTTGTAATTATGGCAGTTCCTACAGTGTTTGCCACATTCCATTTGGCTGATGATTCAGATGCGGAAGAACATATCAACATTGACATCACGGGCAACCAGTATTGGTGGCATTATGATTATCAAAATGAAGAAATCGCAACGAGCCAAGACTTGTATATTCCAGTCAACACGAAGGTCTATCTGAATATGATTACAAATGATGTTCTCCACTCTTTCTGGGTGCCTAGCCTTTCAGGTAAACTGGATGTCAACCCGGAAAACGAAAATACAATGTATTTGGAAGCTTACGAGGAGGGAGTATATTTCGGAAAATGTGCTGAACTCTGCGGTCCTTCTCACTCATTGATGGACTTTAAAGTTGTTGTCGTAAGTGAAGAAGAATACGATCAGTGGGTAGCAGATATGCAAAATTTTGATTCTGATGCTCTTGAATTGGATGCTGTAGCACAAGAAGGAAAAGAATTGTTCGAAGAGAAGGCGTGCCTAAGCTGTCACGCTACAGATACACAAAATTATTCTGCAGGAAATGTTCCACTCGGTCCTGATTTGACACAATTTGGCGACCGTTCTAAATTCGCAGGATTTTTGGAGCCGACAAAAGAAAATCTAGTCGACTGGATTCAAGATCCAGAATCATTGAAGCCAGGCAACTTGATGACTGGTGCATATCCAGAACTGTCAGACGATGAAGCAGATAAGATTGCTGAATATTTATTGCAGCTAAAGCCGTCTGAAGTGACTCCTGAAAGCAAAGGAGACATTACTGCACAGAGCGAAGAAGATTAATTGATTCTTTTGCTCAGTCAGGTTTCAGAAGAACATTATAGGAGGTAGTTAAAGTGAGTGTTGCAACTACTGGTAAACGAAGCTTTGGTGCTTTCGTGTGGGACTATCTTACAACAGTAGACCATAAGAAAATTGCTCACCTATATTTGGCGGGCGGAGGTTTCTTTTTCATCCTTGGAGGACTTGAAGCGCTCATCATTCGTATTCAGTTAATCAAGCCTGAAAACGACTTTATTAGCGCTGGTTTCTACAATGAAATGATTACGATGCATGGTACGACAATGATATTCTTGGCGGCAATGCCGATTATAATTGCATTTATGAACGCTGCCATGCCTTTGCAAATCGGAGCGCGTGACGTTGCGTTTCCATTTCTAAACGCGTTGAGTTTTTGGCTGTTCATGTTTGGAGGAACTCTTTTGAACGTCAGTTTCCTCACTGGTGGAGCGCCTGATGCCGGGTGGACGAATTATGCATCGCTTGCAATGCAGTCTCCAGGGCACGGGGTTGACTACTATATCATGGGTCTGCAAATAGCGGGGGCCGGTACGTTGATGAGTGGTATCAACTTTATCGCCACCATCGTAACGATGAGAGCGCCTGGAATGACATATATGCGGATGCCGTTGTTCACATGGACGACATTCATTACGAGCGTTTTGATTCTATTTGCGTTCCCGCCGCTTACAATCAACTTATTCTTGATTATGTTTGATCGTATGTTCGGCACAGCATTTTTCGATGTAGCTTTAGGTGTAAACACGATTATTTACCAGCATTTATTCTGGATTTTCGGTCACCCTGAGGTTTATATTTTAATCTTGCCTATATTTGGAGTGTTCAGTGAAGTATTCGCGACATTCTCAAGAAAGAGATTGTTTGGATATACAGCGATGGTTTTCGCAACAATGCTTATCGCGTTTTTAGGATTCATGGTGTGGGCTCACCACATGTTTACAGTAGGTCTAGGACCGGTTGCCAACTCTATTTTCGCAGTTGGAACAATGGCAATTGCTGTTCCTACCGGAATCAAAATTTTTAACTGGCTCCTTACAATGTGGGGCGGTCAAGTGACAATCAACTCTGCAATGCTGTATGCGCTAGGATTCATTCCGTCCTTTACAATCGGTGGTATGACAGGTGTCATGCTAGGTTCATCTGTAGCAGACTATCAGTACCATGACACGTACTTTGTCGTTGCGCACTTCCACTACGTTATTGTTGGTGGTACAGTATTTGGTATTTTTGCTGCTTTGCATTATTGGTGGCCTAAAATGTTTGGACGCATTTTGCATGAAGGAATGGGTAAATTCACATTCTGGGTATTCTTTATCGGATTCCATCTGACGTTCTTTATCCAGCATTTCCTAGGGTTGATGGGAATGCCTCGTCGTTACTGGGTGTTCTTGCAGGACCAAGGGCTGGACTTAGGAAACTTCATCAGTACGATTGGAGCACTCCTAATGGGCGTTGCTTCGGTTGTGCTTGTCATCAATATCGTTTACACAGCAGTGAAAGGCGAAAAAGCTGCTGCTGACCCGTGGGATGGCCGTACGCTTGAGTGGGCAGTTTCTTCACCGCCGCCGTACTATAACTTTGAACAGCTTCCGCTTGTTCGCGGACTTGACTCGCTATGGATCGAGAAAACGGAAGGGGATGGAACAATCCCTCCAGGCGAACCATTGGATGACGTTCATATGCCAAACGGTTCTATATTGCCATTCTTGATGGGATTAGGGCTCTTTGTTGCTGGCTTAGGATTTATTTACCAGGTAGACCATAAGTTATGGTATTTGGCGCTTTACGGCGGAATGGCCTTCACGATTGGCTGTATGGTTGTAAGGTCTATTAAAGATGATTATGGCTACTACATCCCTAAAGAAGAACTTCAGAAGGCACTAGAAGGGGAGGCTAAGTAAATATGAGTCATAATCACAGCAATCTATTTCCAGAAACTATGCCAGCGGAACCTGATAAAGCTACACTAGAGGGAAAGAATAAGTTTTTTGGTTTGTGGTTCTTCTTAGGCGGTGAAACAGTTTTATTTGCAAGTTTATTCGGGACCTACCTTGCGCTCAGAAACTCGACTGCAGGGGGTCCCTCCTCTGAGGAATTATTCGGGCTTGGTTTAGTGTTTTTGATGACGATGCTATTGCTCACTAGTTCGCTGACAAGTGTGTATGCAATGTATCATATGCGCAACAATGACTTTAAGAAGATGGTATTATGGCTCGGCATCACAGGCTTGCTCGGTGTTGGATTCTTAGCTTGCGAAATATATGAATTCGCTCATTACATCACCGATTATGGATTTACATTCCGGTCATCGGCGTTCGGCTCTGCTTTCTATGCATTGGTCGGATTTCACGGAGGGCACGTTTTATTCGGACTTTGCTGGTTGATCGGACTTTTGATCCGCAATGCAAAGAGAGGTTTAAACCTTTATAACGCACCTAAATTCAATACGTTTAGCTTGTACTGGCACTTTATTGATGTCATTTGGGTATTCATCTTTACAGTAGTTTACTTGATGGGAAAGGTGGGTTAATCGATGACGAACGAATCAAATACGAATTTAGAGCAGGCTGAAGCATTCAAAAGAAAAAAGAGCAAAGAAGAAATGCAAAGACAGCTCATTTCCTTTGCGCTTATGATTGTCTTTACGTTGATCGCTTTTGCAGTTGTGGCGACAGATACGTTGCCTGGCATGTATGTCGTTCCAATTCTGTTTATTATGGCGATTGTGCAAGCAGGCTTTCAGTTCTACTATTTCATGCATTTGAAAGATAAAGGTCATGCGATGCCTGCCACATTGATCTATGGCGGTGTCTGGGCAGCATTTTTGACGCTAGCTGGATTGATGGTTATTTCTTGGTGGTGAAAAACGCATAACTTCGAAAAAACTGGGGGATTTTCCTCCAGTTTTTTTTATTTGCCTTTATCGTTTTTATCCGTTCATTTTATTGAGCATTCATGCAGGAAAAATGCTGCTTTAAGCATTTTATATCGTTATGAAATTGTCACATGTCAAATGCAAAAGTCGTCTTAAATGCGGTATAATAGAATGTGGAGCACTAGTTTTATTTGGCTGAAAAAAGAGGTGAATGTTCATGTGGCTAGAGATACAAATATTTGGATTTCGCGCGTTATGGAGTCCATATTTTTTAATGTTTACCGTTTTGCTCGCTCTATTGTATTTTCTTTCAACCGGACCATACCGGCATAAATTCGGCGACGTAAGCAGACCGACTGCACTGCAGCAATTAATGTTTTATTCCGCTTTAGTGTTGCTCTATCTTGTCAAAGGCGCGCCTATCGATTTATTATCGCATATTATGATGAGCGCCCATATGATTCAAATGGCGATTCTTTACTTTGTCGTGCCGATTTTTATCATTCGGGGCTTGCCGACATGGATGATTGAGCGATTTATTCATTTGCCGGTCGTGAACCCATTATTTAAACTTTTCACGCATCCGCTCATCGCTTTGGCGCTTTTCAACAGTTTATTTGCGATTTACCATTTGCCTGTTATTTTTGATTTCTCGAAGAGTTCGCAAATCGCGCATACAGGAATTACCATCTTTTTGTTCATCCTTGCCATTTTCATGTGGTGGCCAATCGTGACACCTTTAAAAGCGTACGATAAGCTGAATCCTCTTATTAAAATGGGGTATTTATTGGGAAGCATATTGATTGTTTCGATAGCGTGCGCTTTGATGATATTTGCAACGAAACCTTTATATAGCGCATATAGTTCGGATGGGGTTTGGATTCAAGCAATGAGTCTCTGTGTGCCTAGCGATGTTCTTACTGGACTGACCGACACGTTATCTGGAGCGGAAATGTTTTCTCCTTTAAGCGCAGTCGATGATCAGCAATTGGGCGGAATCATCATGATGTTTATGCAACAAATTTTTTATGGTTTTGTAATCGCTTGGATATTTTTCGGTTGGTTCTCCAAAAAGAATATGGGTGTGGACCCGATGCCGGATTCGCTGCCGTATTCGAAATAGCTCTTTAAAGGCGGCAAAATATAATATAGATAAGAAAGGAAACGACAGATGGAAATTTTGCCATTAGTGAGCACTTTATTCATTATTTTAAGCGCAATTTTAGTAGCTGTAGGTTGGCGGCTGATTATCAAAGGGGAAAAAGAAAAACACCAAAAAGCAATGGTGGCTGCGGCGATAAGCGCATTGGCGTTCTTGATCATTTACGTATCGAGGACAATATTTATTGGAAACACCAGCTTTGGCGGGCCTGATAGCATTAAAATTTATTATACGATTTTTTTGATTTTCCATATATTTCTTTCGACAACTGGGGCCGTTTTTGGTGTCGTCACGTTGCGCCTTGCTTTTAAAGGAAATTTTAAAAAGCATAAAAAGATCGGTCCAGTTACAAGCATCATCTGGTTTTTTACAGCTATTACCGGAGTGATAGTCTATTTATTGCTTTACGTCATCTATGAAGGCGGAGAGACAACCAGCATGATTCGCGCCATCTTAGGATACTGACTTTTTTATACTTAAGGGCTGCTTCAAAAGCTAAACTATAGCTGAAATGACGTGTCGCTTCAGCTATAGTTTTTTTGTGTTTGCTAATTGAATGCTGCTTGCTGGTCGTTGCTGGATTGATAAAAAGGTTGAAGTGCTGATATGCAAAGGCAGCAACAATCTACTCTAAATTGTAGTTAATTGTTTTATGGTCTATTGGATATTTGGCGAATCCTGGAGTTGTATAAAATAATGTTGCCTCTTCAATGGCATCATCGGTCATCAAAAGGAAAAAAACAGCAAAAAATCCCGTTTATCTATAAAAAAGTTTCATGAGGAACTCCTTTCTGTCAAGTAAAAAGCTCATGCTACATCGTTAGTCGATTTTTAAAGCAATCAGCTTCATGTCAAGCGCGATATCCGCATAATAAAAATACACATCGTCTATAGCATCATTTTCAATCTCATAGTACAAGGTGCTGTGAATTCCTTCTTCTGGATTAAGCATTTTTTCTCTATCCTCAAAAATATCGACAATGATTTCTCCGTCCTTTTCAAATTGAACGGGCACAAAGATATGTTCATTCTGTAGCATGACGCCTGGAAAAGAATTATATAGTTTATGAGCTTCCTTTCCTACGTTCATATGCGCCTCCATCACTAAAAATGAACTCTCATCTAGCCGTTGGTCAATATTCGGCAGATTTTCCGGCGGAACTTTTTCAATCGCATCATTCGTAATTTTCGTTTTTGATTTTCTTTCTTGTAACTGATATATATTTCTTCGCCGATATCATAAATCCCAAAAGTGTCTTTCCGCTCTGATTGATCAGTCTGGAAAACGACTTCCGGAACATATTCTTTGTAATTCCATACAAAAGCGCCTTTTCGTCTCGCTATATATTGTCGTAGGAACAGAACCGATGATGTCCATTGATTCACCTGAATTTACATCAGAATCTTGAATAAAATCATTATCAGGATATGATATATCAATCGAATCAGGAAAACTCCGATTTTCGTCCATATACATAGGCAGGATTTCGCTAATCGGCAAAAGATTCTCGCCATTGTTCGTTACCGTATATTCAATAAATGTTACGGCTGCATCGTCATCGGTAAATTTTTCATTATCAGCAAAATCTTCATTTTCCTCGATATAGTTTTTGTGATTCTCTCCATTTTTCCATCCAAAGGGAGACATGAGATATTGTTAGTGATCGTTAAAAACTAGCGATAAGTTATGAACGCGATGAATGGTTTGCTTTTTAAAGAGTGCAGCTGAATTTGGGATTCGGATGATAGGGGTGATGGGGAATGGGAGAACATAGAGGCCAAGAGCAAGTCGTGAAACTTCGGATGATGGAAAATAATGGCCGAAAAGCTTGTCGCGAGGTTTCACAAGTGCCCATATGCAAAGAGACGTTGGGACTGAATGAAAAAACTGCCCCAATCAAGCCAGGACAGTCTTCTCCAACGTTTTTAATCCATGTCAAAT
>Ga0079226_10002071_pt1 | contig 15409 bp, 13 predicted proteins | sample Poulit2014_FD_76345 | JGI IMG/M metagenome (GOLD analysis project Ga0079226, IMG submission 76345) | Agricultural soil microbial communities from Georgia to study Nitrogen management - Poultry litter 2014 | ecosystem: Environmental > Terrestrial > Soil > Agricultural land | place: USA: Georgia... | reverse complement strand
GTGTTGTTGTCGTTTAAACCGAGTTCATCCATTTCTTTTTGATAGCGCTTCATGATTTCTATATTTTGAGCTTCGCGTTCGAGCTCATATTTTAAACCTGAAAAAAGCCCTTTCGCACGGCCCATCCACAGGCCTACATTACGCGCTAGTTGTGGTAGCTTTTCAAAACCAAACACCACTAGCGCAATAATGAAAATGACTACAACTTCAGCGAACCCCATATCGAACATAAGTGCTTAAGCCTTATCTTCTTCGTTAATGGTTGTGGTGCTGTCGTCTTTAGCTTTAGTTTTGCTGCTAATTTGTTGTTGGCCTTCTTCTTCGCCTTCTTGCACGGCGTCTTTGAAATCTTTTACTGCAGAGCCTAAATCGCCACCAATGTTGCGTAGTTTTTTGGTGCCAAAAATAGCCACAACAATCACTAAGATGATAAGAAGTTGCCAAATGCTAATGCCTGCGATCATGATGTGCTCCTAATATTTATGGGCGGCGAGCCGCTTTCTCTTCTAAACCAGATAACCCAAAACGGCGCTCAAGCTCTGCTAACACTTGTTGGGCGTCGCCACCGAGGTGGGTGAGCATGACTAAGCTGTGAAACCAGAGATCTGCAGTTTCGTAGATAACGTCATTGAGTTCTTTGCTCTGCTCGGCATCTTTAGCAGCGAGGATGGTTTCAGTTGCTTCCTCGCCAACTTTTTCAAGAATTTTGTTTAAACCTTTGTGGTACAAGTTACTGACGTAAGAACTGCTCGGATCGTTCTGTTGGCGTTCGGTCAGCACTTGTTGTAACTGCATTAAAATATCGCTCATCGAGAGCTCCTTGCTGTGTACGTAAGTGTAACAGAATTCGTGGGTAGCATAGTGCCTAGAAGCCACGCCAGAATAATACAGCACCCAGGATGGCTCCGGCTATGTGTAGCGGGTCGCTGCCTTGGCTTAAAGAAAAGGCCACGAGGCCAAGGCCTGCGGCGCCGATTAAGAGCTTGCGGCGATGGAGTTGTTGCATATGTGCCAAGCGCTGCTCAAAGCGTTGCTGCTGGTAAGGCTGCTGCTGCAAGGTATCCAGTGCTTCACGCAGTTTGTCGGGCATTTCTGGTAGCTGAGCTAGCCATTCTGGTGCGCGCTCTTGAAGCTTCTTCAACGTGGCAGCAGGCCCGAAAATTTCTAGCATCCGTTGTTCTAGTAGCGGGCGGCCAATGCTCCATATATCCAGTTCTGGGTAAATGCTGCGGCCTAGGCCTTCAATATGAACCAAGGTTTTCAGGAGCAAAATATACTGTAGAGGTGCTTCGATGTGAAAGCGGCGCGCTGTGTCGAAAATATCGAGCACCAGGGGTGCAAACTCAAGCTGATCAAGGGGCTGTGAAAGCATGGGGCTGATCATGCGGCGAATGGCGCGTTCAAATTTTACCGGGTCTATGGGTTCGGTGCTCCAGCCGGCACGGATGACTGTGGCGGTAAGCTCTTCAAAATCTTCGCGCATTACCGCAAGTACAATGCGGCCGAGTAGTAGTAAATCGGCCTGGCTGAGACGGCCGGCAATGGCAGGGTCAATGGCCATGTATTGTGGCGCGTCGGCACTTTTGGGGTTCACAAAAATGTTGCCCGGGTGCATATCAGCGTGGAAAAAGTTGTGCGTAAATACTTGTTTGAAGAAAATCTCTACGCCGCGTTCAGCAAGCGTTTTTGGATCTATGCCTGCGGCTTTAATCTTTTCCACATCGTTCACAGGAATGCCGTGGATGCGATCAATAATTAACAGGCGTTCTGTGGTGTATTCCGCATGTACTTTGGGAATGTAGAGCAAAGGGCTGAACAGAAAATGACGGCGCATAAGGGCTGCGTTATCGCCTTCTGCTCTGAGGTCGAGCTCGCCTTCGATGATGTCTTGGTAATCTTCCACTGCTTTCACAGGGCGGAAATAACGGGCGTCTTTCCACAGGCGTTCAAGCAGCTTGGCGCCGGTTAGCATGAGTTGAATGTCGCGCTTCACGATGGGCTCAAGGCCAGGGCGTCGGATTTTCGCCACTACATCTGTGCCATCGTGCAGCGTACCGCTGTGCACTTGGGCAATAGAGGCGCTAGCTAGTGGTGTGGCATCAAAACGTTTAAATACGACGCCAATGGGTTTGCCGAGCTCTTCTTCGAGGCGTTGCATGGCCACTTGGCTAGGGAAGGGTGCCACTTGGTCTTGCAGTTGTGCTAAGGCATCTGTCCACTCGGGGGGCAGTAGGTCTCGGCGCGTGGCAAGCAACTGGCCAAATTTAATAAAAATAGGGCCGAGATCGGTAAAAGCTTGCTCTAAGCGTTCACCCTCCGATAGCCGTTTAGGGCCGAACCAACTGGAGGGAATGAGCCATTGCAAGAGTAAAAAAGGCAGCTTGGCGGGGTGGCGAGGCAATAGCGAGACGAGCCGGTAGTAGCAAAGTATGTGTAACACATAAAAGGCTCTGAATAAGGGGAAGTTCATTCTTGTTCCTTATTGGCTAACTGCGCCACACGAGCGGCAAGGCGTTCGGTAGCTAGCTCTAGTTCTTCCACGTCGCAAGCAAAACCAGTGAGCGCACGTTTGGATGGCATTAGCTGAGTTTCGTGGCGAAGGTAGTCGCTGCCTTGGGTGAGTAAACGGCTCCCCGCTTGGCGCAACCAACCAAACAGTTGGCGGCCACCGTAATCAATTTGTTGGGCAATTTCGGAACCCATCACAGGGGCAAGTAAGCCGCCCCAATCTATTTCTAGTTGCTTTGCGAGGGCGCTGAGCTCTTGTAGGAGGGCTTGATCGCCGCGGATGCGCAAAGGGCCGCCGATGAGTTGTTCTGCACGTTGGAAGCCGAGTAGTTGGGCGGCGATATCGATGGGTGAGCCTTGTACGGATACATCGGCCACGGCTTCGCTGCTGTGGTAGAACTCCACACCGTCTTCTACCACCAACACGAAGATCTCTCGTGTTGGAAAATTTAATTTGAAGTGCAGTAAGCGCCCACTGTAGTCAGCCAATTGGTGCAAGGTGGCTGGGTCGTGGCGAAGTGCGGAGTTAACGGTTTTCTCAAGTGTGGCCAAAAAAGTGGCTTCAATAATATTGGGTGTGCCTTGGCTCATAGTTTAAAACCTCTGTGCAACGCCACGATGCCACCTGTCATGTTGTAGTATTCACTACGTGCAAAACCTGCTTCTTGCATCATGTTTTTCAGCGTTTCTTGATCAGGGTGCATGCGAATGGATTCAGCTAGATATTGATAGCTGTCGGCATCGTTGGCGATCATGCGGCCAAGGCGTGGCAACACAGAGAAAGAATACACGTCGTAAAGTGCGGCGAGAGGGCGGTGTACGGGTTTGGAAAATTCGAGAATTAACAAACGGCCGCCTGGCTTGAGCACTCGCAACATGGAGGAAAGCGCTGCCATTTGATCGGTGACGTTGCGCAACCCAAAGGCAATGGTAATGCAGTCGAAAGTGTTATCGGCAAAAGGAAGGCATTCAGCGTTTACTTGCACTACTTCAGTGTTGTGGGAGCAGCCGGCATCGAATAAGCGGTCGCGGCCCACTTCTAGCATGGCCTCGTTAATGTCGGCGAGCACCACTTTGCCTTTATCGCCGGTAAGGCGGGAAAATTTAATGGCTAAGTCGCCGGTGCCGCCGGCGAGGTCTAAGATGGTTTGCCCGGGGCGCACGCCGGCTAGCTCAATAGCGAGGCGTTTCCACACGCGATGGATACCCATGGACATTAAATCGTTCATGAGGTCGTATTTCGGTGCCACGGAGCGAAATACGCCGGCCACGTGCTCGTGTTTTTCTTCCACCGGTACTTCTTTGTAGCCGAAATGTGTTGTGCGCTTGTTCGTCATGGAGACACTCCATTAAAAGGGTCTGGTTGTGCCGCAAATAGTCGCTGGCTAATACTGTTCTCTTCGTGCGTTAATGCTACTACTAATGGGCTAACGCTGGGTAAACTGCCGAGCGCCTGGAAGCCATGGTCGAGAAAATCATACAGGTTCGTGAGGCGTGCTGCATAGGCGGGCCTGCGCATGATGCGAAAGCTCGATAATAAAAGGCGTCTGCGCACATAACGATCCACTAAATGGCTAGCTTCAGCAATTAGCGCCAGTTGCCGCTGGCGTTGCTCAGGGGTGCAGCTCGTTCGATAGGCGGTAGTATAGTCGGCTACTGTTAGCGGGGCATTGCTTGTAGGCAAGTTTATGCATAATGCTTCGTCTAACTGTTGCGTGAGCACAGCTGCTTCTAGCGTTACCGCTGCGGCATGCATCACCGCTTGAGGCAAAATGGCCATGGCTTTGTTCACGGCACGTTGGATGTCTTTTGCTACGGCCATTAAGTTCGCGCCGCCGTACACTTCGTAAAACAAGAAGTTAGCCGCTTGCTCTGCGCCAAGAGTGGTTAACGCGTTTTGGTGTGTGGCGAAGAGGCGCTTTATTTGCCATTGCTGCAAACGCTCGAGTTGCGCCATAAACGCCGCGTCGCCGTGGTGCTGTTTTAGCGCAAAATATTGGTTGAGGGCTTGATGAAGCCGTTGGCCGTTATCCATGGTTATGCTTGTTAGTAGAAAGGGGCTAGATGATAGCAGAAGCGAGGGGTTGGCGTTAAGGGAAGAGGTGGTAAGGGCTCGTTGGGCGAGCCCTTACCGAGGTGTTATAGAATATAACGGCTGAGGTCCTCGTCGCCGGCGAGGGCGCCAAGGTGGCGGTCTACGGCTTCCGCATCAATGATGAGCGGCTTGTCGTGATACTGGGTAGCTAAGTTATCGGCATCAAAGCTGATTTCCTCAAGCAACTTTTCCATCACGGTGTGCAAGCGTCGGGCACCTATGTTTTCAGTGGATTCGTTTACTTGCCAAGCCACTTCTGCTACGCGGCGGATGCAATCTTTGGTGAAATCCACTTGCAGCCCTTCAGTGGCTAAGAGTGCTTTGTATTGCTCAATAAGCGACGCATTAGGCTCGGTGAGGATGCGTTCGAAATCGTTTGCTGATAAAGCACTTAGTTCCACGCGAATAGGCAGGCGGCCTTGCAGTTCGGGGATGAGATCTGAAGGCTTGCTGAGGTGGAAGGCGCCGGAGGCAATAAATAAAATATGGTCGGTTTTCACCATGCCATATTTGGTGTTTACGGTGCTGCCTTCAATTAGGGGAAGCAAATCACGCTGTACACCTTCGCGGCTCACGTCGGCGCCGCTGGTTTCTCCGCTGCGTGCAATCTTATCGATCTCGTCGAGGAACACGATACCGCGGTTTTCCACCATTTCCACTGCTTGGCTTTTTAGTTCGTCTTCATTCACAAGACGTGCAGCCTCTTCGTCACGCACAATTTTTAACGCGTCTTTCACTTTTAGCTTTTGCTTTTCAGTTTTGCCGCGCCCCATGCGTGAGAACATGTTTTGTAGTTGGTTGGTCATTTCCTCCATGCCAGGAGGGGCCATGATTTCCACGCCAGGAGAGTGCTGGCTGATGTCGATTTCAATTTCTTTGTCATCGAGCTCGCCTTCACGCAGTTTTTTGCGGAATATTTGGCGGGTGGTGCTTTCTGTATTGCTTTCTTCGGTGCCGCGGGCGGGCGGCAATAAAGCATCGAGAATGCGGTCTTCGGCTGCGTCTTCTGCGTGATGGCGTTGTTTTTCAATGGCTTGTTCACGCAACAGTTTGATGGCGGTTTCCATGAGGTCGCGAATGATGGATTCCACATCGCGGCCCACGTAGCCCACTTCTGTAAACTTGGTGGCTTCTATTTTAATGAAAGGAGCATTGGCTAGGCGCGCAAGGCGACGAGCAATTTCAGTTTTACCCACACCAGTGGGGCCAATCATTAAAATGTTTTTGGGGGAAACTTCAGCGCGCAACTCATCGTTGAGCTGCATGCGGCGCCAGCGGTTACGTAACGCCAGTGCCACAGCGCGTTTGGCGCTGTCTTGGCCAATGATGTGGCGGTTGAGTTCGCTAACAATTTCGCGAGGAGTAAGTACTGACATATGCGTTACCAGGATAATTCTTCAAATGAATGGTGCTGGTTGGTGTAAATACAAATATCACCAGCAATTTCTAAGCTTTTCGCCACTATTTCTTTGGCGCTTAATTCAGTGTTATTGATTAACGCAGTGGCGGCAGATTGTGCAAAAGGGCCACCTGAACCAATAGCAATTAGATCGTTTTCGGGTTCAATCACATCGCCGTTACCGGTAATAATTAACGAGTGCTTCTCGTCTGCCACGGCAAGCAATGCTTCTAAACGGCGCAACGCTCTGTCGGTGCGCCAGTCTTTAGCTAGCTCTACAGCAGAGCGCACCAAGTTACCTTGGTGTTTTTCGAGCTGGGCTTCAAAACGTTCGAAAAGCGTAAAGGCATCTGCCGTGCCGCCTGCAAAGCCTGCGATGACTTTGTCGTGATAAAGACGGCGCACTTTGCGCGCGTTGCCCTTCATAACGGTGTTGCCAAGGCTAACTTGGCCGTCTCCGCCGATAACGACGCTGTTGCCGCGACGAACGGAGACAATTGTAGTGCCGCGATATTGTTCCACGAGTAGTACCTCAAAATTCTTGGCTTGAAAGGGGGAAGTTGGGGCGGCTGAAGTATTATTCAAGGCCGCCCACGAAAAATATTTATTATTGGCGTGCGCGAATGGCGAGTGTATCGATGCCGGCGTTAGACAGCTGCTCTTGAGCATCGGCCATGTTTTGTACGTTGTTGTAGGGGCCAATCATAACTCTGTGCCACGTGGCGCCAGTTTCAAGTTCCACTGGCTGTATGTTGGCTTGAAACCCTTTTAGCACTAGTTCCGCGCGGCGGCGGTCGGCATCAGCATTGTTTCTAAAGCTACCAGCTTGCAGTAAATAACGGGCGCCATCCGTTGTGGCCGCAGGCTCGCTTTTGCTTGGGGTTGGCTCCGTTTTGCGTGGCTGCTCGGCCTTCACAATGGTTTTTTCTTGCTGTGGCCGTGTGGTGGTTTGGCGGCGCGAGCGTGGCATTTCTTCTTTCGGCACCACTACTTCCATTTCAGGTAGCACCGCATAGAAATCAAAGTGCGGTTCTGTTTCTGCTGTTTTTGCAGGTGTGCTCTTCTTTTCTTGCGCAGCAGGCTCTGCCGCTGCCACTGTTACGGGCTCTGTTTGTGTTTTTGATAAGTAAGCTACGCCACCAATGGATAAGCCGATGGCTAGGCCTAGAAACAAAAAGAACCATTGGTTGTTCGCAGGTTGTGGCGTGGTGTTGCGAGCGGGGGTTGCGCCCCGTCTAGGTGCTGGTTTACGTGCCATGTTACATCCGTTCTAAAGTGTTGATACCTAATAAACCTAAGCCGTGCTGCAGTGTTTTCGCAGTAATTGCAGCTAGCTGTAAGCGGCTGTTCTTAAGCTGTTCATCTTCCGTGCTTAAAATAGGGCAGTGTTCGTAGAAGCTTGAGAAGTTACCCGCTAGCTCGTAGAGGTATTGGCACAAGAGGTTGGGTAGCCCTTTGTCGGCCACTTGTTCCAACGTGCTCTGGAACGCTAAGAGTTTTTGCGCCAAGGTGATTTCTTGCGGAGCTTCTAATTGTATCTCAGCTTTAAGGCTGTGGGGCTCAATACCGGCGCGGCGGAAGACGCTTGCCACACGAGTGTAGGCGTACAGCAGGTAGGGGGCTGTGTTGCCTTCGAAACTGAGCATTTGATCAAAGTTGAAAATATAGTCGCTGCTGCGGTTTTTGCTCAAGTCAGCATATTTTACGGCGCTGATGCCAACAGTGCGAGCAATATGCTGCAAGGTGTCCTGATCAAATTCTGTGTTTTTGCTTGTTACTAAGGCTAGGGCGCGCTCTTCGGCTTCAATAAGCAGGTCAACAAGTTTTACGGTGCCGCCTGTTCTGGTTTTAAAGGGGCGTCCATCGGCGCCATTCATGGTGCCAAAGCCCATGTGGGCCAGTTCTGTTTCGGGGGCAACGAAGCCTGCTTCTTTAGCCACCGCGAACACTTGCTGAAAGTGTAGGCCTTGGCGTTGGTCTACAAAATATAAGATGCGGTCGGCGTTGAGAGTTTGCTGGCGATAACGTAGTGCGGCGAGGTCGCTAGTGGCGTACAGGTAGCCGCCATCCGCTTTTTGCACAATCACTGGCAGTGTGTCGCCGTCTTTGTTTTTGAATTCCTCTAAGAATACGCATTGCGCCCCTTCGCTTTCAGTGAGCAGCCCTTTTTCTTGCAGTGCCGCAACAATAAGGGGGAGGTCGTCGTTGTAGGCGCTTTCGCCGCGAATGTCGTCGGCGGTTAAGCTTACGCCTAAGCGTTCGTACACATCGAAACAATGCTGCATGGAAACTTTATTGAACTGTTCCCACAGTTGTAGGCAATACTCGTCGCCAGATTGCAAGGCCACCACTAATTCGCGGGAGCGGTCGGCAAACGCGGGCTCTTCATCAAAACGCAATTTAGCTTGGCGGTAAAACTCTTCAAGGTCAGCCAGTTCTTCGGTGAGGGTGGCGCTGTCTGCTTGCTGGCTTTCTAAATAGGCCAATAACATGCCAAATTGTGTGCCCCAGTCGCCCACATGGTTTTGGCGAATAACGTTATGCCCCAAATACTCGAGGGTGCGCGCCACAGCATCACCAATGATGGTGGAGCGTAAGTGGCCCACATGCATTTCTTTGGCGAGGTTGGGGGAGGAATAATCCACGACCACGGTGGCCGCTTGCGCGGGGGCTTCGATACCAAGCTTGTCGCCATCACGCATGCGGATTAAACCATCTGTGAGCACGTTGTCGGCCTGGAAAATATTAATAAAGCCAGGGCCGGCCAATTCTACCTTGGCCACTGCATCGCTTGCGGGCAGGTGAGCAATGATTTTCTCGGCGAGTTCGCGCGGGGGCATGCCGGCAGGCTTGGCGAGCATGAGTGCTATGTTGCTGGCGTAGTCGCCGTGCGCGGGGTCCCTTGTGCGATCTAGCTTCACCGGTGGTTGAGGCTGCTCTGGCAGTTCGCCATTGCTGCGTAGATGCTGAAGGGCTTGTTCGAGAAGTTCAATGAAATGGGTTTGCATGGTACTCACAAGGTTTTTGGAGGTTATTAAAAAGGGTTCATTATAGAGCAAAGAACGTTTTTTTGCTGTGTCTTTTTAGGTTAAGTCCACAGGATCTATATCTAGGTGCCAACGGCACCGCTTACTTAGCGGGTGCGCATTAATGTTGTCAATAATGCTAGGAATAAGCTGGTGTAGCGGCTTGCGTTCGGGAGCCAATAATAACAGCTGGCTGCGGTAGCGGCCTTGGCGCCTTTCCATAGGGGCGGGCGCAGGGCCGAGCACCATTACTTCATGTTGTTGTAAAAGTGGGGCAGCGGCGGCTTCAAGGAGTTCCATGGGTTGTTCTTGCTGTATGAATTCGGCACGAAACAGTGCCAAGTAGCCAAAAGGTGGAAAGCCCGCTAGCCGTCTTTCTTGCATGAGTTGCATGGCGAATTTGTGATAATCACCTTGGCACAACAGCTGCATAAGAGGGTTATCTATTTGTCGTGTTTGAATTAACAAGCGGCCTGGGTTGTCGGTGCGGCCTGTTCGGCCCGCCACCTGTAATATGAGTTGGGCCGCTTGCTCTGGGCCGCGAAAGTCGGCACTCATAAAGCCTGCATCCGCCTCAAGCATGACGGCAAGGTCAAGGCGGCTGAAGTGGTGGCCTTTGGCTAGCATTTGTGTGCCCACCAAAATGCAGGGCTCGCCTTGGTGTACTTTTTCTAGTTGTTTGGCGAGGCTGCCTTTTTGCCTTGTGCTGTCGCGATCAATACGCACTAAAGCGTGTTGCGGGAAGCGTTCTTCAAGCAGTTGCTGAAGTTTTTCTGTGCCGGCGCCTCGGTCTAACAAATGGTGTGAACCGCATTTGGGGCAGCTCACAGGGATCGGCCGCTGGGTACCACAGTGGTGGCAGCGTAATTCGCGGGCTAGGCGGTGCCACGTCATATGTGCGTCGCAGTGTGGGCACTCAGATTGCCAACCGCAGTCGCCGCATAGCAGTAGGGGAGCATAGCCACGGCGGTTAATGAAAACGAGCGCTTGACGGCCTTTGTCTAGGGTGTGCTGTAGCGCTTTTAAGCTGTATTCGCTCAATGGTTGTAGCGGGCTTAGTTGGCTGCAATCCTCTAGTTGAATGGTCGGGGCTTGTGCTTTGCCTGTGCGATGTGGCAGGCATAGATGTTTGAAGCGTCCTTCTTGAGCCAAATGTAAGTTTTCTAAAGTAGGGGTGGCCGTGCCCAAAACAATGGGAATGTTAAGTATTTGTGCGCGCCAAATAGAGAGGTCGCGCGCTGAGTATCGAAAGCCATCTTGTTGTTTAAACGATGCATCATGTGCCTCGTCTACTATGATCATGCCGGGTGTGGCTAGTGGCGTGAACACGGCTGAGCGTGTGCCAATAATAATAGCTGCCTGGCCTTCTGAGGCCATTTGCCATGCGTGCAGGCGCTCTTTGTCGGTAAGGCCTGAATGAAGTACATGAATAGGAACGTTGAAGCGTTTTTTGAAGCGTTGGATGGTTTGTGGTGTTAGGCCTATTTCAGGTACTAACATCAGTATTTGCTTACCTTCCTCTAGGCGTTTCGCCATAGCTTGCAAATACACTTCGGTTTTGCCGCTACCTGTTACGCCGTCGAGTAAGTAGGTGTTGAAACTGTCATCGCTGTTTAGCGCATCAATGGCCGCTAGTTGCTCTGGGTTCGCTGTGAGCGGGGCTTCGCCCAAAACGGGGCTGTGTTGCCAGGTAGCAGCGCTTAGTGGTTGTGCCACCAGTTCTGCCCATCCTTTTTTGGCGAGGGCATTAAGGGCTTGGCTGCTAATATCTAAGCTAGTGAGGGCGGGGCGGCTGAGGCCTTTTGGGTGCTGTTGCAAGCAGAGTAAGGCTTCTTTTTGCCGTGGTGCGCGGTTTAAACCTTCCACTTCCGCATGTTTGCCGGCAGGCGTCATGCGCCAAATGAGTTGGCCTTCGTGTTGCGCGCTTTCGCCCTTGCGTAAGTTTGTAGGTAGTGCGGCCTGCAATACTTCACCAATGGGGTGATGGTAATATTGCGCTGCCTTTTGGCAGAGGGTTAGCAAATCTTCGGGCAATACAGAGTGCTCATCTAAAGAGCGTAAGATGGGGCGAATGGTGTTGAGTGCAACGCTGGGTTCGCCATACCCCCATACAATGCCAATTAAACGGCGACGGCCGAACTGCACTTCGCAGCGGCTTCCAATGGCCGGTAAAGTTGAGCCTTTTGGCAAGTAATCGAAAAGTTGGCGCAGAGGCACAGGAATCGCCACTTTTAGCACTTGTCCCATTATTCGTCCTTAATTAGAAAAGAAACTTGCGTAACGCTCTCAAACTGGTATTATTCGCGTTCCGAATTGCCCGGTTAAGCCATAGGTATGGTGCCCGACTGCGCTCTAGCTCCGCTGCTAGTCAGTTGGTTTGGTACGGGTAGCGATGCCGTTAGGAGCGAGCCATGAAAGCAGAAATTCATCCAGATTACCAGAAAGTTACAATTACCTGCAGCTGCGGTAATGTTATGAACTCAGCGTCCACACGTTGCGAGGATTTCCTTGTTGATGTGTGCTCTAACTGTCACCCGTTTTACACGGGCACACAGAAAGTAGCAGACTCTGGTGGTCAGATCGATAAGTTTAAGCAACGCTTTGGAGTAATCAGTTCCCGCAAAAAGGGCTGATTTTCGACGTAGTGTTGTTACGCGAAAAGCACCCTAGTGGGTGCTTTTTGTGTTTTAGGGGGCAGAACCCTTAAGTCAAAGCAGTAATGCATAATTACGGCAGCTGTGTTAAAAAGCGTGGCGCAGTAATTCAAATATAGATGTTAGGCCGCGTTATCGCCGTAACGAGGTCCTTTATTATTAATACCAGTGGAGTACGTCATGTCCGATGATTTCAAACAGGCGGCTCTCGACTATCACGCTCATCCGCGTCCTGGGAAGATTAGTGTCGAGATTACCAAGCCCACCGAAACAGGTGCTGACTTAACGTTGGCCTATAGCCCTGGTGTGGCTGAGCCTGTACGTGAAATCGCCCGCGAGCCTGAAATGGCATATCGCTACACCTCAAAGGGCAACCTTGTGGCCGTGATTAGCGATGGCACTGCAATCTTGGGTTTGGGTGATTTAGGTGCGCTTGCATCAAAGCCCGTTATGGAAGGTAAAGGAGTGCTGTTCAAGCGTTTTGCCGGAATCGACGTGTTTGATATCGAGGTAGAGTCTGAAAGTTCGCAGGCCTTTATCGATACGGTAACACGCATTCATAAAACCTTTGGCGGTATTAACCTAGAAGACATTAAAGCACCTGAATGTTTTGAAATTGAGCGTGTGCTAAAAGAGCAGTGTGATATTCCTGTATTCCACGACGATCAACACGGCACGGCTATTGTTGCCTGTGCAGGGTTGCTTAACGCGCTTATTCTTAGCAAAAAGAAAATTGAAGACATTAAAGTGGTGTGCTTAGGCGCGGGTGCTGCGGGCGTGGCTACCACTAAGCTAATGATCGAGATGGGTGTGGCGAAGCAAAATATTTATATGCTAGACCGCAAAGGTGTTATTCACAGCCGTCGCGATGATTTAAACCAGTATAAAGCTGCTTTTGCAGTGGATACAGAGAAACGCACATTAGAAGACGCCATGGCTGGCGCAGATGTGTTTATCGGTGTATCAGGGCCAGATATGCTTACCGAAGAAATGGTGGCTAGCATGGCGCCTAACCCCATCATCTTTGCCTTGGCAAATCCAGATCCTGAGATTCGCCCTGAGCTTGCGCACACCGTGCGCGATGACCTTGTGATTGCCACAGGCCGCTCTGATTATCCAAACCAAGTGAATAACGTGCTGTGCTTCCCCTTCTTGTTCCGCGGTGCTTTGGATGTTCGAGCCACTGCTATTAACGAAGCGATGAAGCTAGCTGCTGTGCATGCTATTGCAGCCATTGCGCGTGAAGAGGTGCCTGCCGAGGTGTCTGAAGCCTATGAGGGTGAAGATATAGAATTTGGCCGTCATTACATTATTCCAAAGCCAAACGACCCGCGCTTGTTAGGCCGAGTATCGGCTGCGGTGGCAGAAGCTGCCATTGAATCAGGTGTGGCGCGCAAGGGTTACCCTTCGCATTATCCATTAGAAACAGTTGTGGATATCTTTCCTGAAGAGGCGCGCTTACTAAAATAATAGTTAGCGTTAGAAAGCCCAACGAAAAAACCCAGAGCGTTCATTGTTTGCTCTGGGTTTTTTTATGCGCGCTAATTGTGTTGGCGTTGAATTTAATGGTTTAGAACAAGTCTTCGACTTGTGTTTGTTCACCGCTAAAGCGTGTGTCGTCACTGCTGCTGAAAGGATCGGTATATTCGAAGCCCGGCAGTAGCTCGGTGGGAAAGTATTCGTCAATGGTGCCGCCACCAGTGCTTTTAGTACGGTAACCCGTTTTTCGGTTAATGCGAGCGACGGTGATGTTTTCAGGCATGGGCAAAATGGTTTCAGGTGTGTTGCGTAGTGCTTGTGCCATAAAGCTTGTCCAGGCAGGTAGCGCAACGCTACCCGCATATTCGCGGCGGCCAAGTGTTTGGGGCTGGTCAAAGCCAATCCATACAGCTGTTGAAAGCGTAGGCGTGTAGCCAACAAACCAAGCATCAAAGAAGTCATTGGTGGTGCCCGTTTTGCCAGCAATGTCGTTGCGGTTTAAAGAGGCAGCTTGGCGGGCTGTTCCCTTGCGAATAACATCTTTGAGCATGGAGTCCATTAACCAAGCGTTACGAGCTTCTAGGGTGCGCTTAGCCGTTATGACTCTGGGCACTGTGGCAGGGTCTTCCCCTAGATGTTCTAGCCCAGATTGCTGAACAAAATTGTATTTAACCTGTTCGCAATCAGCATCGTCTTCACAGAACAGGGGTGTGGGTGCTTGCCAGAGAAGGCTGGCATCGTCTGCTGATTCAACGCGTTGGATGAACCAAGGCTCTAGGTAAAAACCACCGTTTGCAAAAACACCGTAAGCTGCCGCCATATCTAAGGGTGTGTTGGAGGCGCTGCCTAGCGAAATGGCGAGTTCTCGAGGGTAGTTCTCAGGCTTAAGGCCAAAGGCGCTAAGGTTTTTTAGTGTGTTATCGATGCCTGTTTGCAGTAACAAGCGCACTGAAACAAGGTTGAGTGAGCGATATAAAGCCTCGCGCACAGGAGTGGGGCCATAGAATCTTCTGCTTGCTCCCATGGGGCGCCAAGCGGAGGCGCTGCCATCCTGTAATACGATGGGTGCATCATTAATAATTGTGCCGGGCGTTACCCCATGAAGCATGGCAATACTATAGATGAAGGGCTTGAAAGCAGAACCAGTTTGGCGGTTAGCCTGCATCACGCGGTTGTATTTTGAATGGGAAAAACTGTATCCACCTTGCATGGCTTTGATGGCGCCTGTTTGCGGGTCTGTTGCCACTATGCCGCCTGCAACCGCAGGAATTTGAGCAAGGCGCCAATCAACAGAGGTGCTGTTTTGCTTAATGGGGCGAACGTAAATAACGTCGTTTACGCTGAATATGTCGCTAGCTTGTTGTGGTGCTGCGCCTCTTTGGTTTACATGAACATACGGGCGCGCCCACGACATGTTGTTCCACGAGAGTGTTGTGCGTGTGCCATGGTTAAATACAATAGTGGCAGTTTGGCCTTCTAGGCTTGTTACTACAACAGGTTCTAATTCTCCCACAGGGTTTAGTTGGCTGAGCGCTTTTTGCCACGCTGCGCGGGCTTCTGTTTGTGGGGAATCCGCGTTGCTGATCTTAGAAGCGGCTTGGCCGCTGAGCAGCTCGTCGTAAGTCGGTAGCAAGCGATAGTCTGGTAGGGCTGAGGTGTCTAGCTCGCTATTGCTGCCGCGCCAGCCATGGCGCTCATCATAATCATGTAGTTGGTCGCGCAGGCTTGCTACGGCGGCGCGTTGAAGGTCAATATCAAGCGTTGTGATAATTTTAAGCCCTTTTGTGTAAGCCTCTTCCCCAAATTTATCCACGGCAAAACGCCTTGCAGCTTCAGCCATGTATCCGCTGTCTCTTGCGATAACAGAGTGGTGAAACTTTGCGTTAACTTTAGAGTTTAATGCTTCCTCATACTCTTCATCATTGATGTGGCCAAGTTTATGCATGCGCGAAAGTACCCAATTGCGCCTTGTGAGTGCGCGTTCAGGGCTGCTAATGGGGTTGTATGATGATGGCGCTTTGGGTAACCCCGCTAACATTGCGGCTTCAGCAATAGTAAGTTCATCTAACTGTTTGCCGTAATACACATGCGCAGCAGCAGCAATGCCGTAGGCGCGCTGGCCAAGAAAGATTTTATTCACATAGAGAGTCATGATTTCTTCTTTCGTGAGCAGCTTTTCTATTTGCAATGAAAGTATGATTTCGTTGAATTTGCGTAAGAAAGTTTGGTCGCGGCTCAGGAAGAAGTT
>Ga0079226_10002070_pt1 | contig 15411 bp, 15 predicted proteins | sample Poulit2014_FD_76345 | JGI IMG/M metagenome (GOLD analysis project Ga0079226, IMG submission 76345) | Agricultural soil microbial communities from Georgia to study Nitrogen management - Poultry litter 2014 | ecosystem: Environmental > Terrestrial > Soil > Agricultural land | place: USA: Georgia... | reverse complement strand
TTTCCTCAACACTATCTGCCTTCAGCCCAAGACTGTTCTGATTGACTGACACATTGTCTTTCCATGTCTCACCGAGTGCATATTCCACACCTGAAGAACCGATCAGGAAAGTAGTATCTTCATTCCTGCTGTCCCAGACCATCTTCCCAAATCCCTCCATATGTTTGTTTTCCAAAGCATCGAATAATGTAATGGCATTCTTCTCTTTGAGATCGAAATGTTTCCCTTCAGCCATGTCTACTACAGTGTACTTATCAATTTGCTGATCAGTCTGATTCGAAAGATGAATGCTCAAATCTGCTTCATCCATCGGCGTCACTGGGTGCCGCGACATAACCGGATGCTGATCCAATCGATACGTCTCTCCATGAAACTTCGCAAAATGATTACCGAATATCGTATATCTGCCGAGTGCCGGTGCTGCAACAAGCAAGGGATATATGCCATCTTTAAAATAATTTCGAGCCAAGTCCGAAGCATATCCAATACTTCCAGTCGTCGATGAAGAATCGAAAGTAGAACACACTTTATAGTGCACAAAATAACGATTCATTTGTTGGAACGCTTCAAATACAGGAGTCAATTCATTTTTCATACCTTCCGGATCCTTTGCCCTCGAGGTACCGGCAACACCGATGCACTGTACATCTTCAAACTGATCAAGAAGCGTTTTCTCAGGCGGTGTCATGAATAGCAACGTTCTTAAGCCATACTGGTGCAGTGCTTCCATGGCATCCGTAGAGCCAGTGAAATCATCACCATAAAATGTCAGTAATAATCTATTATCCATTTATAGTCTCCTTACATAGATTTAACATAGATTTATGTTGTATCTAACTAAGATAATAGAGTAATCGCTTACAATTTGCAAGAAGTTTTATGAAAAGTTCGAGTTACTTTTTATTCTAGGCTCTATAATAAATACAGTTGAGTGCGCATTCGTCATTAATCGTATTTTTTGTAAAAAGGTATAAAAATAGCGCAAATGTCCTTTATAATGAAGTCACCACAACCCATACAAAGGAAACATTTACGCCTATGAAGCTTTTTATCCTATCTCTACTCCAAATATAAGAGAATAATATCGACTGCACGAATACAACGGTCGAAGAAGTTGTTTATAAAGACATTAAATCCCTGTTTATTACGGCCAGGCCACGTACTGTCCCGATTGCGAATGCATTAACGCAAACTACAATTTTGTGAAAAATGGTGTCCGTATATCCCGTATCACTTTACCGCACATTTCAGGACTGCCGGCGTTTTTAAAGCTGGTTCCTATCGATGGATGAATCAGGCAATACCGCCGTAGAAACAGCATAAAACACAAATAAAACAACTATAAATTAAAAACACAATCTGCCGATATATCCCAATCTGGTCGATCAGAACTTTAAAACCACACATGTGGGGGCAGTCTGGGTATCAGATATTACGTATATTCTGACAAAAGAAGATTGTCTGTACTTATCGATGGCCATAGACTTATTTTCCAGGCGTGTCAGTAACTAAGCGATGTCAGACTGAATGACGGAAAACACTAGTCATCCAAGCATTAAAACGGGCCTTTCAAACGCAGTCCCTGGCCGTACTGATTCATCATTCTGATCGTGGCAGTCAGTAGTATGATACGTTAAGGCAACTGTTACGGTAACGCATATATTGAATCATTTCACAGTATCACAAAGAAAGAGCCAATCCATCATTAGAACTATCCTAACAGATACGTCGCAAAAATGAATATCCTGAATTAGGTTGTCAGCTTTTACAATTATGAATACATACATTCGTAGCCGGGGGATCTATCACATATCGAATTTAAGAGGAAGGCCATTTGATTAAATACTGTTCAAATCTTTTACCTTTTTAACTGCCGGTTTTGGTAAAAATGATAAGCCTCCCAATTCAGTGTGTCCATATTCTTGATAGAAGTACAAAAGCCCATTTTGATACAGTTGCTTTAGTTTACAATGTATACAAACTCTCTACAAACCTTATCCATGCACAAATGAACGCACAAAATATCGCATGATTTATGTTTTTAAAAATTCAATATCGAAATTCTGTTTGTCTTTTAATTTTTAAAATGAGCAATTATGGAATTATTTAACTTATAAAAATTAAAATTGTTGCAGATCTATGGTCGATGCACGGAAAATAGTTAGAAGACAGACTGAAACACCCTGAGGGAATTAAAAGCATACTAGATTGAACAATGTCTGGACATTTTCTTGAGATGGTCAATAACGGAGATTATGACAGTAGTGAAGACGATGATATTGGAAATATTATTGTAAGGGAGAAAGAAGGTAGAAAGTCTGAGGACGAGATTATTATTTTCATGACTTGAGGGCTTCCTACTGAAGATGTTGCCTAGAGTTACAAAATTTATCAAAATGCGCCCCAAAAAATCTGGAAGCAAAACTTCCTTTATGGGATAGCTCTTATTTAATGAAATAATTAACACCTAAAGATGTATAAACCGAGCAATTAAGATATAAATTCACCCTCCTTTTAAAATTTAGAAGGGTGAATTTTTCGTTTTATTCATAAAAGTGTGTCCAAGGAGTAGCAGTTTCATTAATTGCATTTTTCACTTTATTCAAGTTTTCTAATCCAGCTGCTTCAAGCCATTTGTACTGTGATTCTACACCTTCTTTTGAAAATATCTCTATGACGTCTTTCCAAATTGCACGCCCACAAAGACAACCACTGAATTTCGCGCCAGATTTTTCAGCAAAATATAGTGTTTCTACAAACTCATCGTTTGTGACTCCTCCACTCAAGTAGATAAAAGGAATTTTTGTCGCATTTGCACACTCTCGATATAATGAAGACGCTTCCTTCCTGCTGAAAATCGGATTATAGTTCTCATATCTACTATATCCTTCAATATTATAAATGGAAACAGGAACTTCCACTTTAAGTAAATCAATACCATATTCTTTATTAGAAAACTCACTCATAAAGTACTTTACATTCTCTGGTTTTCTTTTTATGAAAGCCGCGTCTTTTGATGTATCTTTTTTTGAGTTATAAGATACGGGTTCAAAGATAAACAATGTATCATTTTCTCTACATTCGTCTCCGACTCTTTTTATGAAAGCTTTCTTTATATCATTATATTTCTGTTCTTCTTCCATGTCGTAATAGACTAACAATTTTATTGCATCAGCCCCTTTTTGTACTAGATCTTGGACTGCATAAAAATCAACAAGATTCGGAAGTCGTCCCTCTGAATTGGAGTCATAACCTGTCTTTTCATAAGCTATTATAAGACCGATACCTTTATTTAGCTTTTTTGACGCGTCCCATCCATACTCAGGATCTAGTAAGAAAGAAGATGATTGATTACCAATGATTTCACAAACTCCAACTTTAAAATCACTTACACTTTCTTCATAAGGGAGCGTTTTATTATGCGACCTTATCATTTTTCCTAACGACCCCCGTTGATCCATCGCTGTTGCTACTATTACATTTCTATCATCAGAAATTAATTCCAATCCTTTTCTTTTCCCTGGTGTCAAAACCATTATTTCACACCCCTTGACTGATTATAATTTTTCCAGAGTAATATTCTTCATACACCATTCGATATTATCGTTATCAATTGATCCTGTTTCCGATTCCATTGCATTAAGCACACCCATTGATAGTCCAAATTTAATCAGTTCCTCCTCATGCATATTTCTGCTCAACCCTACGGCAAAGCCAGCAACTACAGAATCCCCTGAACCAACTGGATTTATGGCATGAATTTTGGGTACCTCTGCTTTATAAATGAGACTATTATATTTTACGTATGCTCCCATATTACCAAGCGTAACAACAATTAAAGAAATGCTCGCCAGTGAACCTGTTCTTAGAGTTTCCAAAACTTGCATTTTATTTAGCTCTTCTAAACCAATTAATTCTCGGAACTCTTCTTTATTCGGTTTTATGAAAAATGGTTTGAAATTATATGATAATGTGGTCTCTAATAATCTTCCTCCAGTATCCAAAAGAACTTTAATATTAAACTGTTTAGCCATTTCTAAGATTCGTGTATAAAAATCATCATCCAATCCTTGTGGAAGACTACCAGAAATCGTAATGATCTTTATATCATTCATAATTTCTTTCAAATTTTCCATAAATTTTTGCTGTTCTTCCTCTTGTATCACTGGACCACTTTCTAGAAGCTCTGTCTGCTTTCCATCATGGATTACTGCAATACAATTTCTGGTGCAATCTTCAATTTCGACAAAATGGTCCTGTATTTCACTTTTATCAATTTCACCTCTAATAAACTGACCGAGATGCCCCCCCAAGAAACCGCTCGCTCCTACTGGCGTATCGAGCTGTTTAACGACTCTGGCTACGTTTAATCCTTTTCCACCAAACGTCTTAGATATATCCCCAATTCTATTAGTATTACCAATTTGAAAGTCGTTTATTTTATAATTGATATCGACTGAAGGATTCAAAGTTATTGTTAATATCATATGGTCTCCCGCCTTATACTAATTCTTCAAATATCTTAATTCTCCTTCTACACTTACCGCTTGTATAGAAACATCTTCGTTAATCACAACATAATCAGCAGCTTTACCAGTAGAAATACTACCTAATTCGTTCTGTTTTCCCAGACTATTCGCGGGTGAAAGAGATGCACGATGCCAAATTTCGTATAATGGTTCGCCCGTCCATTCCACTAAATTTCGAATACCATCAATCAACGTTAATGTACTTCCTGCCAAAGACTCTTCTTCCGTTCTTGCTATGCCGTCTTTCATAATCACAGGTAATTCTCCAAGATGATAATCACCATCAGGCATCAATCCTGCTCTCATACAGTCTGTTATCAAAACAAGTTTTTCACCTTTAATTTTATAAGCAAGAGCAGCTATATCTTGATGAACATGATGGCCATCACAAATTAATTCACTAAATGACTTATCATCTGTCAAGGCAGCTCCGACAACACCGGGATTCCTGTGATGGAGACCAGACATCCCATTGAAAAGATGAACAAAATTTAATACCCCTGCTTCTATCGCCTGTTTACAGCAGTTTAAATCGGCCTCTGTATGAGCGATACTTGGAAGTATTCCAACGCTAGAAATTTGGCGGATAAAGTCTATTGAATTCGCTCTTTCTGGGGCAAGCGCAATTTTAACTATCATTCCATTCGCTAATTTTTGCCAGTACATAACCTCATCATAATCCGGATCACGGAAGTATGATGCGTTTTGTGCGCCTTTATTCATTTCTGTGAAATAAGGACCTTCCAGGAATATCCCTTCTGATTTGGCGCCCTTCATCCCCATATCAACCGCCTCTTGTACTGCCACTATAGCTTGATCCAAATCTTCTTTTGAGGACGTCAGTGTTGTTGGAAGAAATCGTGTAACTCCAAGCGTTACTATTGCTTTTGATATTTCATGTACTGCCTCAACAGTTCCATCCATAACATCATGGTTATTCACGCCGTGAATATGTGTATCGAACAATCCTGGTGCTATAGTAAAACCTGACCAATTCACAATTTCGTCATCATTTTCTATCTGTTGATAAAACTCACCAAATTTTCCGTTGTTAACTTCTAAATAACCATCTTTTTTTAACTCATGTTCCAGCAAATATGCATCTGCTTTAATGAAATATCTCATAGTAATTACTCCCTTTAAAATAGACAGTTATATAATTAAGCATCTTCGCTTTCATTCAGCTCATTATTTTGACTATTTCTAAGCAGATAACATAATATTCCGAATCCTATTATTGTCAGTATTAAGCCGATAATGGGGATATCTAAAGCGAAAAACAATTTAATCAAAGCCAGAACAATAATCCCATCTGGTACAAGGAATGCAAGTCCTTCCACTCCATACACTTCCAAACCGAACAATGGATAGAAAAGTGCGACCGGAATAGTCAGAAGAAGACCATAAACAAAACCAGAAATTAATGCACCACGCTGACCTCCAAGTGCGTTACCGAATATACCGGCAATCCCACCGGTGAAGAAACCACCGATGATAGAAGGCAGAGGTACAATCGTTCCAAACAATGTTGAAACCAACATACCGACTACCATTCCCACAACTGAGAATAAAAAGCCCATCATAAGTGCATTAGGAGCATACGGGAAAAATATAGGCGCATCCAAAGCTGGCTTGGCTCCAGGGACAACTTTTATTGCGATACCTCTGAAAGCGGGTACAATCTCACCCAAGAACATTCTTACACCTTGTAGAAGTATCAGAACCCCTGCAGCAAAACCAAGTGCGTTTAACAAACTAAATACAAGGTAATTTTGACCGTCCGATAAAGTAGATACAATTTCAGGACCAGCAAAAATAGCTGTCACTATATATATGATAATCATGACGAGGGAAACGGATACTGCTGTATCTTTAAAGAAATTCAATTTTTCCGGAACTTTTACTTTTTCGCTATCATTCTCTCTGTTTCCGAAAATCTTTCCTATATATGCTGCTGCAACTACACCAGTGGTCGTCAAATGACCATAAGCCACTTTATCGTTTCCTGTTAATCTCCTTACAATAGATTGAGAAATCGCAGGTAATGTTACCAGAACAATACCTTGTATAATTGAACCGAAGATAATACCATTCATCTCAGAAACCCCTAGATCATGGAATGACCATGCAATAGCGCCAGCCATAATCCACATCATGTGGCCGGTCAGGAATATATATTTCAGGGGGGTGAATCTTGCGAGTAATATATTAACGATAAAACCGAACAGTAATATAAATGATGTCATTCTACCTATTTCTGCTACTGAATCTACTAAAGCAGCGATTACTGCTTCGTCAACTGGAACGACACCTTTTAATTCAAATGCTGCTTCGAACATTGTTGCAAATGGTGTAAGGCTTGACGCGATAAGGCCAGAACCTGCTCCAAGAATCAATATGCCGAGTATAGTTTTTGTAGTACCCTTTACAATTTCTGAAATATCTTCGCGTTGTAACAATAGTCCTAAGAGTGCTACCAAACCTAAGGTAATGGCCGGAACAGTCAGAATTTCTGCCAGAGCTTGTAATATGCTCATGTAATTCCCCTTTACACATTTAATATTTAATTAATAATATAAGCTGAAGGTCCTCCAGCTTATATTATTAATTATCTTCACTTCATATCATCCATTTCTTCCAGTAACTTGGTCTTAACTTCATTTGTATCAGTAAGATTATTAATATAAATTTTTCTCACATCTACATTTCCAAGTGCAGACTCAAGATCTGCTGAAGCCATAATTAAATCTGGTGTTCTTCCTTTAGCCGAACCGACATCCAAGGCACTGACCTGTGCTTTTATCCCCTGTTCCTTTAAAATGTCATCCACACTCATTTTTAGCATCAAACTTGTACCAAAACCCATTCCACAAACAGTAATAATTTCCATAATGGTCCCATCTCCTTTTATAAATTAGTAATCCTGTCACGATATTTTTCGATAAAATCCTTATTAATTTGATCTCCCTTGTCAAGGTTAGAACTGACATAGATAGGAGGAGTGATTCCTTTTTTCGCAAGATTTTCTATTGCTTGTGCAATAATTGCTTGTAAAATGGTAAATCCAATGATTGAGGAAGTCGGGCCGAAGCTGGATTCAACACCTTCTGTTTCCAATATTGCATCTCCGGCGACCCCATGATTATCCAGAACAATATCAGCAATATGATAAAGTTTCTGACCACTTTCATGCCTTGAACTCACTTTTTCTGAAAAATCCAATGAAGTAAGAGCTATCACTTTCATCCCCTTTTTCTTCGCCTCCAAAGCCATTTCAATAGGAACAGCATTTCTCCCAGAAGTAGAGACGATCAACATGACATCCTGCTTACGAGTTTTTTCATTGTTCAATATCACTTCCGCCAAATCATGCTGTCTCTCTGAAAATGTACTTAACGGTGCTGCGGGAGAAAGCGAGAGCGCCGGTGCCAGAATTGCATTTACCGGTACCAGGCCCCCAGCCCGATAAAACAACTCCATAGCATACATTTGAGAGTGTCCACATCCGAATACATGTAGCACGCCGTCCTGACTAATCGATTTTTCGAGAAGTGTACTGGCTTTCATAATATTTTCAGATTCTTTCTCTTCTACATCACTTAACATTTGCCCGATAGTATTAAAATATTTTTTATAAATCATTTAAATCGCTCCTAAATTTAATTTTTGGTGTATCATTTCTAGAACTTCTTCTGCCTGTGTTGCATTTTTGATTTCCCTAACTAATTCGCTATCTTGTAAAATTGTCATAAGTTCAGACATAACCTCTAAATGTGAATTATGATCGAGCGCACCGAGTGAGAAAATCAAATCTACTGGATCTTTATCGCCTGCTCCGAATTCAACAGGATCCTTTAATGTCATCATACTCAGACAGATTTCTTTCACACTTTCTTCAGGCCTGGCATGGAATAATGCCAATCCCGGAGCTATAACGATATAAGGACCGTATTCATAGACCGCCTCAAGTGTCCTATCTATATAATCTTCAGTAATGAAATTGTTTTTTAGTAAAAGTTTTCCTGCTTTGATACCTGCTTCTTCCCAATTCGATGCACTTTCTTTAAGCTTTATTGTTTTTTTCGTTAAGAGTTTTTCAATCATATACGCACACCTTCAATTTTTGTCCATTTATTATTTATAATCATGGATCACAACACCTTTCACAACTCTGTTCACTCGTCCATCAGGACTTGGGTTGTCAGGTTGAACACCCAAACTTATAGATTTTTTCAAAGCAAGAATCTGAGCAAACAAAGCATAATTCAACGAAAGTTCTAAGTCATCATTAAAATTCCCCCCCTGTTTAGGTACTTGAATAGTCCAATCAGCCAAAGTACTAATTTTTTCATCATCCGACGATGTAAGTGCAACGACTTTTAATCCAGATTCATCTCCTGCGACTTCCTTCAAAATATCAATGTCATATTTTCTTGTATATGGATCTTCTGATATGAATAGAACCACTAAAGATTGCTCATTCAAAATTGATTTTGGCCCATGCCGGAAACCCAATGATGATTCATGTATTGCTACCACTTTCCCACCGGTCAATTCAAGCATTTTAAGAGCAGATTCATGGGCCATGTGACTCAACATTCCTGAACCTAAATAAACGGCTCGAGTAAAATCAAAATTCAACACTTCGTCCACTTTCTTTGAAATCAAATGGATGAGTTCATCTGATTGCTCTGACATATCTTCACTCACATACCGTCCAGTGAATAAAGTGTACGCAGAAATCATCATACATGTGAAACTGCTTGTCATTGCAAACCCTTTATCATGTGATTTTTCAGGCATCAAAATTGTGATAGCTTTACTATCTTCTTGGGTGTCTTTAGCCAGTTGTCCTTCCTTGTTACAAGTAATTACAATGTGATAGAAGTCTTTTATCAGCTTTTCGGCTAATTTCACTGTAGCGACACTTTCAGGGCTGTTTCCTGATCTTGCAAATGATACAAATATTGTAGGTGTGTCTTTTAGAATATATTCATCGGGGTTTGATACTATATGAGTAGTTGGAATGGCTTCAAACTTAGCTCGAATATCTTTACTGTTCAATACAGGAGCTAATATATCTCCGATAAATGCTGAAGTTCCCGCTCCGGTAAAAACAACACGCACATCATCATGTTTTTGATATATCTGATGAATAAATCCTTTTAATTCATCTTCTTGATTTTTAAGTACTTCCACTAACTGGCTCCATACCTTAGGCTGTTGTTTAATCTCTGTTGCGGTATGACTTTCATTCTTATTCCGATCATTATTTGAGTACAAATTCAACATCGAACATCCTCCATATTTTTCATATTTTTTATTAATTGAAAACTACATCAGAATTCTTGCATTGAGTTATTTTCTTGATTTATAACCTTTTATATCATCCCCAAAGCCCTTACCTTCATGATAATTTATATGCGGAGCACCTATAATTAAGAAAACTATCGCTAAAGCATTCCTGATAACTAGCATGATAAGGAAAAGTTAAAAAAGTCTTTTTATAACAACCACCTTTTTTAGTGATTTTTTACAGATGTCTATTATTTAAAATGTTAACTGGATATGTTGTCATAACCACTAATGATGTAAAAACGCTTTCAAAATTGTTTGATGATAAAGCTGAATAAATCAGCTTAATTCCACTGTATAATCAAATTTATCTCCTCTTGCAATACTAATCGTGTATTCTACGAGTTTGTCATCATTATATGCGAAACGTTTTACTAGCATAGCCGGATGACCAACCTCTGTTTTTAAACTTGTAGATTCCCCTTGTCTTATACTAGTTGCTGAAAATCTTTCAATCGCTTTGGTAACCTTAAGCTGATAATCTTCGTAAAACACTTCATACATTGGGCGAGAAATTAAATCTTTCTCTGTCAAACTATGGAAGATATTCTTTGGTAAATATGAAGTTTCTTGCATCAATGGCTCTCCATCTGCGAGCCTTAGTCTCACTATCTGATATGCTTCCTGATAAGGAGATAGTGACATTTTCTCTGATAACCTTTCATCCAACATAATTTCTTTGAAAGAAAGAACTTGAGTTGTAGGTTTTTTACCTACTTTTTTCATTTCTTCAGTAAAACTATATAATTTAACGAGATTCTGATTAAATGTCTGAGCTGACACAAATGTCCCTTTACCATGAAGCTTGTATATATAACCATCGCGTTCAAGGTCTTGCAATGCTTGTCTTACAGTTATTCGACTGACATTGTGGATTTCACACAATTCTCTTTCAGACGGAAGTTTTTGATCGATTTTCAGTTCTCCTGCTTCAATTTTCTGAATTAAAAAATCACTCAATTGTAGATATAAAGGAACTTTACTTCTTTTATCCAAATTACTAACCTCACCTCTGTAAACTAATAAGTGGTTATTACCAGTTAAGACAACTATATAATACATTTATTAATCTGTAAAGGCTTTTTTCAATTAACAATTAAATAAATCACTTTCATACTTCACATCCCTTGATCCACAATGGATACAAAACATAAAAAAGAAGTTCTTTTCTTGTAGAATTAAGTTACCACGACACATCCCTGTAATCGTCAAGTAGCCCTTTCTTCTGTGTATGGCAAAATAAAAGTGTATGGTATTGCAAAAATAAAAAAATATCGCATTAGAAAATGCATAGTCAAATATTCTCTAATTTGATGTGGAAAAACAAGCATGGTTGAAAGCAACCTGGCTTTCAATCATGCTTGTAGAGGCTCCACATCAAATTTATTAAGTGCTATGTATTCTTTATTGCAATACTGCGTACTAGATTTTTGCAATATTGTATGTTTGTAAAATGCAAAATATATTGGAAGTATAAGAGATGATAATAATAAATACTATATTTACCCTCTAGGATATTTATACGAAGTAACCCTGGATTCTAAAGCTTCGAGTCCTACTTTGACATAAGTATAGGTTTTATTTCAATCTTTAAACTAAACATAGTGCATTAGTCTTGTTCGATATAATCTTTTAATAATCTTATGTTATTAAGGACGCATTCATTATCATTGAATAAATCAATAGCAAGTGAAATAACAACATCTTGTGGGATATATTTATTTCAATTTTTTTAGTAAAGATGATTTTTCAATTTTTGTCCACCCGTCTGGAATTTAAAATTGTTAAATCCAATTTCTTTTGTCTTTGAATTGATTTATTAATGCTTCAATTTCTTAAGGTTTATCTTCTAATTTTAAAGAATGCTTTTTTGTAATGCCTTTACTAGTTAAATTGTGATATGAAATAGAGATATTATCTGGATCACCGATTATATTTTGCTCTTGCAAGTTCATAATCTACAAAATGTATTTAACCATAAAGAACTCCTCAAAAGTCAGTTTTTCCACTATAACTTTTGGGAGTCGTACCTAACGGCTTTAAATACTTTATCTTTTCATTTTTTGTTGTCATACTTCTTATTAAAATTCCAGTATTCTTTATCTCGCTTTGAAAATAGAATTAAAGAAACTATAGAGGGCATCGCCTGCGATGAATCCAGCGGCCGCTGTGTACATCGTATTCTGAGCTTCTTCTCCTTTGATCTTGAGGATTGTCACTCTGATTGCCAATCCTGTAAGTACTGTCCAACCAGCGATTGGATTTACCAGCAATAACCCAGTGGAGAATAGAATACCCATCTGTCTTTTTGGTCCGCCAACCAGCTGAAGCAATGCGCCTGGAATAGCCCAGAGCACGATGGACCATGCGACGGAACTGTCTGCACCTGCTTCTATCGTCGCTGCAAATACATAGTCGACAGGAGGGACCAGATCTTGGGCGAAATAACTCCCGTGGAACAAAGCTACCATCACTATGGCAACACCAAACCCGATCATGGAAACAAAGAACTGCATTCTTCTCCCTTCCAGCTCGAACGCTAATGATTCTTTCGATCTTAAAACGAACCCTGCTTTGAAATCATATCCCATATCTGCAAATGCGGGTCCTGTTGCAGCAGTGTATCCTACAAGCATTGCCAGAGCTGGCACCGGGAATCCAAACAGAATCCCTACTACCAATGAAATCAAAGAGACGGCAAACGCTGGGAACCAACCCGAGTGCATTGCAGCAATACCTACTATTATTTCAGTAATGATTGCAGCAAATGCAGCATAAGCAACAAATAAGAGAATCATTGGGAAAGACATATCCATGATAACACCCGCCATCACCGCAAGCAATATTGCACCTATTACATAGGCAACGTATCCAAAACCTAACGCTTTACCGACATCCCTTTCAGTTCTAGTGATATCACGGCCTGGTTCAACATCTTCGTTATCTTGCGTTGCTGGAGCGTTCTGATCTTTCTTTCTTCCTCTATTTCCTTTAATCAGTAAGTAAATGAATTGTCCAAAAGCAACGAGGCCAGCACCGACCATGATGCCGTGTGGAATATATTCATCACTCATGCTGATTCCAAATAGAAATTCTGAATATCCACTAAGTAGTAGCCCCAGACCAAACATTGTCAGTGCTACGATATTACCAATGAATGCAACACCAAATGCTGACATCGGTATTCCAGCTACAGCTCCCCCTATACCAGCTAAAATACCAAAGCCTAGAATTCTCGCTTTTTTCCCGCCTTCATCCCCAGCTTTGATGGCTTCTGCAGTTGCTATGCCAGGTGGCCAAGCTCCAGAAGCAGGGAAGACTTGAGAACCGAATAATTTATACATGATTGTTCCATCAATCACTAATGCGATACCAGCACCAATGAGCATTGGTGTAATCAGTTCTGGCATGCCCAATACAAACGGAACACCGATAGGTATGAACAAGGTATTTCCTGCACCAAATGTTGCTGCAGAGATTGCAGTTTGTATCAAGTTCTGATTATGCGTGGATCTGAACTTATACAAAAAAGCAAACGGTATTCTCCCAAGCACCATAGCAAATAATGCACCAATGATAGAGGTATTTGCTGTGATGCCTAATGTAGTGATTAATTGCATTCCAATGATTGCACCCATTACAGTAAGTACTATGATCAGAATGATGAATACAGGATCAAAAAATATATTTTTCTGTTTTGTCTCTTTCATCTTATCCACCCCTTAATATAAATGACAGTGTGTTGCCTTCAGTTTCCACCACGAAATCAAACTATCACCCATGATGTCTATCATGGGTGCGGGTACTTCGTTGGCAAACGTTAAAATACCTACTATCTTGCTTGAAATCGTCTTGGCCATATGAGCCGTACAACTTATTGCGATGCCTTCAACTTTTTTCTTTTCCTGCATTTCCAGAGCAAGCTCGATGACTTGAGTAATTGTTTCATGCTCTCTTTTATTATCATTAATACCTCTAGGTGGACCAGGAATACACTGGTTCATGCTTTCCATACTGTAGAGTTTCTCAATTTTATCACCGTGTGCGCTCAGTATCCTTTGATTTTCAGTCGTAAATATTCTTATGATTCCTACATACAAAGCATCCATCCCCTTTGTTGAAATATAGAGCCGGCATTCAAACTTCAATCAGATCTTTTTCAAGATTCACCAAGTTCCTATATCCGTCTTCAATCACTACAACCGTATCCTCTATCCTTACCCCAAACTTGTTAGGAAAGTATATACCGGGTTCAACTAAGAACACGATCCCACACTCCAAAATCTTTATATTATCCTGTCTAATATATGGTTCTTCGTGCGGGCTGATTCCTAGTCCATGTCCTGTACGGTGATTAAAGTATACTTCATAACCATGGGAATGGATGATGTGCCATGCTGCATTGTCTAATTCACCCGCTGTTATTCCAGTTTTCACAAGTCTGACAGTATGCTACAATTCAATGAGTTCCTGGCCTTCTTTTACTAACCTGAGAACATTGATCATATAATCGGCATCTGACAATTCGTAGCCAAGTGATTGAAACACCCGGTATTCAGTCACTCTGCAGTTACTATACTCCACACTCATTTTAAAACCTTCATCTGGTAACACTTCCTTTAACTGCTGCAGCACACTTTCGATGTATTCTTTGTCCTTATAACTGTTTATATTGTTCTCAAATACAGCTTTGAACTTATCATGTTCCACTTCTGATGCAAATGAATGGATTTCTCCATTTTTGAGTACCACAATGAACATCACTCTTTCGCTCTGTTTGATTTTCACAGCAGGGAAGTAGAACAAAATGGGATCTGGAACTATGACAGTAGATCTACATCGTTTTTGCGCATCAATGTCAGTAGCTTGTTGATTGCTGTATCATTAATTTGAAACATCTCCTTAAAGAAGCTCGGATAAAATTTTTATCATCAAAGTATTTGATAGTATTACCGGCACAGCCACTTCCGCTGAAACGGCTTTCTTCATCTCCTCTGTATATCCCATGCAATCCATCAGTATGAAATCGATATTGTTTTTTTCCAGATTTTTGGCTGATATAATTATTTCGTCCAGGTTCAAATAGGGAGAGGCACTTGCTATTAAAGGGTTCAGTCCATACCCTCTCCATTTATCTTCCATCATTGGCTTCTGGTTTTCATGTGGTACCAACAAGCCCATCTTTCGGTGCCTGGCAATACTACTTATTACAGGAGAAATGATCTGATCTGGTAAGTACAAGTTCGAAGTTTTTAGTACAATATCAGGAAAACTACCTGTACATAGCAAGAGTATATGCTCATATCCTTTTTTTTCAGCCTCCTGGATAATTTTTTGCAGATAATCTTCAACGATTTTTGCATTCAGTTCAATGTAATGCTCATCATCCAACCTGGAAACAAGCACCTCGTCCTGAGGAGTATAGGTAGAAATTGCCGTCATTTCATATTCTGTTAAATTATCCAGTACACCAATCTGTTCTGCAGCAATGTCATCCAGATAACGTTCCATTATTATGCCGATATCT
>Ga0079226_10002069_pt1 | contig 15414 bp, 20 predicted proteins | sample Poulit2014_FD_76345 | JGI IMG/M metagenome (GOLD analysis project Ga0079226, IMG submission 76345) | Agricultural soil microbial communities from Georgia to study Nitrogen management - Poultry litter 2014 | ecosystem: Environmental > Terrestrial > Soil > Agricultural land | place: USA: Georgia... | reverse complement strand
CAAATTGTCCCCATTATTTCTTCCCAATCTAAATCGTCAATTAATGCACCAATTGCGTTTGCATTACCCGGTAACGTTTTCAAAACAATGAAGTTTTCTGCATAATCGATACTTATAAACGCTTCAATCATACGCCGTTTCAGTTTATCTTCAGCATTAAAACGCCGCTTTGTCGGTACGCCATACTTATACCTACCGGACGATGATGGAATTTTAATTAAATGCATTTCTTTAATATCTCGTGATACAGTAGCTTGAGTAACATTAAATCCTAAATTTTTTAAACGATCGACTAGTTCATCTTGCGTTTCTATATCGTTTTCTGCAATTAATTCTCTAATTTTAATATGACGTTTTGCTTTGCTCATTTTTTTATCCTCCCATTTCACTTTAATGTTTGATGGGCGTCTTCAACCATGTTTTCAATAATATTATGAAGATCGTTTATGTTTGTGCGCTCATCTTCCAATTTCCAGGCTAAATGAATTAAGTACTCGATATTCCCTTCATTACCTGTGATCGGTGAAAATGTTCCATCTAAAATTGTAAATCCTTCTTCAACAGCGAATGAACATACTTTGTTTAATACTTCCAAATGAACCCCTCGATCTCTGATAACGCCTTTTTTACCTACTTGTTCTCGCTCGGCCTCAAATTGTGGTTTTACTAGCGCGATAATTTCGCTATTTTGTGCGAGAATGTTTTTTAAGGTAGGCAAAATTAATCGTAACGAAATAAACGAAACGTCAATTGTTGCGTAGTTCGGAAGTCCATCTGTAAACAATTCATCTGTTACATAACGGAAGTTCGTTCGTTCATGTACGATTACTCGTTCGTCATTTCTTAACTTCCATGCTAATTGGTTGTATCCAACATCGATGGCATAAACTAGCCGTGCATTATTTTGCAACGCACAATCGGTGAATCCTCCCGTAGAAGCACCAATATCAACAATTATTTTGTCCGATATAGAGGTGTCGAAAGTCGCCAAAGCTTTTTCTAATTTATATCCACCTCTCCCCACATAACGTAATGTTTCTTTTACGTGGAGCGGTATCGATTCATCGACTTTCATACCCGGCTTGTCCATCCGAAGATTATCGGAAAATACGAGTCCCGCCATGATCATCCGTTTTGCTTTTTCCCTACTGTCGATTAAATTTCGCTTTACAAGTAATACATCTAAACGTTCTTTTGACATTCATGTACCTTCTTATTATTTATTATCTTTTAGTATGTTTGAAAATCTTAATTTTTAATTTTTGTTCAATAAAATAAATGACTTTTCCTGTGTATAAAAGAATATTTGTTGAAAAATGAATCGCGTAGTATTTACCATATGCTTTCCCACCAACTGTTAAAGCAGCAATTAAACTCGTCAATACGATTGATAATACAATTTGAAATGATGATCCGTCAGGTTTCTGTAGTAATTGTGTCACTTGAATAATAACAATAGCAAGTGCAGAACCACTAACAATACCAGATATATCACCTATTACATCATTACAAAAGCTGGCAAACTTTTCTGCATTACGATGAATTAGCACTGCTTCACGTGCCCCCGTAACTTTCTCAGCAGCCATAGCGTGTAATGGGGCATCTTTCGCAGCTGCTGCTGCAATACCAAGCATATCAAATATAATACCAATAAATACAATAATCAATACGATGCCAAATCCGATAATCCAAGAAACACTTCCTAATAAAGATGACGAAAAGCTGGAAAAAATAGCCGCTAACACAAATGTGATAACGGCTATCGTCAAGCTAAATTTTAATGATTGTTTCGTTCGCTCTTTCATTTATCTCATCAAACCTTACGTTAATATGTAAATGGAATGGTCATTTAAAAAGTTAAGACTGCGGCTTAGGTCCAGTAGGTTTTCCCAAGTAGATACCCTGTGTCGCCACTGGGGCAGTTCCCTTTTAAATCTACATTAACTTCGTCGCCGAAAGTTAGACTGGATTACCACTTAGTCCGCACTATAATCCCTTTTAAATGTCACCACAGAACAGCCTAGGAGCTTTCCTCTCAAAGTCTTTAACCTACCCCTAGCCTCTTTTGCAACGCTGATTTCATAGAAGTAAGAGAAGCGAATTAGTGGCCAGCTAAATTCGATTCCAAAAATTCTAATCCCCTCAGCAATCACTCAAGGCAGGCTACGCTGTTTTCATGAAGATAAACGATTTGTTCACCTTCAACAGGTTCATACCCCATTCCATATAAGCGTTCGAATACGAACTCTCATACAGATATGGGCCTCCGCGGTTATTGGGTCAACGCCCACATGCCTTTGTGGATCTCCCAAGAACCTTAACTCCCAGCATTACCACAAGGCTCGGCGCCTCAAGCAAACACAAGGAACTTCATCGATGTGCCCTTTGGCGGATTTTTAGGCCCGCCTTCAGAATAGGAGGACTAACTAGGATACTGCACCATTCCGTGTATAATGATAGTATATCACGAATTAATCATAAAATCTATGCCGTTATATGTTAATACTCTCGATTTCCAAAGTGGGATAACAACTCTTGTAAATAGTGGTGTTGTGCACCTGATTTGTGTAATGCGACTAAGGCTTTTTCTTCATATTCTTTCATTTTCTTCTGTGCACCTTCTAATCCAAGTAAATTTGGATACGTGCTTTTTTCGTTTTCGGAATCACTTCCGACAGGTTTCCCTAATTTTTCCGGATCACCTATCACATCTAATATATCGTCTTGAACTTGGAAAATCAATCCCAAGTAATGTGAAAATTGACGTAAATAATGTCGTTGTTCTTCTGTAGCCCCTGCCAAATATGCACCGGCATCGACGGCAAAGGAGATAAGTTTGCCCGTTTTAAGTAAATGGACACGTTCTAATTGCTCAAGTGTGAGTTCCTTTGTTTCACCTTCAATATCTAATATTTGCCCTGCAACCATTCCTTCAGGCCCACTTGCTTGTGCTAATGATTTTATTACGTATACTTTTTCAACATCAGAAAGTAACGCATCATCGCCAATAAGCTCGAAACTAAATGTTAACAAAGCATCCCCTGCTAAAATCGCTGTCGATTCATCAAATTTTTTATGATTTGTCAGCATTCCTCGTCGATATTCGTCATCATCCATCGCTGGTAAGTCATCATGTATAAGAGAATATGTATGAATCATTTCTAATGCTGTAGCTGTTCGATATGTTTTTTCGATTTGTTCGCCATAAGATTTAAAACTTGCAAACAGTAAAATTGGTCTTAGTCTTTTCCCACCTGCGAATAATGAATATGCCATTGAGTCATATAAATTTTTCGGTATGTCACCTGTTATTAATTGCCTCATCTGTTGCTTGAATGTTTTTTTGCCATCTGAAATAAAATCTTTGATTAGTTGACTCACTTTTCCACTTCCTCTTCAATGATGAACGGCTCTAATTCATCGTTATCATTTAACACTTTAGCCATTTTTTCTTCAGCATTTTTCAACATTTGATTCGAACTTTTCACAAGTTCCATTCCCTTTTGGTAATATTCCATTAATTTATCCAACGGAACATCTTCTTGTTCAAGTTGAGTAACGACTAATTCTAGTTGTTCCAATGACTCTTCAAATGTCAATTCTTTTTCTTTACTCATCCTTATCCTTTCGAACCTCCTTTACTTCACAAGTTGCTTGACCATCATATAACTTTACCGTCACCGTGTCGTTGATACTCATTTGTTCTGCCGATTTGATAACCTCATCCGTTGCGGAATACGTTATCGTATAGCCACGTTTCATAATTTCTAAAGGATTTAATAATGTTAATTTCTCTATCGACAAAGCTAATCTATGTTGTTTCGCACGAAGCGCCTCACGTATACTATTGTTGAACTTTGTTTGTAGTATTGAGATCCGTTGAGTTGAAAGTGCTAATATTTTTGCGGGGTGCTGTTTTTCTAAACGTTGTACGAATTGAGTTTGTCTTTTTTCTTTATGATATAGTCGTTCTTTTACTTTGTTTATTAACTGGTCAGTAAGTTGGTCGACTCGTTGTTCTTTTGTACGAATTAGTTGAAGTGGGTATGAAAAAGCGCTCGATTGTTCTAATCGTTTCAGTCGGTCTTTCTTTTCCATAATAGATAAATGAATAAGCCGTTTTAATTCGTTTTCTAAAAATGTAATCATTCGAGTTGTTTCCTCTAGCGAGGGTACTGCAAATTGAGCCGCCCCTGTAGGGGTTGGAGCTCGTAAATCAGCCACAAGATCACTTATCGTCGTATCTGTTTCATGACCGACACCTGTTATAACTGGAATACTAGAATGAAAAATCGCCATCGCAACACGTTCATCGTTATAACTTGCCAAGTCTTCAATCGATCCTCCACCACGTGCCACAATGATTGTGTCGTAATCACCTTCATTGGCTCTTTGTATCGCTGTCACTATCGATGGAACTGACTGTTCACCTTGTACATTTACTGATAATATAACGAGTTGGACAATTGGGTATCTTTTTTGAATCGTTGTAATTATATCCCTTACAGCTGCACTATCACGCGATGTAATGACCGCAATTTTTTGAGGGAAAAGTGGAATTGGTTTTTTATGTTCCTCTGCAAAATAATTGCCTTTAAGTAGTTTTTCTTTTAATTGTTCATACGCTAAATGGAGCGCACCGATACCAGATGGTTCCATTTGATAAATATACAATTGATATTCACCATTTTTTATATAAACGCTCACTTTTCCACTAAGATAAACGCTCATCCCTGTTTCAGGAGTGAATTTAAGTGTTTGATTTTCACGGCGATACATTACTGCCTTTATTTGTGTGTTTTCATCTTTAATAGTTAAATACATATGGCCACTCATGCGATGCAAATAAAAATTAGAGATCTCCCCTTTTACAAATACATGCTGTAAATGGGGATCATCATCTAATTTATGTTTGATATATTGCGTAAGGGCTGTTACGGTTAAATATTTTTTACTCACTTTAAGACAACCTTTTCGCTGCTTCAATAGTGTTTTCTAGTAACATCGTAATCGTCATTGGGCCTACACCACGAGGAACCGGAGTTATATAAGATGCCACTTCCTTCGCAGATTCAAAATTAACATCCCCCGTTAAGGATCCATCTTCTATACGATTCACCCCGACATCGATAACGATGGCACCCTCTTTAATAAATGATGCATCGACGAAATGGGCACGACCAACGGCTACAATTAAAATATCAGCTAATTTTATCAAAGACTTTAAATCCGTTGTGCGAGAATAGCAATATGAGACGGTCGAATGGTTATTTAATAATAATTACCCCATCGGTTTACTATCGATATTACTTCTGCCAATAATGACGGCATGTTTTCCTGCTAAATCGATTTGTATTTCTTCTAACAATTTTAGAATTCCATGTGGTGTACATGGTAAGAATGTATCTTGTCCTAGCATCATTTTACCAACATTAATTGGATGAAATCCGTCAACGTCTTTTTTTGGATCGATTGCTTCAATTACCTTTTGTTCATCAATATGTGCTGGTAATGGGAGTTGAACCAATATTCCATGTACGTACGCCAATTCATTCAATGACTTGATTTTTCCAAGTAATTCTTCTTCTGTCGTTTGCTCATCCATGCGAATCACTTCAGATGACATACCAACTTCATTAGCTGCCTTCTCTTTACCACTTACATAAGATTTTGAGGCGGGATCATTACCAATCAATATAACGGTTAAATGAGGAACTATTCCTTCCCGTTTTAATTGATTAATTGTTTCTTTCATATTTGTGCGCAATTTTCCTGCTACTTCAAGACCATTGATTACTTCCGCGCTCATCGTATGATATCCCCTTTTTTAATAATCTTCGATAAAATACCGTTAATAAATTTACTTGATTTTTCATCACCATATTTATGTGCTAATTCGATTGCTTCATTTATTGACACAGCATGTGGAATATCTTCAATCGACAGTATTTCATATAAAGCTATCCGTAAAATTATTTTATCGACGAGTGATATTCGATCTATTGTCCAATTGATTAAATATTTTTCAATAATTTGATCAATTTGTTCTTGTTGTTCACTTACACCGTTAACGAGTTGTTCAATAAAGTTATTTTGATAATGTTGCTCAACTTGTTTATTCATTTCGTTTTGAAAGAGCAGTTTAAATGCTTCCTCGCGAGCCATTCTCCTTGTTGTCAAATTGTATCACCTTCAATTTTATTAAGTCACCTCTAGGAAATCGTACCAAATTTGCATTAACAATGCTAGAACAAACAACATGTAACTTACATTTTTATTGCGACTAGTATCACTTTAATTTTACGGATTTATAAACATAAAGTAAACAAAAAGAGAGAGAAAGTTTAACTCCCTCTCTTTTTATATATAATATCATATTATTTTAAAATTATTTCTGATCGTCTTCTTCAACAATTGGATAATCAGTTAAAAAATTCGTATTAAAATCACCGTCGATAAATACTTCGTGATCCATTAGTCTACGATGGAAAGGAATCGTCGTTTTGACACCCTCAATCATGAATTCATCTAAAGCACGTCTCATACGACTAACTGCTTCCTCGCGTGTTGAGCCATATGTAATCAGCTTTGCAACCATCGAATCGTAAAATGGTGGAATCGTATATCCAGGATAAACAGCCGAATCCACACGTACTCCAAAACCACCTGGAGCTAAATATGATTCAACCTTCCCAGGCTGTGGCATAAAATTGTTAAACGGATCTTCCGCATTAATCCGTACTTCAATTGACCAACCATCAAACTCAATCTCATCTTGTTTAACTGAGAGTGGTTCATTATTAGCGATTCGAATTTGTTCCTTTATTAAGTCGACACCTGTGACCATTTCAGTTACCGGGTGTTCCACTTGAATTCGGGTGTTCATTTCCATAAAATAGAATTCATTATTCTCTCGGTTGAAAATGTATTCAATTGTTCCTGCACCTTCATAATTAACAGCTTTAGCTGCTTTAACAGATGCTTCACCCATTTGTTTTCTAAGTTCAGGTGTAATAGCTGGTGATGGCGTCTCTTCAACAAGTTTTTGTAATCGACGTTGAATTGAACAGTCTCTTTCACCTAAATGAATAACATTTCCATGTTGATCAGCTAACACTTGAATCTCGACGTGGCGGAAATCTTCAATGTATTTTTCTAAATATACACCAGGATTACCAAAAGCTTGCTCGGCTTCTTTTTGGGTTACTTTAAAACCACTACGCAATTCTTTTTCATCGCGAGCGACACGAATTCCGCGTCCCCCACCACCTGCAGTTGCCTTAATAATAACAGGATAGCCAATTTCTTCTGCAAGTGTCGCAGCAGCGTCTTCGCTTTCTAATATACCTTCAGAACCAGGTACGATCGGTACACCAGCATCTTCCATAGTTTTACGGGCAATATCTTTAATCCCCATTTTCTGTATCGATTCTGCTGATGGTCCAATAAACTTAATGTTCACTTCATCACATATCTCGGCAAAATCAGCATTCTCTGCTAAGAAACCATAGCCAGGATGAATTGCATCGACACCAGTTGATGTCGCTACAGATAAAATATTCGTAACGTTTAAGTAACTTTCTGTACTCGGAGCAGGTCCAATACAGTATGCTTCATCTGCTAATTCAACGTGTAGTGAATCGCGATCGGCTTCCGAATAAATAGCAACTGTCTTAATGCCCAGTTCCTTACTTGCCCGGATAATACGAACCGCAATCTCACCCCGGTTAGCGACTAATAATTTTTTAATCACCTTATATCTTCCCCTTATTTCTGTTTTACTTTAAATAATGGTTGTCCATATTCAACTAATTCGCCATCTTCTACTAAAACTTCAACAATTTCTCCTGAAGTTTCTGCTTCGATTTCGTTGAATAATTTCATCGCCTCTACGATACAAACTACTGAATCTTCATTAATGCTATCTCCTAATTCAACATATGAATCACTTTCTGGAGAAGGCTTGCGATAGAATGTTCCAACCATTGGGGAAACAATTTCAACAAGATCTTCATCGTTTTCTTCAACTTGTTCTGTCATAGCTTGTTGTTTGGGAACTTCCTTTGTAGCAACAGGTTCTTCGTTCTTTGGTACTACAGGCGCAACAGCAGTAACTTGCTCTGTAGTTGGTTGTTCAACTACTACTTGTTGGACTCCCTCATCTTGCTTTTTGATTGATAAAGTGGCACCGTCATTTTCATAACTGAACTCGCTAATTGATGAATTATCAATTAGTCTAATAATTTCTCTAATCTCCTGTACCTTAAACATGAACTAAACTCTCCTTTTAAAAATATAATCATACATTACATTCTAACATAATTTTATATTTAATGATTGAAAAAACAAATAAAGAACATTGCACTTCACTTTTGTAAAGCGTTAAAATAAAAAAACAAACGTCTCTATGTACTATTAGAAATATCCCATATACTCATCATATCAACAGTTTAAAGCGTTTTACATACTGTTTTCATTCATATTTATAGTGGACATTATTTTAATTCAAAATAGTTTATAATAATGGTGTATTTATTAACATAAATAATAGGTGGGCTCCCCTAAATTACCGTTTATTAGTTAAATCACTGGGATATATTACCTAATATTGTTTTAAAATTGGAAGTAAAGATTTAGTAAAAATGTTAAATCGCATAAAATAATAACAAAAAAGTACGAATACACGTTCCTCTTTTGTTGGTTATTGTATATAGTTATGATAAAATAAATATGCAGCTGAAAGTTATACGGGTGGGAGTTGTCACGTAGAATCCTTTTCTTGTTTTTTCAAGGAAAGGAGGTGAACAACTATGGATATATTCGATTTGTTAAAAGAAGTTAGTAAAGGAATCGTCCGTGCCATTAGTGCACATGTATTTCGAAAGACTTTTTTAGACAAAGAGAAAACCACCCGACGCCGTAGCAAGCAAAAGGGTGGTTCTCATATAAAATAATTATGTGACAACCACCGCCTGTTCGGCTGAGGCTGCAAGAGGGAGGGTTGTAGTCCTTCCTCTTTTAATATCTATATCCATTTTAACGTAAATATATGTGAAAATCAATAGGTTCAACTTTTTAAGTTTACCGTTTTATCATTATTAAAACGAAATTTTAAGCGTTAAAAATGCATTTTAATTTGGTCAGTACTTTTTATATTACGAACACAAGCTATAATTGAGTGAAGGAAAACGTTTAGTTTCTCGGGCTTAAGTGACATATAAGTAATAATTGCTGAAATAACTCAGAAACATTCCCATATTATATTACGTTTATTTATCCTGGAAATGTACATTAACAGCAACTTCACCTAATTCATCACGAACCAATTGCATTATTTGAACCGCTTCAATTCGTGGTAATTCTTTTGTAATGACATGAACGTGAACTTTTTCATCCTCTGCCCTAACGAGTACATCCTCATAATGATCATACGAAGTTAGGATTGTTTCTTGTAAAATTTTCTCCTTCGTTGCGACTTTATCAATTTCATTTATTCCATCCATGGCCTCATTTATGTCAACTGTTGACGACTCGGATGAAGCAATGATTTCTTGCAATCGTTCTTTTTGTAAACTTCTTTCATCATCTATTTCCATACGGAGTGTAGCGAAAAGTTCATTAACTCCTAATGTCGTGATATTTTCCACATCAACGTCCTCTTCACTCGTATTTTCCGCAAACTGTTCGTCTATATCAAAATTAAATTGTCCTGCTTCATCTTCTGTATTTATATACGCTAAATCCTCCTGATCAGACATAATATAATAAACACTTAACACAATCATTAAACTTAACATCGTTAATAACCATACTGTTTGTTTTTTTAACATAAAAACTCCCCCTTCATTTTGGTAACACACTTATTCGATAAGTTGGAACATCTAACACACGTGAGACAGCTTCGACGACCATTTGTTTAACAGCAGCATTTTCAACTCCTTTTGCAATGATAAATACCCCTCTTACAGGTGGTTTCTCGGTTTTTAATAAAACAGGTACTTCTTCATCTCCCTGACGAACATAGACTATTTTCGTCTCTTTCGTTTCATCTTCAACGGTGCGTCTACCCCCACTTTGGTCTGTTTCAACTGTTGTTTGCGATCCGAAAACGATATCCTTTTCGTACATCTGGACGTTCGTCGAATCGATATTAACCATTACTTCAACTTCAGTGACACCACTAATTTTATTTAGCATAGCTTGTAAACTTTTTTCGTAAAGTTCTTCCATTTCACTTACATCGGATACAAACTGCTCTTTACCTTTTGCAACCGCATCTTCACTTAGTTCTTGTTCATTTATCACTCCTATATCTAATGCTTGATCCTTTTTAAAAAAATCACTAAATATAATTAAGACAATACCGATTATGGCTAACGTAACAATAAGCATTTTCTTGCGTTCCATCTTTTTTATATATGAGCGAATTTGTTCGATTATTTTTTTAATCAAATCGTCCCTCCCTCCCATTGTAGCTCTATCGTCACTTCATCTTCGAGTTGCCAAATGTCGCGCAACGTTTGTTCAATTGCTTGTTTATTTCCTTTAAAAACGGGTACAGCTTGTTTCTTATTTGGGCTAATTTCGACTGGCTCGATTGATTCAATAATACTTTCTTCCTTATCTTCATACGGTTCAATTGAAACTATGTAAGTTGAGATTGAGGGAGAGTCCCCACTGTCTTCAGCCATCACAAATGATATATCGTTAACTTGTACATGATGATTGGCTTCTAACATTTCATTTGCTTCTTGCATATATTGTTCAGTCATCTCATTCCATATATATGCAACTTGTTCGGCTTGTATATCTTCTTTTTGTTTTTCGATGTTTATTTTTGTTTGATCCATTTGGCCAGAGCTCACATCCATCTGTTTTTCTAGCATTGCTATTTGTTCGGTAATATCCGTTTTAAACAAATGAAAAATTGGTTGCGCAAGTAAAAGTAAAAATAATAATCCAAAAATAAAATGAACGTATTTTTTCATGGCATTGCTCGGGAGTAACATTTCAATAATTGTTCCCATTAAAATAAATATCACAATTTTGGATATCCAATCGTATAAAAATGCCATATAAAAACCAACTTTCTATCTATCTTAATAGAATCGGAATATTACTAGCTGCAACGATGATGACAATCGTTAAAAAGAAAGTGAACGTCATCCCGAGAAGACACGCTAAAATATACACCATATATTGACTTATTGTATTAAGACTATTAATAATTTCTTTCGGTGCTAATGGTTGTAATAGTGCTGCGACAAGCTTATAAATAAACGCTAATACAGCAATTTTAATAGCTGGAAACACTGCAAATAATACAATGACGATTAAGCCGATAATTCCGAGCGTGTTTTTTAACAATAAACTAGCTGATAAAATCGTGTCTGCAGCATCTGTAACTGTTTGTCCGATAACGGGAATAAAGTTACTGGCAATAAATTTCGTCGTTTTTAATGCAACTCCATCTTGGATGGCACTTGCTGTTCCTTGAATGGATAACAGCGTTAAAAATATAGCTAAATAAATCCCTAACGCTGTAAGACTAATTGTACGAAATAATTGTGCTAGATGAGTTGCTTTGAAACGATCATTTAATTCACTTACAACAACTAATAAAGCAGCGACATAAAGTAACGGAAATATTAATTTACTAAGTAACAAACTACTAAAATGAATAAGTAAAATAATAATAGGATGAAAAAAGGCTACCTGAGTAAACTGACCTAACGAAGCGATAATCCCGAGCATTAACGGAAATAACGCAATTATGAAATCACTCATCATTTCGATAGCATCTCTAGCATAAGAAATTGCCAGATAAAATGTCTGTAAAGTTATGAATAGTAATACGACTAAAATAACGAAGTTGGCAATTTTACTAATCGTACTTTTCTCAAATGCCGTTAACATCGTTTGTAATATCGTTGCAAAAATGGTGAGAACAATTAATGTACCTAGCAACTTTCCGTTCGTAATCACTTCATAGAGTAAAAATGACATGATTCCTTTACTGACAGATTTGAATGATAATTGATCTGAATCTTTTAACATATCGACAATGTTTTTCGAGCGAAGTTCAGTGACAAACGAACCATATTCATCGTCTAGCTGATTCCAATATGATTGTAGTTCATCGATGTGTAACTGCTCGATCACTTCCTCTTGTAATTGCTCTTCATCGATTCGTTCCCTTTCTTCCGCCCATGCTACAGATGGTATAAATACCGTCATTATATATATCACAATTAATAATAAACATACTGTTTTCGTTTTCATTCATTTTCCGGAACTCCTCTTCTACATAAATTCAGACATATGTCTGTAAATAACTTGGATCATTATCCTAAGTTAACATTGTGCAATATTATGTTAATTCGTTCCTGTTGGGATAAATTGTATAATCATTTCGATAACTGCTTGAATAATTGGTAAAGCCAATAACAAAATAAATATTTTCCCAGCCAATTCAATTTTCGAAGCTAAGCTCGTTAAGCCTGTATCTTTTATTAAATTCGCACTAATTTCAACGATATAAGCAATACCTATTATTTTAAAAATAGTATCCAAATAATATGTTTGGATTGAGGCTTTAGTCGCTAACATCTGAATAAAATTGATAATTATTTTCACTTGCTCAATGACGTAAATAAAAATCATAATGGTAGCGATAAAAATAACGATAAATGCAATATTCGGTTGAACTTCTTTTAATATTAAATAAATCATCGCGCTCGTTATTCCGAATAATACGATATGTATAATATCCATTATTAAAACCCTTTTAATAAAAAGACGGACTTTATTTGTTGAAATAACTGTGATAAATGGTTAATAACGACGATTAGAACGATGACAAATCCTACTAATGAAATGAACTGGGCAATATCTTCTTTTCCTAATTGTTTTAACACCGTATGAATAAGCGCTGTAACGATACCGATACCAGCGATTTGGAATAAAACGGCTGTATCAAGTAGCAATGGTTATCCCTCCTATATGAGGATTAAAACGATTAAAACTCCGAACAGGAAGCTGATGCTTTTAATCGTTTTATCGTATTTATTCTTTTGTTCAACTGCTTCATCCAATTGTTTTTGTAAATAGTAAATGGTCAATTTAATTTGCTTTTGTTGCTGTTCAATCGTATGATTACCGATGTTTTTACCGAATTGACGTAAAATATCAAGTTCTTGTTTTTTTAACATCGATTGCTTTTCTAGTATGGTTAATTCCTCATCCCAGATGGAAAAAAAATCCGCAACTGGTTTCGTTAAACGTTTTGCCAACTGATCATAAAAAGCCGATAGAGGAAATGAGGTTTTCTTATGCACATTAGTAAATATTTGTTGTAATGAGTCATGGCTGTATGTCATTTCGGCTTCAATCATTTGCAATGAATAAATAAACATTCTTAGCTGACCGGTGCGTAATGTTAGTTGTCTACTAATATCTATCCCTACTAATGAAGTTGAAGTTATAAAAAATAGCGCACCAAATAGTTTCATCATAATTGTTCACGCACAGTCGCTAATAATTCATTATGTTTATCATATACTTCGTAAATAAACCGTCCCTTCCTATCAGTTGAAAGCAAGATATACCGATTAAATATTGATTCAGAAAATAACTGTTGTAATGAAAGACGTTTTTTCACGTCAGTTAGTGACGAGCCATGCACGGTACAAATAATCGTTACACCGGCATGAAAAACATCAAGTAATGCCTGTACATCTTCCTGTTTACCAATCTCATCAACGACGACAATTTCTGGAGACATCGAACGAATCATCATCATCATTCCTACTGCTTTTGGACAAGCATCCATCACATCTGTCCGGCTACCAATATCAAATTGTGAAACGCCATTTTTAGCCGCCGCTATTTCTGAACGTTCATCGATGATGGCGACTTTTTTAGCTGGTATCACTTGATGACCATTACTTATTAACCGTGTTATGTCTCTTAATAACGTCGTCTTACCAGATTGTGGCGCACCAATAATTAACGTATGACAATAATTACTTTCATCGTATAAATGATGAATAAGTGGTTCAGCAATGCCGATGATTTGTTGGGCGACCCTAATGTTAAACGACGTAATAAACTGCAATCCTTTCACGTGATTCTCAGTCGTTGTTACTTTCCCTGCTAGTCCAACCCGATGGCCCCCTGCAACAGTAATAAACCCTTCTTTTAATTCCGTTTCTAATCGATATAATGAATGCTCACTTAATTGATTTAATACAAAATTACGTTCATCTGTTGCAAATTCGACATGTTTAATCCATTCAATACTGTCATTAAAATTTAATTCGATTGGTTTAAATAAACGGAGACGTATTTCCTGTAACTTATTCCACCTGTCACCTACTTGTTCTTTTATGATCTGGCTGACATGCGCTGGAAATAGACGTAATATTTCATTCATATACAAAACAACCTTTATTTTCGTTTAATAATATGTATGCTTGTTTCATTCGAATATGATACGAGCAGTTAGATTTGTCTCTCATTTTGACAAAAAAAAACCACGAAACAAATGAATGTTCCGTGGAATCCCTATTGTCGCTATAGTTGATTAATTTTTTCGTGAAATATATTTACCATCATCAGTACTAATGACGAGAACATCGCCCTCGTTTATAAATAAAGGTACTTGAACAACATATCCGGTTTCTAACGTAGCAGCCTTAGAACCGCCACTAACCGTATCCCCTTTAATCCCTGGTTCTGTCTCCGTTACCGCTAAATCTACATGATTAGGTAAAGCAATCCCAATCACTTCACCTTCAAACATCATAATATTAACGGTGACATTTTCTTTAATAAAGTTTAATTCATGTTCAATCTGACTCGTCGAAATTTCGATTTGTTCATATGTTGTATTATCCATAAAGGCATGCATATCCCCTGAAGCATATAAATATTGCATACTTTTGTTTTCAATATGTGCGCGCTTCACACGTTCTCCTGCACGGAATGTTTTTTCTTGAATATTGTTATTTCGTAAATCACGCAATTTAGAACGGACGAAAGCTGCTCCCTTTCCTGGCTTTACATGTTGGAATTCAAGTACTTGCCAAATACTTCCTTCATATTCAATCGTTGTTCCTGTGCGAAAATCGTTTACTGAAATCATTATTATATTACCCCCAAGATTCATTTATAGATAGATTGTGTCCAAATATATATGTGTAAATTTGTATACCGAACTCTCCAGAAATCTATTTCGATATTATTCGTTATTTACACAATCATCTGCACTTAATTGATTTATAAGTAAATAAGTTCTTTAGTCGATAAGGTCAAGCGTTCATTTCCTGTTTCTGTCACTACAATATCATCTTCAATACGGCATCCACCGACATCAGATATATAAATACCAGGTTCAACAGTAACAACCATATT
>Ga0079226_10002068_pt1 | contig 15417 bp, 18 predicted proteins | sample Poulit2014_FD_76345 | JGI IMG/M metagenome (GOLD analysis project Ga0079226, IMG submission 76345) | Agricultural soil microbial communities from Georgia to study Nitrogen management - Poultry litter 2014 | ecosystem: Environmental > Terrestrial > Soil > Agricultural land | place: USA: Georgia... | reverse complement strand
TCCAATTTCCATTATTCGCCAATACATTGAGCAACAACAAACACCTGATTAGTTAGGTTTGAAACGGCTTACGCCGTTTGTGCCTTATATCTCCGCCCTGAAGGACGGAGTTTTACGGCACGAATCTGATAAAATGTCCACCTTGCTAGCAATTAACATCGCCGAACTTTATCAACGCCATTTACAACAAAGCGGTAATCATTCACTCTCACCGCAGAAATGGGATAACAAAGCACAAAAAATGGCGCAACATTTAATCGAAAAACGCAGTCATTATACAGAAACACTGTTAAGTGCAATCAATGCGCAACCTGATGAAACCGTATTGGATATCGGCTGTGGGCCGGGAACATTAGCTCTACCACTGGCGCAACAATGTAAACAGGTTTACGCGTTGGATTATAGCAAAGGGATGTTGGAGGTTTTGACACAATATCAGCAACGGCTAAACCTTGATAATATTACGCCGCTACACTGTTCGTGGGAACAAGATTGGCAAAATGTTCCGCAGGCGGATATTGTGGTCGCCTCTCGCTCGACAATGGTGCAAAACCTTGATGATGCCATTGATAAAATCACAGCTAAAGCACGTAAACGCGTCTATTTAACCGCTATCACCCAACCAAGTTTCCTTGATGCTGACATTTTCGCAGCCCTTAACCGCCAACCGCAAGGTTTCCCAACCTATATCTATTGGCTGAATCGTTTATACCAACGTGGCATTCAAGCCGAATTACGTTTTATCAATGCGGATCTTTCCAATTATCAAGGCGACTATATTGAATTTCTCAAATCGGTCGAATTCACCCTAGGCTCACTAAACACTGAAGAAAAACAATGTTTAGAAAACTTTTATAATGAAAGAAAAAGTAAGAATATTCCAATTAAGCACGGACAACCGAAATGGGCAATGATTTCGTGGAGGCTCTAATTTTTTCATAACCCGTTAAAAAACAATAAAAATCTTCTTGTTTTTCATATAAATATCTATATACACACTTCTATTTTCTAAAATTACTAAAAATATATTCTATCAAAATAAACATTTTACATTTCATTTTGATAGATTTTATTCAAAATGAGATCCCTATCACAGATTAATCTTTCAAAATAAAATATTATTCATCTCAATGATTATTAATTTAATCAGAAATAAAAGAAAAAACTTTCATTTTGAGAGGTAATTATGGAATTTATTACTCATGGTGCGGAATGGTTTATTGGTCTATTCCAGAAAGGCGGAGAAACTTTTGTCGGTATGGTGACAGGAATTCTTCCCTTATTAATTTCACTTTTAGTTGTGATGAACGCCTTGATCAAATTTATTGGTCAAGAAAGAATCGAACGTCTAGCTCAACGTAGTGCAGGAAATCCAATTTCTCGTTATCTTATTCTCCCGGTTATCGGAACATTTGTATTTTGTAATCCGATGACTCTTAGTTTAGGTAAGTTTTTACCTGAGCGTTATAAACCAAGCTATTACGCAGCAGCATCTTATAGCTGCCATTCTATGAATGGTCTATTCCCACATATTAATCCTGGTGAACTCTTTGTTTATTTAGGTATCGCTAATGGTCTAACTACCTTAGGAGTACCCCTTGCTCCACTAGCTGTGAGTTATTTACTTGTTGGTATGGTCACAAACTTTTTCCGTGGCTGGGTTACTGACTTTACTACTGCATTTTTTGAAAAACGTATGGGTATCAAACTCGATCGTGAAGTCCACCTATAATCATAAGGAGAAAATATATGGCTAACGCAATTTATATTGAAAAAGGTAATGGCGGTTGGGGTGGACCTCTTACTGTTCCCGTTGTTCCTGGTAAAAAAATACTCTATATGACAGCAGGAACACGCCCATCAATTGTAGATCATCTGATTAAATTAACCGGCTGGGAAGCTGTAGATGGATTTAAAGATGGCGAACCAGCTACAGAGGAAATTGGTCTTGCTATTATTGATTGTGGAGGTGTCCTACGTTGTGGCCTTTATCCGAAACGCCGTATCCCAACGATTAATATTCATGCCACTGGAAAATCTGGCCCTTTAGCTGAATTTATTGTTGAAGATATCTATGTCTCAGCAGTAAAAGAAAACAATATTCGCCTTATTGAGAGAGATCATCCAATCATGGATACAACTCCACAAAATCAGACGACTTCTATTACTAAAGAGTATGACTCTTCAAAGAAAATTACTGAACAAAGCGATGGCTTACTTGCCAAAATTGGGATGGGAATGGGATCTATCGTTGCCGTATTCTTCCAAGCTGGACGAGATACTATCGATACCGTACTAAAAACTATCTTACCTTTTATGGCTTTCGTTTCTGCCTTAATTGGGATCATTATCGCATCTGGTTTAGGTGATTGGATTGCTCATGGTTTAACTCCTTTAGCAAGTAGTCCAATTGGACTAGTTATCCTAGCATTGATTTGCTCATTCCCTTTCCTTTCACCGTTCTTAGGACCGGGAGCTGTTATTGCACAAGTTATCGGTGTTTTAGTCGGAGTACAAATTGGTTTAGGTAATATTCCACCACATCTTGCTCTACCTGCATTATTTGCAATCAATGCTCAAGCTGCCTGTGACTTTATTCCTGTTGGTCTTTCTCTTGCTGAAGCTAAACAAGATACCGTTCGTGTTGGTGTGCCTTCAGTATTAGTAAGTCGCTTTTTAACAGGAGCACCAACTGTATTAGTCGCTTGGTTTGTTTCCGCCTTTATTTATTAAACAACAATTATCCGATACGAATTGAATTCGTATCGGAACTAATGATAGGACGAAAAAATGACAATAATTTATCAAACCACATTTAAAAAGGTAGGCAATTTTGCCCGTGATGCCCTACAAGAAAATATGTTAATTACTTTTAAAGAAGGGGCTCCAGCAGATCTTGAAGATTATTGTTTTATTCATTCTCACGGTGAATTACAAGGCAATATTCAAGTCGGCGACATAGTTAAATTCGATCATTATGAATTTAAAGTAACTGCCATTGGTAATGTCGCATCTTTCAATTTAAAAGAATTAGGCCATGTAACATTTCGTTTCGATGGCGCGACACAAGCTGAATATCCTGGCACCATACATTTAACAGGAAAAATTCCACAACATATTGATGTAAATAGTATTTTACAAATTATTAGAAATTAAGAGGTATTAAAAAATGACAGAAAAAGTAGCAATTGTCGTTGGTGGTGGTCAAACTTTAGGCGCATTCTTATGTACTGGATTAGCAGAAAATGGCTATCGTGTTGCTGTTGCTGACTTAAATGGTGATAACGCCATTAAAACTGCAAACCAAATTAACCAAAAGTTAGGCAAAAATGTCGCTCAAGGTTTTCAAGTAGATGCAACTAATGAACAAAGTGTAATTGCATTAGCTCATAATGTCGATCAAGCTTTTGGCCGTTCAGATTTATTAGTTTATAGCGCAGGTATGGCAAAAGCCGCCCCGATTACAGAATTTCAAATCAAAGATTTTGATACTTCATTACAAGTTAATCTGGTAGGTTATTTTTTATGTGCAAGAGAGTTTTCTAAACTTATGATTCGCGATCATATTCCAGGACGTATTATCCAAATTAACTCAAAATCAGGTAAAGTGGGCAGTAAACATAATTCTGGTTATAGTGCGGCTAAATTTGGTGGTGTAGGTTTAACACAATCCTTAGCTTTAGACCTTGCAGAACACGGCATCACCGTTCACTCACTGATGTTAGGTAATTTATTAAAATCACCAATGTTCCAATCTCTTATTCCACAATATGCGCAAAAATTAGGCATTCCAGAAGATCAGGTTGAACAAGTCTATATTGATAAAGTTCCACTAAAACGAGGCTGTGAATACCAAGATGTATTAAATGTTCTATTATTCTACGCCAGTGAAAAAGCAGAATATTGTACTGGGCAATCAATCAACATTACAGGTGGACAAGTAATGTTTTAATCTTATACGGACGCTACCTGCGTCCGTTTATCTCATCGGAGGTTTAATATGGAATTTTATCTTGATACTGCGAATGTAAATATGGTTAAAAAATTATATCACTCTTTACCTATCGCTGGTGTCACAACAAATCCAAGCATTATCGCTAAAGAAAAGAAGCCAATTTTTGAAATATTAAATGAATTACAAGATATTCTCGGCAATCAAGCACAACTATTCACTCAAGTTCTTGCTCGTTCTAGCGAAGAAATGGTAGAACAAGCCATATTGTTACAAGAAAAAATCCCAAATTTGGTAATAAAAATTCCTGTTACCTTAGAAGGAATTAATGCTATTAAACAATTATCCGCTCGAAATATTCCCACTTTGGGTACTGCAGTATATGGTGCTGGACAAGGATTCATTGCTGGATTAGCTGGAGCAAAATACATTGCACCTTATGTTAATCGCATTGACAACCAAGGGGGAAACGGAATTCAAGTCGTACACGAATTACAGACATTACTAAATTTACATTGTCCGCAAGCCAAGATTCTTGCAGCAAGTTTTAAAACGCCTCGACAAGTTTTAGATGCAATGTTAGCGGGGTGTCAAGCAATTACTATTTCACCAGATATTGCTCAACTTTTTTTAACTGATCCAGCGGTATTTGCGGCTATTGATCAGTTTGAACAAGATTGGGAAAACGCTTTTAATCAAACTTTTATTTAATTCTTACGAATTATGCAATAAAAATATTTAAAATGTGGGATAATTTATGCAAAATATAACAAATTCTCTAATTATTATTGCGATCATCGCTTGGCTATTACAAATTGTATTAGGTTGGTGGCAAGTATCTAAATTTAATAAAGAATTTGAGAAATTATGTAAGCAAGGGAATGTGGGAATTGGCCGAACCTCCGGCCGATTTAGACCAAAAGTTGTCATTGCCATCGCTTTTGATCAGAATCATCGTGTTGTAAATTCTATCATTTTAAAAGGACTCACCGTTTTTGCACGTCCAAGAACGATTACAAAACTACAAGGATTATTGCACAGTGAAATTGTACCGGAGGCTATTTTCCCAAGCGACAAACAAAGCCAACAAGCCTTAAAACAAGCAATTCAATGGCAATAAGTCCAATTAGTATGGATTTATTATGAAACCTAAAGAAAGACAGTTAGCAATTCTAGATTATTTACAATCCCATGGAAAAACACCAGTAGATCAATTAGCCACTTATTTTTCTACGACAGGTACAACTATCCGTAAAGATTTAACTGTATTAGAGGCAAATAAAAAAGTACTTCGTACTTATGGTAGCGTTGTTTTAGTAGAAAATGAAAAAGAAGCTGATACCGAATTACCTATTACCAATAAAACTCTAATCAATTTATCACAAAAGAAAAAAATAGCGAAAGCCGCAGTGAAGCTGTTAAAAAATGGGGATTCCTTAATCATTGATTCAGGAAGTACTGTATTACAAATGATCCCTTATCTCTCCGAATTGAATAATCTCACCATAATGACGAACAGTCTTCACATCATTAATAGCCTAGTTGCGCTTGAAAAAGATAATGAACTATTAATGTGTGGAGGAACGTTTAGATCCAAATCAGCCTCTTTTCACGGCATTCTTGCAGAATCTACCTTTGAAAAATTTTCTTTTGATAAACTATTTATAGGAACTGACGGTTTTGATTTAGAACTAGGTTTAACAACATTTAATGAAGTTCACGGTGTAAGCAAAGCAATGACTAACGCCGCAAAACAAATTATTGTCCTTGCTGATTCATCTAAATTTGGCAGACGCAGTCCTAATATCGTTTGCCCTTTAGAAAAGATTAATACTGTAATCACGGATAAAATGTTAGATCAAAAATATTATCAAGCCCTTATAGAAAAAGGAATCGACGTGATTATTGCTGATTAGGTAAACAACACCATTATTCAGAATAAAATTTCAACGACATTACTGAACATCAAGGAAAATTATGCAGAAATTCTCACAACACCTTATTCAGCATCTCATTATTTTAATTAAAGTTTTTTCATATAAATTCAACCAGAACAAATTATCGCAGGCGGCTGGTTATCTAACTTACAGCACAATGTTGGCAATTGTGCCGTTATTAATGGTGATTTTTGCCTTTTTTGCTGCATTTCCGGTATTCAACGATGTGGTGCAAGATTTCCAGCAATTTATCTTTTCCAATTTCGCCCCTTCAGTCAGCCACACGGTCGAACAATACATCACCATTTTTATTGCTAACACCAAAAAAATGAGTGGTATCAGTATCATCGGCTTAATCGTGGTGGCGTTGATGCTGATTAAATCGATTGATACCACGCTTAATGATATTTGGTCAAACAGCAAAAAACGCTCAACACTCTACTCCTTTTCTATCTACTGGATGATTCTGACATTAGGACCAATTTTTATCGCCACTAGTATCGGCGTGAGTTCCTATCTCTTTTCCAGCTCAATTTTCACCTATAAAACCGGACTACCGTTCGGGCTGAAATTACTTAGCTTCGTGCCGTTTCTTCTCTCTTGGTTGGCTTTCACCTGCATTTATGCCATCGTGCCGAACACGAAAGTGAATGTAAAACACGCCGCCTGCGGTGCTTTAATTGCAGCCATTTTTTTCACACTTGGCAAAGCCTGTTTTACTTGGTATATGAAATCATTTCCTTCTTATCAGCTGATTTATGGCGCATTAGCCACGCTGCCGATTATGATTTTATGGATACACCTCAGTTGGACATTTATTCTGCTCGGTGCCCAATTAACGGCAGTATTGGATGATTTGGATAAAATGAAGAAAAATTATCCCGATCAGGATTTAACTTATATTTATCAACAAATTACATTAGAAAATAAACAGGAAAACAGCAATGATTGCACTGATTCAACGCGTTAAAAATGCCAATGTTAAAGTTAATCAAAAAATTGTCGGTGAAATCGGGCAAGGTATTTTAGTTTTGCTCGGGGTCGAACAGGATGACGATCAAAGCAAAGCGGATCGCCTTGCCGAAAAAGTATTGAATTATCGCATTTTCAGCGATGATAACGGCAAAATGAATTTAAATGTACAACAAATTCAGGGCGAATTGTTGGTGGTTTCACAATTCACTTTAGCTGCCGACACGAAAAAGGGCTTACGACCAAGTTTCAGTCGTTCCGGCGATCCGGCGTTGGCACAATCACTTTATCACTACTTTGTAGAAAAATGCCGTGAAAATGTTCCGGTACAAACCGGACAATTCGCCGCCGATATGCAAGTGTCATTAATCAACGATGGGCCGGTCACCTTCTGGTTACAGGTTTAGCATTGCCGTTAATGACAATGGATAAAGGCTTAATAAAAAAACCCTCGTTATCAACGAGGGTTCTGAAAAAGCATTTTAAAATTAGTTTAAACGCTCTTTAATACGTGCAGATTTACCGCTACGTTCACGTAAGTAGTAAAGTTTAGCTTTACGAACCGCACCTTTACGTTTTACAGTGATGCTATCAACGATTGGAGAGTGAGTTTGGAAAACACGCTCAACGCCAACACCGTTTGACACTTTACGTAGAGTAAATGCTGAATTCAAGCCACGGTTACGAATCGCAATAACCACACCTTCGAACGCTTGCAAACGTCTTTTACTACCTTCAACAACCCATACTTTCACTTCCAATGTATCACCAGGACGGAAGCTTGGCACGTTTTGCTTTAATTGTTCTTGTTCAAGTTGTTTAATAATGTTACTCATAATAAATACCTTATTCCTAGATGTAACTGAATCTATTTCTTTTGCTGCTGATACTCTTGTTGAGCCTGCTTCAGCAACAATCTTTGTTCGTCAGTCAGAGCTAGGCCTTCTAATAGCTCAGGCCGGCGTAGCCACGTTCGTTGCAATGACTGTTTTAATCGCCATTTACGAATTTCTTCGTGGTTACCGGACATCAAAACCGGCGGCACAACCAATCCATCAAGCACTTCAGGACGCGTGTAATGTGGGCAATCCAACAAACCGTCAACAAAAGAATCCTCTTCTGCCGAAGCCTGTTTTCCCAACACGCCCGGAACAAATCGCGCAACGGCATCAATCAATGTCATTGCCGGCAATTCTCCACCGGTCAAAACATAATCACCGATTGACCACTCTTCATCAATCTCCGTTTCAATAACGCGCTCATCAATGCCTTCGTAACGCCCACAAACCAAAATCATTTTCTGATTTTTAGCAAGCTGCTCCACGCCAGCTTGATTAAGCTTTCGCCCTTGCGGTGAAAGATAAATCACTTTTGCGTCATCGCCTGCTTCCGCTTTTGCCGCTTGGATAGCATCCCTTAACGGCTGCACCATCATCAACATTCCCGGACCGCCGCCATAAGGACGATCATCAACCGTCTTATGTTTATCGTGCGTAAAATCTCGAGGATTCCAACAATGCAATTGCAAAAGCTCGTGCTTTATGGCTCTACTTGTTACCCCAAATTCTGTAATAGCTTTAAACATTTCCGGGAATAATGTAATCACACCAATCCACATACGGATACCTCAATGTTCATTAAGCCAACAGGATTACCTGAGGTTAGAAACCAGCGTCCCAGTCCACCTCAATCACTTTGGTGCTGAGATCCACTCTTTTAACTACTGTATCAATATACGGAATTAACCGCTCTTGTTTTGCGAAAGCATCTTTGCTGTTCGCCTGAACCACCAAAACATCATTTGAACCGGTTTCCATTAATTCGCTGACGACACCCATATCGTATCCCTGCAAATTAATCACACGGCAGCCGATTAAATCGTGCCAGTAAAATTCCCCTTCATCTAATTCCGGGAGTTGGTTCAAATCGACACCAATTTCGATATTGGCTAATGTCTGTGCCTGTTCACGATCATCAACCCCTTTAATCTTCACAATCAAATCCTGACTGTGATGACGCCAACCCTCAATTTCTACCGGTTGCCACTGTTTTTTAATGTTTAAAAACCACGGTTGATAATCAAAAATACTTTCTGCATATTCGGTAGATGAATAAACACGCAACCAACCACGAATACCATAAGTTGAACCAAGTTTACCTACGACACCGATTTTTTGCTGTTCCATTTCAACCACCTACGCTTTCAATTAAGCTGCTTGTTTCGCTTCTTTTACTAAAGTAGCAACACGATCTGATAAAGATGCACCTTTGCTTACCCAATCTTCTACACGTGCTAAATCAATGCGTAAACGTTCTGCATTACCAGAAGCGATTGGATTAAAGAAGCCGATACGTTCGATGAAACGGCCATCACGAGGGTAACGGCTGTCTGCAACGACAATTTGATAGAATGGGCGTTTTTTAGCTCCGCCACGAGATAAACGAATGGTTACCATAACCTTCCTCTAAAATATTGATAGTAAAAAAAGAAAACCCCGTTCGAAGTAGGGGCGTTAATTGCTTATTGCTAACAATGCTGTTAAAACCAAGCACCCGATACAAAAAGCCGTAGAATTTTACCTTTTCCCACAGAAAAATCAATAATTGACCGGTTTTATTTTAGAGATTTCCCTAAGATATGATAGATTACTTAGCGATAATCAAAGATGGATACATCAAATAATACTACTAATTTTCTCAATAAGTTACATCGTATCAACTATAGGAGTGTCATATGCAGGTTAAAACCTCACTTAAACTATCTCTCTTCGCCACATTGTTTAGCATTTCCACTCTCGGTTATGCCTATCAACAAGATCACACCTACCATTTCACCTTGTTGCACACCAATGATCTGCACGGGCATTATTGGGCAAATAAAAACGGTGAATATGGTTTTGCTGCACAAAAAACATTAATTGATCGCATTCGCCACGACGTGGAACAAAAAGGTGGTTCAGTCATTTTACTTAATGCCGGCGATTTCAATACTGGCGTACCGGAATCGGATCTACAAAACGCCAAACCAGATATCGAAGCCTTAAATATGATGGGCTATGAAGCCGTTACCTTAGGTAATCACGAATTTGACAACCCTCTTCAACTCCTTGAAATGCAAGAAAAATGGGCAAAATTCCCATTCCTCGCCGCCAACGTAATCAATCAAAAAACCGGCAAATTATTGGTTCAACCTTACACTATTTTGAAAAAACAGGATTTAAACATTGCCGTGGTCGGCTTAACCACCGAAGACACCGCCAAACTTGGCAATCCGGAATTTATTTCCGCCGTGAAATTTGAACGCCCGACCGATGCTGCAAAAAAACTTTTGCCTGAATTGGCGCAACAGAAACCGGATATCAAAATCGCCTTAACGCATATGGGCTATTACCACGATGCTAAATTCGGCTCGAATGCACCCGGCGATGTTTCTATGGTCAGAGAATTACCAAAAGGTTCATTTGATATTGTTGTCGGAGGACACAGCCACGACACGGTTTGTATTAACGATGACGGCAGTTTCAACGATAAATTTAAACCGGGTGATGCCTGCAAACCATTATTTGAAAACGGCACTTGGATAATGCAAGCCGGCGAATGGGGAAAATTTGTCGGACGTGCCGATTTCAGCTTTAGAAACGGCAAATTAACCCTAGAAAATTACCAACTTATTCCGGTGAATTTAAAACATAAAGTGAAAAAAGCGGATGGTTCCAGTGAATATGTGCTCTATCAAGAAGAAATTCCGGCAGATAAAACCTTGTTAGAGCATCTAAAAAGTTATCAAGATCAAGGTGATAAACTGCTTAATCAAGTGATCGGCAAAGTGGACGGCCGTTTAGAGGGCGAGCGTGATATTATCCGTTTTCATCAAACCAACCTCGGTCAATTAATCGCCCGTTCACAAGCGGAACGCGCCAAAGCGGATGTCGGCATAATGAATTCAGGCGGCATTCGCACCTCAATTGAAGCCGGCGATGTGACTTATAAAGATATTCTGGCGGTACAACCTTTCGGCAATATCATCAGTTATTTTGAAATGAAAGGAAAAGATTTGATCGACTATCTCAATGTTGTCGCCTTAAAAGAGGTGGATTCCGGTGCGTATCCGCAATTTTACGGCATTACAATGACGGTGGATCGCCAAGCGAAAAAAGTCTCCGATATTAAAATTCAAGGCAAACCGATTGATTTAGAAAAAGTTTACCGCGTGTCATTGCCGAGTTATTGTGCTGCCGGCGGTGATGGTTATCCGGTGGTCACCGACAACCCAACTTATGTCAACACCGGCTTTGTCGATGCCGACAGCTTAAAAGCCTACTTTGAAGAACACAAACTGATCAAAGTGGAAGAGTTTAAAGCCAACGAAGGCATTGTTTATAAAGAGTAGTTGTGAGCGGAATTTAATGTTATAGCCGGTAACACTTTACCGGCTATTTGCTATTTCAACTAAAGCTGCTTAAATTCAGGCGTTGAAACCACAGTGTCATAGCCACCAACAAAATTGCCTTGATGTTTGCGAATACCGGTATATTCCAAACTGGCATCTTCATAACGTTTAAACTTATACACCGCATCATTCATTTGTGACTGATTAAACACATTCAAATTGACCAACAGCTGGAAATCTTTTTGTGTTAAGCCGGTGACAGAATAGAAAAGATCCGGCTCAAGCTCCTCAATCACCTCACGCAGCGTATGTTCACGAAAATCGGTCAGATACATAAACACCGGCACTCTCGTTGCAAATTTAATTAATTTCTCCTGAATTTGCTTACGCAACGATTTACGCTCTTTTTCCGCTTCATCGACCTCTTTTTTCTCTTGCGGCGTTAAATCACGCCCCTCTTGGGCTGCCTCTTTTTTCTTCTCTTTTACCGATTCGGTACGATTAATAATCGTGGCAATATCCTGATTCAGCGAACGAAAGCCCTCAATTTTGGATAACGCCGCCATTGCTTCCGGACTATTACGTAACCGATCTAATGTCATATTATCCACATTCACCAACACTGCACTTTCCCAACGGCGTGCCAGCAATGTTGCCGTAATGCCGCTTAAGGTGTAATCCAAAATATCTGCGGCATCAAAGCGTTTCATTGAACCACCGTCATAAGAAAGCACCGGTAAAAAATGGATAAATTCCGCCACCTGTTTTTCCGGATTTTCTTCTTTAGGGTTCAGGCGTGTGCTGTACTCACTGATTTGGCTTAATGCTCTATTTAAAGCAAAATCAAAAACATAACAATAATCTTTAATCACCATTTCTTGCTGATTGTCATCACGCATCGTCCACGGCGTTTGCACACGGAAAGCGGCTTGGAAATAGGTTTCCGGACTTTTCAAATTACACAACATAAAAATGCCCGACCATTCCGGAATAGAAATACCGGTTAATAATTTGCCACAGCTTAAAGTAATGGTTTTCGACTCCAACGGTGATTCACCGATTGCATTCCTTACCGGTGGTAAGGCTTTTTCACCAATGCCTGCTTGAGAACCGGCAGCCACCACCACCTTATAATCGTGATAAAACTGATTTTGTGGCATCGCTAACAAATTTCGCATTGCAAAACAGCTTGCCACTGTCGGCAAAAACCACACTGTATGCAATAAATTTGCCAGCAAATTAACATCACTATACGGCATCGGCGGCTTTTCCACGCCAATATGCAACAACTGCTGTTCACCACCATAACGCAACCAATTCAGCCACTGTTGCACCTCTTCTATATGCTTAAATTTTGCCGTTTCATCCTCACCGTCAGCCGCAAAAAATTCATTCAGATCAAACTCATTATTTTCGCCTTTTTCTGCCACAAGCCGTAAATCGTCCGCAATTTGGTAAGTCATCATCACCATTTTCGGCAACGCACGATAAGGATTATCGGCTTTATTACTCCAATTCGCCTTTGCCTGTTGCTCATCGCTGTATGTCCAACTGAACACTTGCTCTTCGATAAATTCACCATTATTCAACGCACGAAACGGCGTGCCGGAAAGATAAAGATAGTGATAAGTCGTTAATCCCAACATCTCCTCATCAAAATTTAATTGATTAGGCAATTCACTGCTTAATTCGCCTTCACTTTCACCATAATCAAACTGGTCTTTGGTTTTATCTCGCCACGCACCATAGTGATATTCATCAAACACCACACAGTCCCAATTAATCTCATACAACCAACGATTACGCTGTTTAATTTTGTTATTAGCGGTGCGACCGTGCAAATCCTGTAAGGATAAAAAACAGATTAGCGGTTTATTGTGCAACTCACTCTGTTTTTTGATTGCACCGGCTTGTTCAATATTTTCCTTATGCACAAACTGCCAATCAACAAAATCAATATGCCGCTGCAAGTCCTCTTGCCACGCGGTTTTTACCGCAGGTTTAAAGGTGAGGATCAACACCCGCCGCCACGCCATTTGTTTCACCAGTTGATAAGTGGCGAAGGTTTTACCAAAACGCATTTTGGCGTTCCATAAAAATTTCGGCTCTTTGTTGGCATTTCTTGGATCGGCGGCGAAAGCGGTGAAATATGCCATTGTGCGTTGCACCGCTTCTTGCTGTTCGGGACGCATTTTGAAATCTAAAGTGCGGTGTTTTTTGGGCGGTTTTCTGTTGCGAACTGCCACAATGGCGGCTTGCACCTGTTCTACATCACAATGAAACCATTCGCCCTCAGCCCGTTGCACGCCCATTTTGGCTAACGCCTGATGCACATCGTGATCGGTAAAATAAGAGCCGTCATCACGCAACGCCAATTCCTCAAGCTCAAGCTGATAGCTTTGATTAGGCGTTTTAACGGGGTATTGCTCGGCAATGCGATCGGCGACTTTGCGGGTGGTGTAGCCCACTTTAAGCATATTCGGGAAACGGACATCGCTATAAGCATAAATTTTTGGCTGTTGTAACGGCAACAATAGATCATTCAACATCATCTCTCTCCATTGGACGCACCATTGATTCAATAAAGGCGATTTCATCGGCATTTAAGCCATATTTGGCATAAAGTTTTTCATCATTCCAAGATTGGCTAAAATCTTGCATTGGCACGAGTTGGTAAGCATTTCTGGTGGCGTGTTGCGTATTCTTTTTTAAAGTCAGCATAAAATGGAAAAATTTGGTTTGAATATAGGAAATCACATTTCTTGCCGTTTTTTCATCATCAAATGGACCAAAAACTAAATAGGTTTCGGAACAGCAGGAGTTGGGTTCACCTAAAATTGGTTTAACTAAATCGACACGACTATCGCCCGAACCAATGGCATAAGGCACAAATAATTTATAACGATCAATCCAATCACGATTCACTTTGACATCATCTCGGCAAATATAATTGATCTCTTTATTAGCATAAAATTTCACCGTGTTATCTTTGGTTTTGGCATAGCCTTTAAATTTGGTATCAAAGCCAAAAGGCTTACGCGAACTCACCCATTGGCTAAAGCTCGGCTCAGCTAAGGCTTTCACTTTATGATAAATCGCAACGGCTTCATTGCTCCGAATAAAAATTTCCATATTTTCTTCTTGCAAATAACGGCTGGCTTGCGACACCTTTTCACCATTCTCATAAGTGAAAACTTGTGTTTCTCCTGTTGAACCTTTTTGCCACAGGAAATAACACACGCCGCCTTTAATTTCCACGCCCGTAAAGCAATCTTGCGAATTGGGGAAATCGTGCAACTGGCGAATTTGCTTATCTTGCAACATAGTGGCACGAAACTCATCAAGCCCTTTGCCGCCTGCATACCAACGAGCTGGAATAATCATCACTAAATATTCCGGTTGCAATTTTTTCGCTTGTTCCACAAAGTTCTGGTAAATTGGTCTGGCACTGGCTTGTGCGCCACCATCACTTAATTGATACGGCGGATTGCCGATAATAACGTCAAATTTCATCTTTTTATATTGTTCATCTGCGTGATAGCTTTGCCACGCTATGAACGAAAAAGAAAAATTCGCCGCTAATTTAAGGCAAGCTATGATAAGAAAAGGCTTTCCATTAAAGCCTTCTGTGTTAGAAACGATCTTTAATTTAAAATATGAAGGGCAATACATTACGCCACAGGCTGCTTCACAATGGCTAAATGGTAAGATGATCCCAAGATTAGATAAGTTAAAGACGCTTGCGATTGTCTTAAATGTAGATTTAAGTGAACTCGTGCCACCGAACAAGCTACAAAAATTGCAAGCCGCGGAACTTAAACGCATTGGCACGCCCGAAGAACTGCGTTGGGAAAACATCGCCACCCAACAAGATAAAGCCCTTTTTAGCCATTTTCTTGATCTTCCGGAACAACAACGCAATGTGGTCAGAGAGGTGATTATGGCGTTGTTTGACATCCTCCCCGCCCTAAAGGACGGGGATTCCTACCAGCTCCCACGCCTTGCGTGGGCTACTCTCGGTGGGTTCTTGCTGCTGACCTCTGACGAGGTTCACTTCACAAGCGCTACGGCGATGTCCTCGCCTGCTTTTCATTATGCCTGAACGATTGCTCGCCCACGCGCTAAAACATTCATCGCACCAACCACGTCCGCATTTTCTGTGTAGC
>Ga0079226_10002067_pt1 | contig 15422 bp, 25 predicted proteins | sample Poulit2014_FD_76345 | JGI IMG/M metagenome (GOLD analysis project Ga0079226, IMG submission 76345) | Agricultural soil microbial communities from Georgia to study Nitrogen management - Poultry litter 2014 | ecosystem: Environmental > Terrestrial > Soil > Agricultural land | place: USA: Georgia... | reverse complement strand
TCACTTATATGTCATTTACCTTATTAATTAAAGCTTGATAAAGCAAGCTTGATAAGTTTTTTAGGATATTAAACAATCGAAAGGTAACGAAAAGGTAACATTTATAATTTATCTCCCTAAATTATCTAAAATATGGTCATAACTTAAATCTATATTTTTTATAGATTTTTTCTTCATTTTATCAGTTATATGAGTATATACTTTTAGTGTTGTATTTGGATCAACGTGACCAACCCTTTCCATAATCGTTGATAAGTCAGTTCCTGATTCAGCTAACATTGTTATATGTGTATGCCTGAATGAGTGTGGTGTTAATTTCTTTTTGATTTTTATCAACTTTAATACTCTTTTCATTCGATAATAAACATTTTGTGTTGTGTAAGGATATCCATTCTTTCTCTGAAAAACGAAATCCGCGTCATGAAAATCAGTTATTTGCCTCCTGTATTTCATTTTATGAACATCATTTTTGCGAACCAAATATTTTAACATCTGCATAACCTTTGGACTCATACCTATAGTTCGCATTTGATTTGTTTTGGTCGTATTAAGCATATATCCTTTTATAGTATTTTCTTCATTATACATAGTTTTACTTACTCTAATAGTATTATCTTCAAAGTTTAAATCTTGTTTTTTTAAAGCGATCATTTCGCCAGGTCGCATACCGGAAAATGCGAGTGTGTAAAACCACTCTTTATCTAATCTCATGCCTAAATTTATAACCTCTTTCAAAAACAAGTCCAGTTCATGTCTTTCAAAATAAAAACTTTGTAATTCATCACTTTCTAATTCGTCGACAGTTACCGTTCTTTTAGGTATAACAATATCTTGGCCGGGGTTAGACTTAATTAATCTATTTTTTACCGCATACTTAAAGACTAAATTCACACTAGCGTTGACACCAATAATAGAATTTCTTGCGTAGCCTTTATCATTTAAGTCGGTTAACATTCCTTGATACATATAATGAGTGATTTCTGATACTGGTACTTTTGCTAAATATTTGTTGGCCAACTTTATTTCTAATATTCTAATTCTGATTGTAGACCTTTTTACACCAGTAGTTTCATATAACTCTAGCCATTTGTTCGCTAATTTATCGAATGTGACATTGACATCATGAATAAATCTGTTTTCTTTCAATTCACTTATCGCTAACTCTACTCTTTTTTTAGCTTCACCTTTCGTGCTACCTCTTCTTTTTATTAATCTTCTTTTACCTGTTGCTGGATTTCTCGGACCATCAGAGAAACATTCCCACACCCAACCCGATTTATTTTTTACTTGTTTGCAATGCATTTCCATTTCCTCCCCATGTTTTTATCATTTTATTTTTATGGATTTCTAACCTTCTAATTGCAAAATCAAACTCAACATTAAATAAAGTCATGATGTCATAAGCTGTCACTCCCTTCAATTCCATCAACATAAACGTCGGTACACAAAAATGTAAAGCAAAATAATCAGCTTTGATTTCCTGATAGTCTAAATACGTTTGAAACAAATGCTTTTGAGAGCCATCGTGCCAACAAAAATGGGCCATTTCATGACCGAAATCTTGCCACTGTCTACGGAGTCCAAGTGTTTCATTGATAAATATTGTATGGCGATTATGATAATTCGCAATCGCACTTGTGTGTTTCCAATAAACAACATCTATATTTAAAAATAGGGCGATGTGATTAACAGAAAGTTGTTCATGCGAATTAACATTAATTTTTTTATAAAGACGGTCGATGTATCGCTCTGTATTGTTCATATTCCACCCCTTATAAGAACATACGTTCTATTTTAGGTTAACATAAAAGGCGTACATTTTATTGCACACCTTTAAAATTGATTTAAATTAACGCTTAATATTCTTCTTCATTTTGAATCCCTATAGCATTTACTTCTGCGTGATCAGTCTTTTCTCTTACCGCTGGTGGAAGTGGACTTCCTCCGCCAAACTCAAAACTTGTTTCTTTACCTGCATCTACAGAAAACTCTTGGTCTGAATACATTAATTCTGCAGCAAGAAAGTTATTGTCTTTATCATATAATCCTATCATTGCATTTGTTTCTTCTTCATCAAAACTTATATCGCTTTCGTTCTTTAAAAAACCAGTGACACTTACTTTTGCGCTTTTTTCACCCCAGGTATCAACATTCAGTTTGTTGTCAATGACATCAAGTTCGACAACCTCACCATCGGTGAAGGGCATAGCCATAACCTCTATATCAACTTCGTCTAAATCTTTAAACCTTTCTATATCGTCTTCGATTTCGGTAGCTAGATAACCTATACTTCCTTCTTTTAAATAACCAGGAGAAACATATGCTTCATTTACCGCAATAACACTTCCATCTGAATCTAAATAAGTTACATCAACACTATCAACATGAATACTAATATTGCTTGTATTTTCTATCTCGGCATATACTGTGATTGTTTCCTCGTCTACTGATTCATCAAGCCAATTATAATACTTAACGTCTAAAACTTCTGTCGTGATCTCACTTGGTATGTCATCTTGTTCAGCCATGATTTCCTCTTGAATTTCAGCAGATGTTTTCCCGTCATCTGGATGTGGTTCTTCTATATCTTCTGTTTCTTGGCCATCACAGGCAACCATAAAAACTAATAAAATTGAAAATATAAACACTAAGTATTTTTTCAAAACACAAACCTCCTTAAGGGTAATCAATGCAACTTTCTCTGTTATCAGGATTACATCTACTTAACCTGTTAATTGTTTTTTTAACGCCTTTTTTAACACCATACTTATTAATAGACTTAAGTGCATAACTTGAACAAGTGGGGTGGAAGCGGCATTTTATTCTTTTAGGTTTAATAGGGGATATAAAAATTTGATATAAACGTATGATTGCTATTAACGACCTATTCAACAACATGTTCGACGACTTCTTTCTTAACTGCCTTGGACCCGCAATCAGAACACTGGTCCAAGTCTTTGACTTTTTTCTCTTCTGCTGGCGGGATAAAAAGGGCAGGTAAACAACCAGTACAGCACATCATATCTTTTCCAGCATTGCTCATTGAGTTGCCCGCGCTTTGTAATTTATCGCCTGTATTCTCAAGCTTTTCTGCTTTTCCATAATACCAAATGTTGCCACAAGCGTTACATGTACACTTTGTTTCTTTTATTTTCCTTACATTCTTTTCTTTCTTTTTTACCATCTTCTTATCAAAATCTTTCATAACCTTATATTCGTTTTTCTTCCATCCACTAAACATAGAACCACTCCTAATAAATTGAATTACAACCCACATTTGTCAATCACTTAATGTACATATTAAGCGAAGGGCGTATTAAATGGAAGAAAATTATCATATTATGTCATTTTTATTCGTCTTCTTTAAACACTTCAAACATTTTTTTCATCATTCTAAGTCTTTCTTCTTTAGTTTCCGGCTCTTCTTTATACCAAACTTTTACGTTATCAATGAAATCTTGGAGTTCTTCATCTATATAATCTTCATCAGATATCTGATTATCTTTTGTGTTGTTTATTCCTAGCAACCAATCAACAGAAACTTCATATAATTCAGCCATTCTATTTAGTATATCTGTGTCCGGATCTCTATAATTTCTTTCATATCCTGATAAAGTTCCATTGGATATACCTAGTTTCTCAGCTGCGTCTATTTGCTTTAAACCAGCATCGCTTCTAGCTTGTTTAAGCCTTTTTCCTAGAACATTCATATTAAACACCTCGTTTATTACTATATCACTTTTAAGCGTTGCGTTTACTCGTTTAAGCGATAAGCTTATAATTTAGGTAAAAAAGCTTGACTTATGCGTAACGCTCAATTATACTTAGAATTAAGTTAAGCGTTACGCATAAAAAGGAGGTGTAACCTGCATGAAGTTACACGAAAAGATTGACGCAATAAGAGAAAGTAAAGGAATTACACAAAAGCACGTTGCTGACGTATGTGGCAAGCCTAGCCAGTGGTATTATGACTTAAAGGTCGGCCGGTCGTCAGTTAAAGGGGAGGATTTAGGGTGTATTGCAAAAGCTCTCGGGGTAGAGGTAACAATTTTTTTTGATGATAGATTGAGCGATACGCTTAAAAAAGAACAAGCAATCTAATTATGAAGGAGGAAACTAATAATGAATCTATCAATAGTAACTAAAGAAATATTTGGTCAAAACGAAATGAATATTTACCAAAGTGATGAAAAAGATGTTTTTATGACAAGGGAACAAATCGGGCAAGCGCTAGATTATAAAAACCCAAGGCGTGCCATCGCTGACATTCATAGTCGAAACAAGGAGAGGTTAGATAAGTTTTCAGGTGTCAGCAAATTGCGTACCCCTCAAGGAATACAAGAAACATACATTTATAACGAACAAGGGATTTATGAAATCATAAGAAAGAGTGGGCAACAAAAAGCAGACGACTTTTATGACTGGGTTTATAGTTTACTGTCAAAACTGCGTAAAGGTGAATTGGAAGTAAGAAAACCAATGTCACAATCTGAACTGGCATTGCTCCAGGCACAAAACCTAAACGAACTAGAGCAGCGTGTCGAAAACCATGATTCAAAGATAGTTTCTATTGAAAAGAAAGTAGATAACCAAATCACGTTAAGTTATGGAGAACAACGCGGACTACAAAAAGCAATCGCCAGAAGGGTTTATGAGTTATATGAAAATCCTGAAGAACGACCAAAGGGGTTTAGTGGGATTCATCGGGAAATTAAAGACCGTTTTGCGGTAGCAAGTTACAAAGATGTTCGAAAAAAAGACTTACAAAACGCTATTAATTATGTAGGGCACTGGATTCCTAGAAGAGAGGTGATCTAATTGTTAAAAACAGAATTTAGTGATGAGTATTACGAAAAACTTGTAAACGAAACTGTGAAGCAGCTAGTTCCTGTTTTAATTCAAGAACTAAAACAAAATGATTTACCTCATTTAATGACGAGGAAAGAATTTATGAAATTAGTGGGGATTGGCGACAGCAAGTGCAACGAACTTTTCCATCGCCAAGATTTTCCGGTAAATAGGGAATTGGGGCATCCGAGGGTGCCGACTAAGGCGTTTTTTGAATGGCTGAATGCTACTAATCAAAATGCGAGTGAGGTAAATATGAAGTTTCCTTACAAAGTAGTGTGACTTGCTATAACTCTATTATAAGCGATTCTAAACAACTTTACTGTTCACAAATGGAACAAATGCATGAATGTTCAATATCTGAACATCGGGGGGTGAAAACGTGGAATTCGGAAGTGTACTAAATGTAATGAGAAAGGAAGCTGGTTTAAGTCAAGAGAAAATGGCTGAAAAATTACACATAGCAAGAAGCAGTATATCTAAATTAGAAAATAACCAATTAGAACTTAGAGCAGCAGATTTATTTACGTGGACAAAAGAGACAGGCAACCAAGAACTCGTTGCCGCAATGTTACTTGGTTTAGATGTTGGAGTTTTACAACAAGCGCTAGAACTAGTCAAAACAGCCACAGTAATAAGCACAATTTTAGGTTTGTAGGAGGTTGCAAATGGCTAAACAATTCGAAATTTACGTAACCATTTTAATTATCATTATCGCGTTTTTTATCATTGTTGGTTTTGCAAAGGAGGTCGAATCAAATGACAACAGACATATCGACACAGTTAACAAAAGCACAAAATGAGCTAGCGATGTCTAACGCTAGAAATAAAAAACTAGAAGAAAAGTTGGCAATATCTGAAGCCAAAAACCGAAAATCTATTAAAAAGTTTTCAGGATTAAAAGCGATGGTTTCCATGTATTCAGCAATAGATAAAAATGTATCAAAGGATTTAATCGCATATATAGAAGAAGAGGTGAGCTAATGACAGCACTCGAAAAATAAACTTGATATTTTACAAATTGCCACTTGAAGTGAAAATAGATGTTTCTAAAAGAGTTGGCGACTGGCTTTCATCCGGAGGAAACGAAGACGATCCGTACATTTACCAACAATTACACTTTATCGAACAAGTGATAAGGAAGGTGGAGCTACATGAAGTTACTAAATAATATCGTCAGAAAAGCGGATATCAACGATTATATTTACGCTTTCTTATTTATAGTTGGTTGGTTCACGATTGTTATTTTGGTCATAAAAGCATTTTAAAGGAGCTGGAACATTGAGAGAATTTATTTCAGGAATCACTGGTGGCGTGCTAGTCATCGTCGCATTGGCAGTAATCATTTATTTTTAGGAGGTTAAAAAATGCTAGATAAAATTGATCAGTTAGTCAAGTTGCAAAGGGAGCTAGAAGATGAAATAAGCGCTTTAGACATTGATGGAACTCGCTATAACAATGTAATTTACGTACAAATTCACGAAGTTGAAAAGTTTGCCGAGCTGTCTAAAGATTACAAGGTTACGCATTATGACGATAAGTCAGACTACTTACCATACGAATTAATATTTGACATAGAAACAGAAACAAATTACCAGTTTTTTATCCGATTATCTGAAAAGGAATACCTAACTTATTTAGAGCATAAAAAAAGTCGCGCAGGCAGCACGACTACTTAACAAAATTCAATTAAAACAAGTATAACACATTTTATAGGAGGATAAAACAAAATGAAAAAAATTAAATTATTGAACTTAAAACTAACTAATTTCAAGGGAATCAAATCATTTGAATTAAACGCAGAAGGTAACGATTTAAAAGTATTTGGTGCTAATGCTACAGGGAAAACAACTATACCAGACGCGTTTAATTGGGTACTTTTTGACAAAGATAGCAATAACAGAAGCACAAGTAACTTTGACATCAAAACAATCATCGATGGCAAACCAGTAAGCAAGTTAAACCATGAAGTTGAGTTAGTACTACAAGTCGACGAAAACACTTTGACGTTAAGAAAAGTTTACAAAGAAAAATGGTCTAAAACACGTGGTTCAAGTACAGAAGATTTTACAGGCCATACAACTGACCACTATATAAACGATGTACCCAGCAAAAAGAAAGAATATGACCAAAAAATCAATGATTTATTAGATGAAGATTCATTCCGATTGCTCACAGACCCATCATATTTCAATAATCTGCACTGGAAAAAACAACGTGATGTTTTGATTGATGTGGCAGGTGACATCACAGATGGAGATGTTGTTTCTACAGATAAAGATTTGGGCAAGCTGCTTGATGTATTAAATGGAAACAGTATTGAAGACCATAAAAAGATTATTGCTGCTAAACGTACAGAAATAAATAAAGAGATTGAACACATACCGATAAGGATTGACGAAATTAATCATAATTTACCTGATACAAGCAAGTTAGATGAAAAAGTCATCAATACATCTATCGAATCATTAAACGCTGAAATTACAGCTAAAAACGAACAAATGAACAGCATTAAAAATGGTAGTGAAGTTGTTGAGATTAAGAAGCAAATTAGCGAACTAGAAATCGAAATAAACAAAGTTAAATCTAATCATGAAGATGAACAAAAACAAGATCTATACAAATTACAAACGCGATTAAGCGAAGAAGAAACTAATCTCGATTTAATGAGAGGGAAAATCAGGCCTCTCATCCAAGATAAAGATTCAACTAATCGTGATATCGAAATTAAAAAAGAACAGATGAATCAATTAAGAGAAGACTTTAAAGTTTTAACTAAAAAGATTGAAGAAGAATCAGCTAAAGAATTTGATGAACATGCAGCAACTTGTCCGACTTGTTCACAAGATTTACCAAAAGAAAATATTGACGAAATGATTGCTGAATTCAACAAAAGTAAATCTAAGCTCCTGGAGCAATTAGAAGAAGATAAGCAGTCAATTAACCCTAAAGGTAAAGCGTTCAAAGAAGAGGTTGAGCAACTTGAATCAGACATTGAAGCGATTGAGAAAGACATTGAGAAGTTAACAAAAGATGGAGAAAAGAAAGCTTCTGATGTTGAAAAATTAAAAGATTCTATCGCTAAAGCCGAAAATGAAGTTGTTGAAGTGACGGAAAATGAAAAGTATATCACTTTGAATAAAGAAATTTTAGATCTCAAAGAAAAATCATTACAAATGAACGAATCAACTGAAAGCGAACTTTCTAAAATAAATAATGAAATTAAAGAAGTTGAAACGAAAATCAATGCTTTAAAAGACGATTTAAGCAAGATAGAACAAGTTAAGCAATCAAGCATTAGAATCACAGAGCTTGAAGAAGAAGAGCGTAAATTAGCTAAAGAATTCGAACAATTAGAACAACAGTTATATCTCGCAGAAAAATTCACACGAAGGAAAGTTGATTTGTTAAATGAAAAAATTAACAGCAAATTCAAGTACGCAAGATTCAATCTTTTTGAAGAACAAATAAACGGCGGCCTAACTGAAACATGTGAAACAACTTATAAAGGCATTCCATTCTCAAGCGGATTGAATACAGCTGCGCAAATAAATGTCGGCCTGGATATCATAAGCACACTTACAGAACATTATGGTGTACAAGCACCAATATTCGTTGATAACGCTGAATCGGTCACAGATCTAATTGACGTTGAATCACAATTAATCAGCCTAATCGTTTCTGAACAGGACGATGAGTTAAGAGTTGAAAAGAAGTCGGAAAAAGAAAGTGAAGTGGCTTAATTGACGTTTATCAGCAAACACCACCTTGAATTCCTTGAAGAGAGTAAGCGAGAGTTTGAATATGAACCTTTATTTGAAACTTGGAGAAACGATGACGAGACATTGATTGCCCTTCGAACAGGAGCAGATAGAGATTGCATTGAAGTTTATGAATTAGGTGACAGAGTTGCTAATTTTACACAACAAATTAAGCCGATTCGATTAAATAAAACGATTATAAAACAGGAGGAATTATAAATGACAAACCAATCAGTAGCAGTTATTCAAAGAGATATTACAGATGATGTGAGCAGCAAGATAGAAGAATTACAAGAAGGTGGCCTAGTTATCCCTGAAAACTATAACTATGCAAATGCTTTAAAAAGTGCATTCTTCGCACTAGAAAACGTTAAAGACAGACAACAAAGACCTGCATTACAAGTTTGTTCTAAGTCTTCAATTGCAAACACTTTGCTAGATATGGTTACACAAGGATTGAGTCCTGCAAAAACTCAGTGTTATTTCATTGTTTATGGTGATCAGTTACAACTCAACCGCTCTTATTTTGGTACACAAGCCGTATTAAAAAGACTTTCAAAAGTAAAAGATATTTGGGCTAATGTCATATTTGACGGTGATGTTTTCGATTATGAAATTGACGGCGGTCGCGAGAAATTAGTTAAGCATGAAACAAACTTCTTAAATCGTGATAATCCTATTTTAGGTGCTTATGCAGTAGTAAAAACAAGTGAAGATGAAGAGATTTTGACAGTAATGACAATGAAAGAAATCACTGCTTCGTGGTCGCAAGCTAAGACAAAAAATGTACAGAACAAATTCCCACAAGAAATGGCTAAAAGAACAGTCATTAATCGAGCTGCTAAAGCGTTTATCAATACAAGTCACGATGACGATAACTTGATTCAAGCAATTAATAATTCTACTGCTGATGAATATGAAAACGAACGTAGAGATATCACGCCGGAAGAAAACCAAGCACATATTGAAGAGAACGCTAATCAAGAAATAATTGATATCGATGATAGTCCGAAAGAAACAGAAACACTCGAAGAAAAACAAGAGGTAATTGATGCAGAAGATACACAAAAAGAAGAACAAACAAGAGAAGAAAAGAAACAAGCGTCACAAGCTGAATTAGGACTGGATTTTTAATTTAAAAAGAGGGATTAAGTTCCCTCTAAATCATTAATTGAGGAGTGGTTGAAGTGAGTGAATTTACAGGTATAGGTGTTCTTCCTAATGGAACCTTTACGATTGAAGGCATTAAAGGAAGTGTAAATTTAACAACTAAAGATATTAGGAGAATTAATGAAGTTGTCAATATCCATAGCGAAGATGAAATTTCAGACAAAAAAACACATGAAGTTGAGAATCAAATGGATATATTTGATTGTTTATCAAATGATTGAATTCAAATCTCACGCTAGCGGAAGTAGTGGTAATTTGTACACCTTATCAGATGGAAATGAAACGCTAATGATTGAAGCGGGTATCAGATTTAAGGATATTCAAAAAGCGCTAGACTTCAAACTTTCTAATGTTGAAGGCGTTTTGTTGAGTCATTCTCACGGTGATCACTCAAAGAGTGTAAAAAACGTTTTAAAAGCAGGTATTCCTGTCTATATGCTAGAAGAAACTAGACAAGAATTAGATTTAAAACACCATAGAATCAAGATAATTGAAGCTGGTAAACAATTTGATTTAGGGAGTTATAAGATACTCCCTTTTAACATACAGCATGACGTTCCTGGCGTTGGTTTTTTAATTCAAAGCAAAGCAGGCAAAAGAACGTTATTTATTACGGATTCTTATTACTGTAAATACAAATTTAAAAACTTAAATATCATTGCAATTGAAGCGAATTACAGCCAAGAAATACTAGACGATAACATACTAAACGGACGTGTTCCACAAGTCATGAGACGCCGACTAATGCAATCGCATTTTAGTTTAGAAAATGTGATTAACTTTTTAAAAGCTAATGATTTATCAATAGTTGATGAGATACATTTATTGCATTTATCAGATACGAATTCAAACGAAAAAGAGTTTAAAACAAAGGTTCAAGAAGCAACAGGAAAAAGAGTAATTATAGCTTGAAAGGGGTTTAGGAATGGCTAAATTCAGAATGGTTTACACAGAATTTTGGAGTGATCCAAAAACAATAGAAGAAATGACGCCAGAAGACAAATATTTCTTTTTATATTTATTAACGAATCCAAACACCAAACAAATCGGGATATACCAAATAACTAAGAAACAAATGGCTTTTGATATGGGTTATTCAATGGAAACAATCAACGCTTTATTAGACAGATTCTTAAAACACCATGAATTAATTACTTATAACGAAGATACAAGAGAAATAGCAATTAAGAATTGGGGAAGGTTTAATTTGCAACGCGGAGGAAAACCGATGGAGGATTGCGTGATTGCTGAGTTAAAAGAAGTGAAAGATAAGACCCTTATAAACTACGTAGGTAAAAGAGTTGAAAACGCTAAACTAAAGGCTTTGTACGATACGTACAACGATACGTCGACGACAAGCCCACAATATAAAGAAGAAGAAGAAGAAGAAGATAAAGAAGAAGAGAAGTACATTAGTCGCAAACAAAAACCGGTTTACGACAATTCACATTACCAACTAGCTAAATTACTTTATGAAAAGATACTAGAAAATAATCCTAATCATAAAAAACCAAATCTAGACAATTGGGCAAATGATATTAGAAAGACGATTAACATAGATAAACGTAGCTACAAACAAGTTGAATACTTAATTAATTGGGTACAACAAGATGACTTTTGGTGCAGTAATGTTTTGTCACCAGCAAAATTAAGAAAGCAATTTGATCAATTGGTAATCGTTATAAAAAAAGAGCATAAAGCAGCTAAAGAACTAACTAGTAAATCAGACAAAAATGCTTCGACAATTGAAGCTTTACGGGAGGGTATCGCGAATGAACAAAGAGCAGGTATTGAACATACTCGAAGCGATTCAAACAAATTACCACAACTTTGAAGTGGATGAAAAGAAACTTAATTTTTGGGCGTTTGCGATGAAAAAAATGGACTACGAGTTAGTTTCAAAAAAGTTAATGATTCACGTAGTTGAAAGTAAATTTCCGCCCTCGATAGCCGAATTGTCAGCTTATCCACCAGAAAAGAACAACCACTTAGAAGAAATGGAAAGCTGGAAAAAAGAAGCTGCTAAAGTTCCGGAATCCAAAAAACAAGAATTTAGAGAACAAATGCAAAATTTAATAAGGGCAAAAACAAATGAATAGTAACGTAGAAGCTGAAAAATCAGTTATTGGCTCAATTCTTTTAGAAGGCACTTTGTTTCAAGATTTAAATTTACAAGCTGAACATTTTGGGGATGCAGGTCACAAAAAGATATATGAAGCAATGACAATCATTGCAGATAAAGAATTATCGATTGATGTCACAACACTTGCAACTCAATTAGGCGAAGTGGTTAATCAAGTCGGCGGTTTATCTTACTTGATTGACCTATCTTCATCAGTGCCAAGCACAGAAAGCTTAAAGTATTATGAATCGCTCGTATTTGAAGCTTACAGGAATCGAAAATCAAGAGAAGTTGCTCTAAATTACGCAGAAAATCCAACAGACGAAACATTGGCTGAATTGATGTCAAACCTAGAATCGCTTCAAGTTACGGGGTTAAAAAAGGAAGAAAAGACCTCTTATGATTACTTGATGGAAATAGCAGAAGATATGGCAGCGCCACAAGAAGATGCACAAACAGGATTTGAAACAGGTTATACAGACTACGACAACATGACAGGTGGTAATCAACCTGCAGACTTAATCATTGTTGCAGCCCGTCCTTCAATGGGAAAAACAGCTTTTGCACTAAATATAGCAAGTGGTCATTGTGAGAATGGCGGACATTCTCACGTGTTCTCTTTGGAAATGGGCACTAAATCATTATTACAACGGATGATTTCATCAACAGGAAACATAAATGGTCAAAAGTGGCGTTCAATGAATTTCTCGGTAAGTGATTATGACGCGGCCATGAATGCAATAGGCCAAATATCAAGTTGGAATTTAAATATAAATGAAAATACCAGGACAATCAATGACATTAAATCAGTTGTCAGAAAAGCGGTACAAGATTATCCGGAAGGCGAACATTTGGTAATTATAGACTACTTACAATTGCTGTCATCAACTGGCAGATATGAAAACAGAAACTTAGAAGTTGGATCTATGACAAGAGAATTAAAAATGCTTGCTAGAGAGTTGAACATTCCATTCATATTATTATCACAATTATCGCGCGCTGTTGAACAAAGGCAAGATAAAAGGCCAATGATGTCTGATTTAAGAGAGTCAGGGAATATTGAACAAGATGCTGATGTTATTAACTTTCTATATCGCGATGACTATTACGATTCGGATTCCGAAGCACAAAATATTACCGAAATTATCATTTCTAAACAAAGAAATGGACCGACTGGAACAGTAGAGCTTGCATTTCAAAAGGATTACGGGAAATTCGTAAGTTTAGATTACAGATATGGGGGATAAAAAATGACACAAATCCATAAAAGTCACTTAGATTTTTTAGAACTTGCAAAACACAAATTTGAAACAAACGAAAAACTGCACACTTACAGAGATGAATATGATGGTCTTATTGCCCTTAGAACAGGAGCAGACAGAGATTGTATAGAGATATTTGAACTAGGCGATTACGTAGCGAATTTCGTACAACAAATAGAAGTAAAAGGAGATAAATAAAAATGATGAACTCAGTAAACATTGTCGGCAGATTAGTTAGGGATATAGATTTGCGTTATACACCCTCAGGAGTCGCTGTTGGAAATGGAACAGTAGCCGCTAACAGACCATTTAAAAACCAAGCGGGCGAAAACGAAGCCGATTTTATAAACATAGTAATTTGGCGCAAGGCAGCAGAAAACACGGCTAATTATACAAGCAAAGGAAGCCTTGTCGGCGTAACAGGTCGATTACAATCACGCAGATATGACGATAAAGACGGTAAAACAGTTTTTGTTACTGAGGTAGTCGCTGAAAGTGTCCAATTTCTTGATTCTAAGAGCGACAACAAAAAGTCAGAGAATAACACTAGTTATGAAAACAAACAGCAACAACCTAGTCAAAACCAAACAACAGATACATCACAGGGCGAGCCGATTGATATTCATGACGATGATCTTCCATTCTGACCAGCATAAAGGAGAATACATTTGAAACTAATTATTGACGGAAAGCCTGAGCCACAACTCAGACCTAGAATATCAGGCAACAGAATGTACGACCCAAAGAAAACGAAAAACTATAAAAGGTATGTAGGATTATTAGCTAGACAACAATATAAAGGTGAGTTATTAATCTCACCTCTAGCTATCGAAATGGATATATACAGACAAATACCTAAAAATACATCAAAAAAACGTAGAAAACTAAAAAACGAAAAAGCAATAAGACCAACCGTAAAACCTGATGTTGATAATTACACAAAAGGTATTCTTGACGCGTTGAATGGGATTATTTACAAAGACGATTCTCAGGTGGTCGATTTGATTGCACGAAAATACTATTCAGATGATCCGCGCGTTGAAATAAATATAACTGAATTATAAAAAAAGACGAGAGGTATGGACATGAACATAGCTGAATCAACCAATTACTTATTTGATAAACTCGAACAGCTAAACGGAAGAAAAGTAGTTATTAAAACTAAAAACAAATATACAGAAACAAAGAAGAAAAACAAAATACAAACGATATGTATAGATTGCGGAGATAAAAAAACAGAAGCATATAAAACCGGTTCATTTCAATGTAATAGTTGCAAAGAGTTAATGCTTAGCAGGTTTCGCAAACAACAAAAAGGGAGTAGATAAATATGAGCAAAAATTTAAGCAATTTAAACGGGTACTTATTCGAACAATTAGACAGATTAAACCAAAAGGATATGACAGAAACAGAGTTTGAAAATGAAATTAAAAGGTCGAAAGCTATTTCGCAAGTATCAAATAACGTTATTCAAACAGCATCACTTGTCTTAGAAGGTCAAAAAATAGTCAATAACCTGGGCGAAGATCAAAAATTGCCTAAGATGTTGGAGTGATGAATATGAAAAGGTATGAAAAAGAACATATTGATTATGTAAAAAGTATTGCGAAAGGTCGATATAACGACGAAATTGCAGACTTATTTAATGAAAAGTTCAATACAAATAAGTCTGTAGGTGCAATATGTTCGATGAAAAAAAACCACAACATAGTCAGCGGTAAATTACCTTATAGGCCAAGACCTAATATAAGAATTTTCACAGATGAACAAGAAGATTTCTTAAAAGAAAATGTTAAAGGTTTATACAGCAATGAATTAGCAAAGCTAGTTAACGATGAGTTTGATTTAAACATTACAGAATCCCAAATCAAGTCATGGAAAAATAGAAATAAAGTAACGAGTGGATTAACAGGACGTTTTGAAAAAGGGCGAGAATCTTGGAATAAAGGCATGAAAGGATTAAATACTGGTGGTGAGAAAGGGTGGTTTAAAAAAGGGCAGCAACCTAACAATTATCGCCCAGTCGGCTCAGAAAGAATCGATTCAAAAGATGGCTACATCATTGTAAAGGTTCAAGACGAAGGCAGTTCCCAGGAAAGATGGAAACATAAACATGTCGTTGTGTGGAAAAAAGAGCATGGTAAAGTACCCGAAAATCATGTAATTGTTTTTCTTGATACGAATAAAGAAAACGTCAAGTTGGATAACCTAGAGTTGTTAACGCGCGGCGAACTTGCCTTGATGAATAAAGGTAATTAC
>Ga0079226_10002066_pt1 | contig 15428 bp, 10 predicted proteins | sample Poulit2014_FD_76345 | JGI IMG/M metagenome (GOLD analysis project Ga0079226, IMG submission 76345) | Agricultural soil microbial communities from Georgia to study Nitrogen management - Poultry litter 2014 | ecosystem: Environmental > Terrestrial > Soil > Agricultural land | place: USA: Georgia... | reverse complement strand
TGTCGCAAGCGCATTAAACGCAGGAAGTGCATTTACAAAAAGTCCAACAGCATTAAAAAACTTCGATAAATAATGTAAGAATCAAAAGCAGAACGTGAACAAAAAGCTCACGCTCTGCTTTTTATTATGGTTGAAGAGAAGATCATTTTTGCTCATTTTTGCTCGATCTCATCTGCAATCGGCCTATGGTGTGTACGTGAAACAGGAAGCGGGCAAGTCAAGCGTTCGTTTGCGATCCATAAATGAATGTTGAAGAATACGTTGAGTTTAATGTATTTGGCAAGTAAAAAGTGTATGAAATGGCATTTAAAAAAGACTACATTTTTAAATGCCATAAACAATTAAACAAACATGGTATGATACATATGTAAATGGATGTTGTTATCTCCTTTTATTTAAGATAGAAATACGTTATCAGCAGAGTAATCCAGCGAGGTGTTTTTCTTGAATGAAGTGAATCAATATATCAAAAATCATATTTTGAGAAAGCAAGAACAGGTGGAGTGGTTAGATTCAGAAAACCCGCAATTGCTAGAAGGATATATTGTAAGAAGAACAACTAGAACCTATAGGCGGTTGGCGAAGTTATGGGTGGCAAAGGAAATTCCGCAAGAGTCACAAACAATAGATAAAATCCTAGCTGATCATAAACTTTCTAGGAAAAAATTAAAGGATTTACAAGCAGATTCCCAGATGATTCGAAAATGGTTAATAAAAGGGTATGTCATTCGAAAAGTAATGTTGTCTAAAGACGGTCATACACCTACAAAAGAAGGATATGTTATGGGGCCTGCTTTGTTTTGTTCCATTCAACAAGAAAAACGGTTAAAGATCCAGCGGGAAATAGAAACTTTTATGGAACTTCAAGAGGAATTACGCCAATGTACAATACCAGAAAATCTCCATCGCTGTTTCAGACAGCAGATTAATCGGCTCCTTTCACTAGATTATGATGCTTTTAAACAATATGAACACTTTAATGATTGGTCTATTCAAAAACGAATGTTTTTTTTACAATTTTTAATTGCACTGTTTACGATAAAGGAACGAAAATCTACGTATGATTTTAAAGAAATAGGGGCGTTTTATTTTAAAAGAATTGGCGGTTCCAAAGTATTTGATCGGTATAAAGATGACTTTATAAATCAATTAGAGAAATGGTTACATGATTCGCCTGAAGTTCTTGGTCTAACAAGCCATGGTAGAGTGCATTCTATCTATTTTTCTGGCAATGTAGAGGCAACGTATTCAACTTATCGAATTGGGTCTTTACATGCAGTGACCGATGTGGCGTTATCAAAGAATCGGTTTCAGACCGATGCTCGCGTATTGTGGCTTGTTGAAAATCGTGCAATATTGACTAGGATGGCGGCGTCTCCTAGTTTTTTGGAGCAAACTGCTTCCATCATTATTTGTTTAGATGGAAATATACGCTCCAGTCATCGCCAGTTTATGAACCAAATTAGTCAAAGTCCAACAATTGAACAGGTCATGATATGGACGGATTATGATGAATCAGGATTATCGATTGCACGTGAGGCGTATACCATTCTCCCTAATAATTTAAACGTTAAATGGATTGCATCGAATGGAGATATCTATAAAGATTACACGGCATATGCCCATTGGTTACAAAAACAATTGCCGGAAACAAAACGTGAGCAAGAAGAAGTATTAGGAGATGAAAAACAATGGAAAAAGTGGATCAACCATTAATATCTGTGTTTAATCAAGAGGCGGAAAGTGCTGAAATGTATCAAACAATGCGTGATATCGTCTCGTTAGCTGGCGTTTTTAGTGCGTTAGGAAATGCGAAAACATTTGAAGCCCCTTTAGAAATTTTAGTTTTTTTACGAGTAATTCATTTTTTCCATCGGGAGTCATTAGGTTTAGATGAACGGATTGCTGATAGTGATACAGTTTATTATCGTTACTTGAATACGTATCGAGATATGGAACCGCCGACAAAAAAACGAATCGAGCGTTATGTAAATATTTTAGTCAAATATAATTGGATTACAAAGCAGTCAAAACGATTAAAAATGAGAAGTACAGGAAAGCGTATGATGGATGCACTGATCCGGGCAGCGAACGATTCATTGGCATATTATATGCAAGATGATATTGGGCGTTCACTTTTTCAAGCGAAACGCGATGCAGAAATTAGTGAAGCTTATGATGATTATGGGATATCTGGTGGTCACGCTATTGCAAGTATGATTCGGCATGTGAATGATGCGATTGAGCTACTTAAAGAACGGGAATTAGAGTTATTAGCTGATCGCGATGCACTGCCAGAATTAGAACGGATTCATGCGTTAATGGATGAATTAGATGTCAAGATGAAAGGACGTTTAGATCGATTATCAACGGTAGAAGATGGTTTAATGATGCGGGATCTTATTCAAAGTGGTACAAGCGTATTGGCAGAAGGAACGAGTTTAAGTCTTGGAATGATCGATAAATATTTAAAATTTATTAGTATGCAATCGACGGATATTGGTTCATCGATTGCCCCTGAACAAGTCAGGCAATTTATTGAGAAGATGTTTCATCCGCCAGTAGATTCGGACATTCCGAATGCACATCAAATTTTAAGTTTTATGGAGCAAGATGTTTATCCTGATGAAGCAATAGATGGGATGTGGGTCCCTATAAAAATGGCACCTTTTTTATCAGGTCAAGCCATCGAGGATGGTATTGATTACCTAGAACATTATGAACCGTATGTGGATGAAGAAATTTCAGAGGAAGAGAAAGTCACATATCAGTCAGATACGATTGATGCTACGGATATGGAAGATGTATTCAGTGAAGCGGTCTGGAGGATGACGAAAGCGGTTATTGGTACAGAAGCGATTGAAGGATATTTAGACAAGCACGATGAAGCCGAGTTAGAACAGTTAATGGTTGAAGCAACATCACCTCAATTCGGAGATGCCATTCGTTCATTAATGGCGACATCTGCTCTAGTAGGCAATAAGAAAGTGGAAATGAAACAGTCAGATGTGACGAAAACATATGAAAAAGAGTGGGAGTGGATGAAAGATGGAGACCGGAAGCATAAAGTCCACCAGCGAAAAAAGTAATCACCAATCGCTAGCCAATATGAATATTTTACAATCTTATTTAACTAAAAAAGAAGAAATGGCATTTATACATCTTTTATATTCATCATCAGCCACCATTCGGGCGGGAAATTTTGGTTTATCTCGGAAAGATGTAGCGAAAATATTAAAAATTAGTCCAGACGATGATGATGGTTTTTATTCCTTTATAAATCGTGTGAATCAAGGACTAAGCCGTTACTATAAAGTCATTTATGATAAAAAGCGTGACCAAGTCATCGTCATGTTACGAGCGACAGCACGTATGGCTAAATCGACTTTATCATCAGAAGCGATGGCCATTTTATTACTGATGTTCTATCAACAAGAAGTGCTCCAACATGAATTTACGTTACTATCACAATTGTTTGAAGCGTTTGGTCATGAACAGTTGAAAGCAAGTCAAAAAATAAAATTCAATATCGATACATTACGGAAGATTGGTGCAGTTGTTGATTATCATTCTGATTCAGACGAGGATGCTTATCAATTAACTGCCATTGGTGTCAATATGTTTTCCGATTCTTTTTTAAGACGGGCAGTAGAATTTAGTCAGTCACAACAGTTTAATAAAGATGAAGTTCTGAAATTTTTTAAACGATATAATGTCCAATATTCAGGAGATGATTCAGAGTGATTCCACATCAATTACGCTTCCATGGGATTAGAGATTATGAACCGACATCACTCGATTTATCAGGGATAAATGAACACATTTTAATTGCCGGTCCGAATGGGTCAGGTAAGTCAACGATTACGTTTTGTATGGGAGCTGTTTTAAAATCTAGCAAGGTGGCTATTGAAGGATTACGTTCAAACAACTTACCAGGTGAAAAAACATGGCGTGCAGCTATTCACTTTATATTTAAAAATGAAGGCGAAACACGTATTGATGCCCCACTTTATATTGAATTTTCGCTTGACTTAGAACAATTACCAGGCCAGCCGATTAAACAGGTTTATCGTATTTCAGAAGGAGATGAGATAGATCAGATAGAAACAAAAGCAGTTTATCGTTCTGGTGGACAGCCTAACTTTACTGACTACAAACGTGAGCTGCTAGAAAAATATAAAATTTATCCTGATTATTATTATCTAATTTGGTATCAACATGAAGTGAATCAGTTCGCGACTATGTCACCAGAAGAGCGTTTTCGTGTGTTTAGTGAAATGCACAATATTACACATATTCAGCGGAATTGGGAAAAGAGTTTAGAACGTGTTAAAAAGAATGAAGCATCAGTTCAGGATGCAGAAATATCCGTTAAAAATGACGAATTAAGGATGCAACTTGCATTAAAAAACTATGAGCGCTTAAAACAAAACCGCGAAGCAATTTATAAAAATGGGACAAAAATGATTCAATCATTACATGCACTTATTGATTTAAATCGGAAGGATTATGATCTAACAGAACGGATAATCGGGGATTTATTTATTGACTTAGAAGAAATAAAAGAGGCCATTCAACAGGATCAAATAGATTATGAACAGTTACAACATCAAAAGAAAATGATAACGGCTAGCAGAGAAAAATTACAAAGTGAACATGCTAAAAACGAAAAAGGTTTAGTAACTATAAAGGAACAGGAACAATCGTTACAAGATGAGATTGATCAGCTAGAAGAAGAAGTTCGAGATGTTCGTGAAAGCGAGAAAAAATTACGCTTTTCAGAAGCAGAAACGAAAGCACGTTTTGAAAAAAATGAAGAAGAATTAACAAAGAAAAACGAACACATCGAAAGCATTGAACGTGCGAAACAGCAATTACAAATAGAAATGATTTCACTTATGAAAGAAGAAGCTCAATTAGAGAATGAAATCAAAAAACTTCAAGAAAAACAGAAAACATATCAAGAATTATTAAAGCAATATAAAAGCAGTCATGATGTGAAAGAGCGGATTGAACGATTAGATGAGCAGATGTCAGAGCAACGGGAATTAATGGACGAGATCAAAAAGAATTTGAAAGAAGCAGAAGATTGGCTTAGAGCACTTGAAGCAAATCGGCCAGTTTCCAAAAGACAGGAAGAGGTTTTAAAACAGATGGAACGCGTAGGTGTACCGGCGTATCCGTTGCAAAGTCTTGTCGAACTACATGCTGACGCATCCATTGAAGCTGAAAAAAAGCTAGATGCGATTAAATATACAGTATTTTATGATGGGGAGTACGTTCCTGCTGTTAATGACTTGTACCATGTGTCATTAAGGAAGATTGTTCCAGAATATTATTTGGATAGTATTCCTGAGTTACAACTGCAAATGAAACAAGATTTAGAAAAACACGAACAAGTTTTCACTTCAAAAGTACTTTGGTGGATTAAACAATTGATGTCTAAAGAATATCCGTATATTGATCATGGGCAACTAATTGACTCGCAAGGGGTTCGTGGAACTCAAGAAAAAGAAACATATATTTTAAGTAAAAAAGCGTTGAAGATTCAAAAGAAAAATTGCAAAACACAAATCTTGAATTTCAAAAAGGAACTTCAACAGCTTAAAGAAAAGCATAAACATACTAGGAAGGAATTGCAACATTTACACAGTATTGTGAATCAAGTAGTGGAAGCAGAAGGATTTCAATTGAAAATCCCTATATTTAATCAAAAAAATGAACAATTAAAAATGGGTCGTGATCGACTTCAAGCCATCGATGAAGAAAACAAACGTTTAGATCTACAGGAGAAGGAAGTTCGGAATATCATTGCACGTCTAGATTTTGAAAAAGGCAAGTTGCAGGAAGAACTTAATGTGTATCAACAACTTGGACAATTAAAAGATAAAATAGAATTGTTATCGAGTCTGGAAGAAAAGCACCAAGAAATCGAGCAACATGTACGCTTATTACAACGTAAAGTAGAAGAATTAGAGAATCTATTAAATGAAATTGAAAGACAAGAAACAAAAATTGGTCACCAAATAGAAAGTTTGAATGCTGATATTGACTTTAAAAAGAATGACCAAAAGGCGATTGAGAGACAGATAGAAGATAAAAAAGATGAGAAGGACATATATCAAAGTAATATTATTAAATATGAAGAAGAATTAATCGATATGAAGAACCTTTATCCAAAGCTCTATGAAGAGGTAGCGGAACAGAAGCGATTAGAAGCACCGTCAGAACTAAAGTTACAAAATATGTATACGAAATCGAAAAATGGTTTACAAATTGCACAGAATGAAGAAGGAATCAACCCTGAAGCAGAAAATATTTATTTTAAGATGAAAGAAACGTACGAACAAAATAAGAAAGAATTGGATCAATTAAAAGCATTACTTGAAAAAAACAAAGCACGTGCTGAAGAAATTGAAGAAAATTTAATGACGAGTATCCGAATGAAAGTTATTCAAATCCATCAACTATTCCAAGGTTATATGAATGAATTCCAATTCGAATGTGAAATTGACTTTGATAAGTATGAAGAAAAGAATGATAGAATCAATTTTCGTTTATTTATTAAAGTTCGTAAACAAGGTCACCGCGGTAAAATGGAAGATGTCAGCTTAAAAGCGAGAGCTGGACGTGTCGGTAAAGGAGTCTCAGGTGGTGAAGAGTCACTTAGTTCGTTATTATTTGCCTTAGCGTTATTGCAAGAACTAGACACGAATCCGAGTTTTATAGTCCTTGATGAATTCGATAGTGCTTTAGATGAAGGTCGAAAGGCGAAAGTATTCGAGTTATATGCCGAAGAACTTGAACGGAAATTAATTATTATTTCACCAAAAGGGCATGACAATGAATACTTAAATCATTTCCCCAAAGCATATATTACAAGACATGATCCCAATGCATTGAAAACATCGCTTGTCGGAATTAGAAAACATGTTTTAAAATAAACTGTTTCATAAAATGGAAAGGGGTTGAATCGTATATTTTCCTGATCAGGAAATATATGGGATGGGTGGCAGGATAGTGAGATAGTAGCTTTTAAAATGACATTATTTTAATATTTTACGGCTCGTTTATGTAACTTTTTTACCCTCTTGTTCCTTGTTATTTTCTCTAAAAACTTGCGGTTCTGTAAATAATCAAAGATGAATGACATGCAACAGTTTGGTCTGCTTCCAAAAAGGTATTTATCCTTGATTCTCTCTTCCGTGAAAAGAAAAATGTATAATCAATGAATTTGGTTATGTTATAACGCTGGTCATTTCGTTCGTGATGAAATCTGAAGCCTGCCCATCTCATCCAGTGACAATTCATTAGGTGTTTGGGTGTTCATCTTCATCATTTGCTCTACCCCTTACCTTCATTGAAGAAAAAAGGAGATATCTTATAATAAGAGTAATAGCAATAATCCCAATATTTTAGCCAAGATGAAAGGAAAGGGATGATTAGCGATCAAAACATTCATGTTTATATCAGCGATTGAATTTGTAATATTAGGTCTTACGTTGTATGTCGCTTATCGGCTGTTGCAAATTTTTGTGCTTAAATATGTGATCGTTTGTGAAAAGACCTCGCAACGTATTTTAAAAGATTACAACATACATTCAAAGTCAGCCCTTTATTCTATTTATGTCCTTTATTTTTTAAGCACGATTTTATTTGCTTATTTTGTTTATCTAGTTATTAACGGAGAACGATGGGCCTATGTTGTCTTTATAGGATATCCGTTATTCATCATCTTTACAGGCACACTTTTATACGAGTTACGGAAAGCATTGCTCCAGAAGAGAAAGATCCAACAATTACATCGGTCAGAATTTGCGAAAAAACATATGTACAAAATCGAATACAGCTACTGTTCGGTACAACATGGTTAGTCATGATGGTATTAGTAGCTATTTTGTATCTTTTTTCTTCAATCATCGTATCTTTAGGTGAGGATCAAGTACCCGTTCATGCGTATTTTATTTTTTTACATATAATCCCTGTTTTTTTAGTCCTCTTTATTTATGTAAGAGTCGACAGCGATCATGAGCGTAATGTTCGAAAAATACTTTCCCACCTATTTTTATTACTGTTAACCGTCCTTAATAGTTATAATGAATTTCGAATGTTAGTTGAACTGGAGGGGTTTAACTCCGTATATAGTTACTTAATTTATATTATTTTAACGATATTCACCGCTATAGAACGATGTATTCAAGTTGTGTATGATGATTATGCTTTATTTAAAGATGAGGCACAAAAAACAGAAACGTTATAATCAGTTCGAACTACTTACCCTTCTGCTGTCGTTTACAAGAAAGGTCCATCATCATGCAACGAAAAAACATTATTTAGTATCGTCAAAAAGCTATAAGGATTGGTTTCTTTACAGCTTAAATTTAGTCTTTTTTACAAATTTATCCTCCCTCTTTTTAACCATTATAGAACAAAACATGTTCATCATTCCGTGTTTATGTCCTCCACTCTGTCGTCCATTTGTCTGATTTTTTAGGATGGTAAAACGATACGCGTAGATTGAAAAAATTTTCGTCCGATGGTATATTTCTATCGTTATCGTAATCATTACTCATTTTACAAAAGGTTGGGCTCATCTATGAAAAATGTACGGTTTTTGATCGTTGTCCTCCTGTTTTTCTTAGTTGCTTGCAATGGAGGAAAAATCGAAGAAAATATGTCGGAACCATTACCTGATTTCGAATTTACAACGCAAGATCATGAGAAACTAAGCCTTCAAGATCTTGAAGGTCAATGGTGGTTAACCAGTTTTATGTATACGAATTGTCAAACGATCTGTCCTGTTATGACGCAAAACATGGTTGATTTACAGCACGCTTTAAAAGAAAACGATGTGACGATCCAAATGGTTTCGTTCAGTGTGGATCCGGAGTACGATACGCCGGACGTGCTCAAAGAATACACTCAACAATATCCAATTGATTTAGATCATTGGGTCTTTTTAACGGGATATGATTTTGAGACCATCCGTGATCTATCTGAACAGTCTTTTAAAATGTCTTTACAACAAGCCAGTCCGGGTACGGGGAATGATCAGATTGTTCATGCGACGAGTTTTTTCTTAGTCAATCCTGAGGGAACAATTGTTAAAAAATATGATGGAGTAGGAAAAGAAGGACTACAAGAAGCAATTGAAGATGTGAAGCGAATTCAATAATGGTTTGTTATAAGGGCGGGACAGAAGTGAAAAATGAATGGATTTTGATGAAGTCATAAAATAGAACCACATGAAATCAAGGTTTGTAAATTCGATTTCATGTGGTTTATTCATGTTAAAGGAGTTTTGCCTTAGACTCTTTTTTGTGCCAAATTTGATACTCATGCTTTCATGTGCAGGCGAATTGTACAGCTCTTGACTCATTTTCGATCACTTTTGATTCGCTTATTCTTACATTGTTTGTATCTAATTGAGGAGAATGTGTGAATTGACAAAATTTAGCCCAAAATGGCACATTTTTTTCAATTGATATTGTCATTTTACATCTATATAATAACTATTGCGACGGTGAAAATACTCCCAATCTATGATGAATGTTTGGTATCGGTAAAATGTGGGTATTTTCATAGAAAAAAGAACTAATAATTTTTGATCATTATAGCTTTAGTTTAATAGAGGAGGGGACACCATGACGGAAAAACATACAAAAGAAACTTCCGAGATGAAACAAGACCCAAATCAAAACAAACAAGGCGAGGGAATGGGGCGCCGAAAGTTCATTAAGAATACAGGGCTTGTTTTAGGTGGAGTGATTGGTGGGTCTTTATTCGGTGGTTTGTTAACGAGTAAGTTCCAAACTGAACCCGCGGAAAAAGAAACAAATGTGATTGAGGATGATGGTAAAGAAGCGAGAATTTTCTTTAACCGTAAAGAAGATTTTAATGTGTTAAAAGAAGCGGTAGAGAGAATCTATCCAGAGGACGATAACGGACCAGGTGCCATCGAGTTGGGGGTGCCTTACTTTATTGACCGTCAACTAGCCGGAGAATTTGGCAACAATGGTAAAGAGTATATGCAAGGCCCTTTTAAACAAATTGATCATAGTGAGCGTTATCAATCACGACTCAATCGTGGCGATATTATGATTGAAGGATTGCGAAAAATAAATGCTGTTAGCCAAAAGGAATTCAACAAAGGTTTTATTGATCTTGAAGAAGAACAGCAAAACGAAATCTTACAATCTTTTGAAGAAGGTAAAGTGAAAATGAGAGGAACTTCTTCACAATTATTTTTCAATTTGCTTCGACAAATGACAATTGAAGGAGCATATGCCGATCCGCTTTATGGAGGGAATCGAAATATGCAAGGTTGGGTGATGCGCGAGTATCCTGGACCGCGACCTGCCTATATCGATGTGATTGAAGAGGAAGAATTTGTTAAGCAAGATCCGATTAGTTTAAAAGACTATCAACCGTAGAATTTTACAGAGGAGGATATAGGTTATGCCTAAGAAGTTAGATAAAGTCGATGTCGTCGTTGTCGGTACGGGCTGGTCTGGTGGCATCGTATCAGCAGAGTTAGCGAAGGCTGGCTATAAAGTTGTCGCATTGGAGCGAGGTGAAGAAAAGTCAACGAATGACTATATCGGTGCGAAAGACGAGTTACGCTACATGTCTCGTAAACATATTATGCAAGATTTAAGTATTGAAACGATTACATCCAGAACATCAATGGATGAAACCGCTTTGCCCGTTCGTACACAGGATGAAATGATGGTAGGAAACAACTTGGGTGGAAGTAGTGTTCACTGGGCTGGAGCTACATATCGCTATAATCCATTTGAGTTTGAGATTCGTTCAGAAATTGAAGAACGTTACGGAAAAGAACGAATTCCTGAAGGATCGCTTTTACGGGACTGGGGAATTACTTACGATGAAATGGAAAAATATTATGATCGTTGGGAAAAAACAGCGGGAATATCTGGTGAGGAGGACCCATTAGGTGCGAAGCGCTCATCAGATTATCCGAACCCACCGACTGTTGAAACGCCTAACTTACGTTTATTTAAAGATGCGGCAAAGGAATTAGGTTATCACCCCTTCCAAATCGCTTCTGCTAACGTAACAGAAACATATGAAAACCCAGATGGACAAGTGATTAACCAATGTCAATATTGTGCTTTTTGTACGCATTACGGCTGTGACTTCGGTGCGAAATCGGATCCGATTGTTACGGTGATTCCAACAGCAAAAGAAACAGGCAACTTCGAACTACGAGTCAACTCTTATGCCCGACGTGTAACGTATGATGGTAAAAAAGCAACTGGGGTTATTTATGTGGATATGGTCACAGGTGAAGAATTCGAACAACCTGCAGATGTCGTAGTGCTTGGTGCATTTACGCTAGCCAACAACCGTCTATTAATGATGTCAGAAATCGGAAAGCCATATGATCCGAAAACAAAAACAGGTGTAATTGGCCGAAACTTTACAGGTCAATTTAACATTACGTTCTTAGGTGCGAGAGGTTTCTTTAATGATAAGAAGTTTAATTTACACATGGGTGGCGGAGCTTTAGGCGCTACATTTAGTGATTTATCGGGCGAACATATCGACAATACGGATACCGATTTCCTTCACGGTGGTGGAGTTGAAATTAGACAATACGGTGATGGACCGATTAATAACAACCCGGTACCAAAAGGAACACCATCTTGGGGGAAAGAATTTAAGGAGAAATCCTTATTCTATGCGAACCGTAGTTTAAATGTTTGGTTTACACCAGGTGTTTTACCATGGTGGCATAATTATTTAGATTTAGATCCAACATATAAAGATGCGTTTGGCGACCCACTCCTACGGGTAACAAACAAATATACAGACCAAGATCGTAATATTGCGAAGTTCGGAATTAAGAAGTGCAGTGAAGTGATGGAGAAAATGGGTGCAGATATTATCGATGAAGATGAAGTCCCAGAAGAATTTGATCATATTTACAATGGGGCGCATTATGCGGGTGGTGTCACAATGGGTGATGATCCGGAAACTTCAGCAGTTAATACGTACTTACAGATGTGGGATGCAGAGAACCTCTTCGTTGTCGGAGCATCCGCCATGCCACATTTCGGTGATCGCCACCCAACCGCTACGGTCGGTGCGATCGCATATCGTGCAGCTGAAGGGATTGAGAAATATCTAAAAGGCAACGGTGGCCTACTTTTACAACCTAAAAAATAAACAAGTACAGCGCACACAAAAGGAATGTGCGATGTCGGAGGTGGATTGAATGGGAATCGCCAACATTGGTATACCTGGATTAATTTTGATTGTTTTGCTTGCTTTAATTATTTTTGGCCCGAATAAATTACCCGAAATCGGAAAAGCAGCCGGTCAAACCTTACGTGAATTTAAAAAATCAACAAATGATTTAATGAGTGATGATTCGAACGCAGAAAAAGAAGAAAAAGCGAAGAAAGCTCAAGAATAACGCTAGAATGAAGTGTTTTGTAGTATGAATGGGAACAGAGTTCATTTACACTTCGTGATAGAAAAAAGAGTGAGTCATAAAAAGCGACTCACTCTTTTTTTGTCTATACGTAACAACAATTCCCCTCATTCGGGTCATCATGTCAGGTGAAGTCCGATTCATAAGGAAGAAAGGAATAAACATTCTCGGATGAATAGATGCATATTTTATAATGCTCTAATAAACACACATACAATCGTTACTCGAACAAAATATAGTATAGTAACAGAGCGAAGATGGTTTTATAAATGACTCTGTAAATGTTTAGAATGAGTTCTCCTCTCTGACCCAGTTGTACAAGAAGTCATGGACGCATGAGAAAGACAAGTTTCTAAAATATAGATAAAAAATCGTCAAGGAACAAGCGTGTGTCTTTCGCCAATTCGCCAATAACAATGGTCGTGCATGGATTGGGGATGTAGCAACATTACTAGGAATAGAATGATCCTACGAAATCAGAAAGACGCATCATCAAGATGACCCTTTTCGTAAATCGAGAAGGGAAAAGGCAAGTACTCTACTTTTATGCTACAAGACAATGCAATGCCTTCATAACGGTCAAATCATCATTATAATTTTTATGTTGTCATGTAACTTTCGTATTTGGATATGGATATGTAAAACGTGCTGAATGGAGGTGAGGAAATTTTTTGGATCATCTCATTCTATTTACGATACTGTTGATTTCCCTTATTTTTTTATCAGCATTTTTTTCTTCATCGGAAACAGCTTTCTCAAGTGTTAATAAAGTCCGCTTGAAGAAATTTGTTGACGATGGGAGACGAGGAAGTAAAAAAGCTCTCCTGCTTGTAGAACACGACCACTTTGATCAAACACTTTCCACTATTTTGGTAGGTAACAATATTGTCAATATCGCAGCTGCAAGCATATCAGCTAAACTGGCAACCGAAATATTCGGTGGCAATATAGGTGTCGTTATAAGTACAGTAGTCATGACGATCCTCATCTTAATATTTGGCGAAATACTTCCGAAATCATTGGCGAGGGAATACGCAGAAAGTTATTCGCTACTAATATCGAATGTGTTATATCTATTGATGCAGTTACTTGCCCCTATCAATTTCCTCCTCCTTCAAGTAAAATTATTTGTCTCAAAATTTCTTTCAAAAAATAATAACTTACCTTCAATGACAGAAGATGAAATTAAAGTTCTTCTCGGTATAAGTGAAAAAGAAGGTGTTATTGATGCCGTAGAAAGACAGTTAATCCATCGTTCTATGGATTTGGATGAAACGACCGTAAGGGAAATTTTAACTCCGCGTATGGATATCGTTGCAATCGATATTCATCTTCCGAAAAATGAGATTATTAATGTTTTTTTTGAAGAACGATTTTCTAGAATCCCTGTTTATGAAGGAAATATTGATCATATTATTGGGTTTTTAATTGGTAGGGAATATTTATCTAGTTTAATAAGGTCTAAACATGTAAAAATAGACAAGTTACTAAGAAAACCATTGTTTGTGGCAGAATCGATGAAAGTTTCTACGCTTTTACCACGACTACAAAGAGAAAAAGTTCCTATGGCCATTGTATTAGATGAGTTTGGCGGAACAGTAGGCATGGTAACATTGGAGGATGTCTTAGAAGAGATTGTTGGGGAGATATTGGACGAAAATGAGGAACATACGAACCTAGTCACACAAATCAATGAACATGTATATATATTTGATGCTCAATACCACATTCATGATTTTGCTAAGTTGATGCAAATTCCTTTACTGGATAGCGCTTATTATTCGTTAGGAGGCTGGGTGATGGAAAATCTAGAAGATATTCCTAAGCAGGGAGATTCATTCAATTATAAACCATTAAAGGTGAGTGTTGTCGAAGTTGCTGGTCGACGCATAAAAAAGATAAGAGTTGAAGTTCGAAGCGATGAAGAAGGTATAAAAATAACTAAATGAATGGTCTTAGGCTGTCATGAGCTTGTCGACAGCCTTTTTTAAATCATTTATTTATCTTGTATGAATAAAGGGTTAATATAAACGCTCCGAATTTCTCAACAAACGGAAGGACAATGAAGGAAATAATTACGTGCGAGATCACGATCACGTGTGCAAGCTGTATATGAGGATGAGCTGATAAATGCATTCCTAAATTGACAAACAGATTCATAAGCGGATAAATGAGAGCGACGCAAAAGATATTTAACCACGTGTAAGAAAGAGCTGTAAGTGTAGCTTCTTTTTCCGCACCGATGGTAGCGAGTAGCATCATCAAACATGTACCTATCTTAGCCCCAAGCAGAATAACAATGCCGGTAGCTAAGCTCATTATCTCGGTGGTGAGAAAGCTCATCGTCAATCCAATCGCTGCAGTACTCGATTGACTTATAGCCGTGAAAACTGTACCGACTAAAAAAGCGTAGAGGTGGTTTTGATCTAAGGTAGCACATAAATCATGCATATAATCCGAGTCTTTCATAAAAGAAGCTGTTATTTCAAATCCCCACAGGGATCCGAATATGAGAGATGTCCCAATAAGTACGTAACCCATATGATCAAAATTTTTAATGTTCATAAAGTAAAATATGGCTCCAACCAATACCATAGGAATCACAGAAACTTGTAGATTAAGGGTAATGATTTCAGTAGTTATGGTTTTACCAATATATGCTCCTAACATGATACCAATGGACTGGTAGAAGGTGATGAATCGAGTCGAAACGAGCCTACTCGTGATCACCAACACAGCAAGATGATTTTGTAAAATAGCAGTAATCATGATACCCGTGAGCATGCATTTCCATGGATGATCCATACGTTTGATCGGCCATTTTTTTAATACATCTGTAGTAAGATCGAATAGTCCAGATCTTAAAAGGTACATTCCATAAATAAACCCTCCTAAAAATAGAAAAAACGACAGGAAAATAATCATCATTAACCTCCTTTTTAACCTTTCATGTACGAGAGCCATATGT
>Ga0079226_10002065_pt1 | contig 15429 bp, 15 predicted proteins | sample Poulit2014_FD_76345 | JGI IMG/M metagenome (GOLD analysis project Ga0079226, IMG submission 76345) | Agricultural soil microbial communities from Georgia to study Nitrogen management - Poultry litter 2014 | ecosystem: Environmental > Terrestrial > Soil > Agricultural land | place: USA: Georgia... | reverse complement strand
GGTTTTTATAAAAAGAGTCTTCGAGTTGCTTCACATCGTTTACCATTTCTGTCAGCTGCTTATGTAATTCTTTATCTAAGTCTGTGAAACGCTTCCATTTTTGGTGATTTGTTTGCCAAGTCATCTTTAAAATCAAAAACCGATAGACAGACAATACTAAAGGAGGAAAACTTGTAGTAATCTTGAAGTGAATAACGTACGAAGAGGCATTTGAAATTGTAGGACACTTGCCTCTATAGGTATGTAGTAGAGTACTCCAAAAGTTGCTCCGATAAAATGCAGCGTGGAATACTAACAAATACATTCTTCCCATGTTTCGAATTTAAAATAAGATCATCGATGCGTTCAATCAAACTTTATCGTTTGATATTCTAATATATTAGAATATATAATAAAACCAACTACCGATAACAAACAATAGAGACGGAATACCAAAGAGTAATACTTTTCGCCAATGGTTTTTCAAATAATAAGTCACAAACCAGAACCAGTTTTTAGAACTATAATAGTCCTTACCTATCAATTCAAATGTAAAAGCATCTAGATTTCTCTGATAATAAATACGGCTCAAAGCAATAAAAGCTTCTAAAGACAAATAAATAAAAATACAAATAATACTAACTTTATCAAATGAAGTATTTAAGCTCCGAACAAATATTATAATATTTGTTATTGAAAAGGCAATTACAATACTACCTAGCTCATGTATTCTCGTTAGTAAATATCGATATCTATCCGTAAGTTTCTCTCCATTTTTAGCTTTATAAAAGATTTCATTTAACTCTATTTCCATTTCAAAATATTTATCCCAATTGACTCTGATTACCCATATCCACACGTGATGAATCTGGTTTAATAAGTATCCTATGGGTATTCCAATAATAATTAATAATGCTGCAGTAGCTAATAACCCAGGTGCTTTATCAATTAATTTGTTGATTCTTCCAACTTCATATTCACTTAAAATATAATAAATCCCAAATGATATTATAAATATCCAGCCAGGGACACCCCACCTGACTAGATACCGTGTTTCGAAGTGCATGATTATTTATCCTTCCCTAGAAGATATTTACCTGTTGGTCAAGAACTGAAAAGGAAATATATAACTTGGGGAGTAAACTAAACAGACCCCTTCCCCCCAACAACCTGCACAACCGTCCTAACAAACACTTTCACATCCAACCACAAGCTAAAGTTCTCCACATAATACAAATCATACTCAATCTTTTTCCCATGATCCATATCACTTCGTCCGTTGGCCTGTGCCCATCCGGTAATGCCTGGTTTAACATTTAGTCTTCCTTTTTGATGTTCATTATAGCAACGGGAGATGGCAATGATTTCCGGGCGTGGACCTACGATACTCATATCTCCCTTTAGAACATTATAAAACTGTGGCAGTTCATCTAAGCTATATTTTCTTATAAAATTTCCAATTTTTGTGATGTTGGGATTGCTCTCTGAACTTGTTTTGAACACAAAGTCATCCGGCACACCGTTTTTCCAGTTATATTCGTTGTGGGAATTAGAAGGGACGGGAACTTGTTTGTTTTTCATCGAACGAAATTTATACATGGCAAATACTTTATCATTCAGTCCACTTCTTTTTTGTTTAAAAAATACCGGTCGGCCATCTTCTTTAATTATTAAAATGGCCAATACAAGAAAGATTGGTGAAAGTATTAGCAGTGCAATAAAGCTAAGAATAATATCAAAGATTCGTTTAATAAAGTTCTGAAAGGGTTTGTTCGATTTTCTGTATTCTACTTCCGTCTGTTTCACTGAGCTGCTCATTTGCTTTCACCCCTCCTCTACCATCTGCAATACCAATCACTTGGTTTGGCTGTTTTATATTATCTACAATCACTGTACCCTCTGGACCAATATAGCCTCCGGAAGCAACAGTAATGCCCTGAATCTGAGCTTGACCGAACACTTCCTTAAAAAATGTTCGAGTAAAATCATGCCCGGACAACATTTGATACGGCAATGCTATTCTCGTATCAAGTCTAGTAATATTGATATTCTCCCTTAACATACGTTGAATAAAATCACTGCTAAAATTATTGATTCCGCCATCAATGATAAATGAATCCTCGCCAATAACCGGCAATAAACTTTCTTCTTCAGTAAATTGTCCTGACAAAAATGAAACAACCACATCAGCATTATCATTTGCTTTTAATTCAGCAAATGATTGTATCGGGTATGTATATTTAGGCAGAAAAAGATTCACCCCATTAATAACAGCTTCCTCTTTTTCTACTGATCTACCCTTTATATAGACGTAAGCCTGTCTCTCCGCAAGCCGTAATGCTAATTTACTAGCTAGATTACCCGTTCCAATAACGACTACCTTTTTATGATACAAATTATCCTGCAACTGGTTGCGAATCAAAAGATCACAGGATTCCAATGTTGTATCATTTGGCTTTACAGTTACTAGTTGCGACTGCTTAACCACACTCCGTGCTATTTTAAATAGATTCACATGTTGTTTTTTTTCAATATCTATGTATATATAATCTACTTTCCCATCAAAAAATGTAAGAGTTTCTTCTAATACTTTTTCATCATTAATCATAAAACAGGACATAGCCATGCCCATGATCGTTCGTCTAGGAAGAATCCTAAAGTCTAACGCGTGCTTGGCGGTTGTACTGATCATAATCGCTTTTTGGTTTTCACTTTGTAGATCTGATAATTCTTCTTGGAGCATTCTTTTCATTTCCAATGTACTGCACCATTCCTTATATATTCATTAGTCACAGATTATTCCGAGACATAACTTCCTATTAAACTAGACCATTACCAATTACCCATTATACATGATTCAACCAACATTTGAAATGGAATTTCCCCTAAAAACACCTCATCACTCTATACTGTTGGACTTGAGTCTCCTTTTAACAACGCCCTCAGTTTCGCATCTTCTTCCTCATTACTAAGCACTGACTTTACACGTCTGTCCACCTATCTGCTCTCAATTCCTGCCACCTTACCACAAACTAATCCGGTACAATTTCCTTCTGCCCAGAATCACTTTAGCGTTTCCTGGATGCACTTAGATGGTATCTTTTTCAAAATAAATATTTTATTAAGTTCTTACGAATCAGGAACATCGGTTATAAATGTATTATAATCTATCCATTACGAAGATTTGAAGTCAGGTCAAATATTCTATTTATTGCAATAAAAAAAGAGACCAGCGCAAGAACTGCAACTAATCTCTTAACCTAATTTAATACATAATCTACTTTAAAGCCAAACATGTCTAACGCCTGATCTAGTATTTTCCTACGCTCCGCAGTTACAGCTGACTGAAAGTCTATATCATTACAATTTGAATCTTTTAATTATGAATATGTTATTACAAGAATAGTGAAAGTACAAGACCAGCAAGTGTTCCGCCAATTACTGATGAGATAATGTTGGGAACCGCTTTCTTAAGACTGCCACCTAGAATTACTGTTGCTACAATTAAACCAATACCTGCTGCCCAGGCCATATCAACCCATGCACCTGTCTGATAAATGGCCGGCGTTGCCTTACCAGGAGTGAAATCCGCCAATGCGTGGTTATATAAGAATGCCAGACCAATAATAAATCCTGCCGCCATCCAACCACCAATCGGTCCCCAATTTTCAACCATTCTCCCCCACATCATTCGAACTAAAAATGGAAATGTAAATCCGCCTGCTACTGTAGCTACCGCTAATCCTACAGTCATATTTAAAACCTCCCCAGTTTTTAAAAAGCATTCCATTTATTAATGAATTCAATTAGCCTTTTTTGGGCTTTCATCTTTTTCAATAGTTGCCGCTACTGTACTCGTGTCAAAAAGTTTATCAGTTTCCGCATCCTTTTTAGCCATATCTTTTTCAATAAATGCTGCTACTGTACCTCCTAAAACGCCCCCTAGAATCACCAATGATAGTGTAGGCAACGAATCAACCACAGTATCAAAACCATTCATAAATGCATCACGCATTGTACCAGCAACTGCAATACCTAACGCCATATCGACATATGCGGCGTCATTATCATTTTGAATTAATCCGACATAATGGTTCATATACCACATTGGACCAATTATAATAAGTGCTGCCGCAAATCCACCTAATAAGCCATAGGTATTCCAAAGAGTAGCCCAAACACCCATAGCAAATAATCCAGCAATAAAATAACCAACAGTACTTCTTAAATACAACATACCTCTCACCCTCTTCTTATTATTATAAGTTTGCTAATTATTGTGTAAGTTACAATTAGCAAGTATAGAATAATTGAAAAACCATTAGTAATCTTCTACAAATGAAATATAGATTTTAGCCTTCTACACCGGGAAACCTATGCATACTTCCAGATGGTTCATTTATTTAATGTATTTTTGAATATTTAATTAATTTAACTTAAATCTCACACTTGTCTTTTCTAATTCCTCTTCGACAAGATTAATTGCTGTTTCGGAACTTATTATTCAGCTTCACAGGTCAGAAATAGTAGATATTCTGAATTCCTTACGCCTTCTATTTTATCCTTTCATGGTTACGCTTGTCCTCAAATATTCTAGCTACTTTCATTTAAAGCCCGAAAAAGTGGCAACGAATAAATTCAACAATTATGCCACCTTATCAGAGCTTTTTTACAATAGCATTGTATCTTGGCCTAAGGCTATAGAACGATAACAATAATTATCCATGGATCACTTTTTGTAAATCTCTAATTACTGCTAAGGGATCTTCTGCTTGCCAGATGTTCCTGCCAATAACCAATCCACTTACCCCCATTTGCATCGCATTAGACATTAAATTAAGAAAGTCTTTGTTGTCGGATGCTTGGGACCCACCGGCAAGTAAAACAGGAATATCCACACTACTCAGTATTTTTTTAAGCGTCTCCGAACTACCCGGGTAATTTATCTTTAAAATATCCGCCCCTAATTCATAGGCTATTCTAGCTGTATTTATCAGTTCACTTTCTGCGTTATTTCCTAGTGTTACAGGTTCTACAACAAGTGGTAAACCAAAATCTCGGCATTTCGCCGCTATTTGTGCGACTTGTTCCTCACAGTCACCCAAAGTTTGACCTCCGTTCACATCACGGATATACCAAATTACTACAGCATCCGCATTAGCACGGATTGCATCCTCCACTTCCGCAATCATTGACATCGTCCACTTTTCCGTTTTTTTGGAATCAAACACATTCGTCCTGTTCAAACGAAGCCAGTAAGAACTATCTGTATATTTACTTAAGCTTGGGGCGACCGATAAGCTCGTCCTTGGTCCAAACAATAGTGCATCGACACCTGCGTCCAGGTAATCCCTTGATATTTCACCTAAATCTTCAAGGCCTGGCAAAACTCCTAAAGATGTGCCATGGTCCAAGCCGATCACTAGCGTTTTACCATCCTCTTTAAAGATGTTTGTCTCTCTTCGTTGATATCCTAACTCTTGAAATGTCTTTATAGACTGTTGCATTTTTGACTTTCTCCTTCCTCTACCTGCAATATCAATCACGTTAAGATTTAAACAATATAATACTTCCTTTAAACTAATTATTGGGAATTTTCCGGTTATTAATTGAGTTTATTACTTAACCATTATTCTGATCTTAACAAAGTGTCACTTTGAACTTTCAGTAAGAACTTTATTTAATAATTCCTCCAACTGGTTCCCTCTGGCATATGAGATTTGTGTCCCTGTACGGGTAACTGAATCCGCTGCAAGTACATTAGCAATTTCAATGGCATTTTCTGGATTAAGTCCAGCAGCAATACCATAAGAAAAGGCACCACAGAATGCATCACCAGCTCCTGTTGTATCTTTAGCATCAACTTTAGGTGCGGGGAAGGTTTTTACATCCATACCTACATTAGGCATATACAGCATTGCACCCTTTTCCCCATGGGTAATGACAACATTTACACCAGATAAGTCACCAAACTTTTTTATAGCATCGGTAAAATTATCAATTGGTAAATGATACATGTCTTTTAACAATAATTCAAATTCAGTTTCATTTGGTATGATCCAGTCCATTAGTTCTATCATTTCTTTCTTAACCGGAGCGGCTGGACCCGGGTTTAGAATCGTAGTTGCACCCGCTTGTTTACCTTTTTTAAAACCTTCTATAATCGTATCTTGTGGAATCTCCAACTGTGAGAGTACTACATCTGGAGCGGGCAATCTATCAAAAGCACTTTGAACAAGAGCAGGTGTAACATCTTCATTTGCTCCAGCCCCCAGAACAATCCGGTTATCACCACTCGGCTCAACCCATATTGCCGCTACTCCACTGTAATTACCATCTACTATTTTTATGAAATCAGTATTTACGTGGTTTTTTTCAAATTCCTCAATCCACTTTGGTCCAAAAACATCATTTCCTACGCAAGAAACCATCGCCACTTCTGCACCCAGTATAGAAGCCATAATTGCTTGATTCGCACCTTTTCCGCCAAATCCTTGAATAAAATCGCGTCCAAACACCGTTTCTCCACGCTCTGGAAAGCGTTCCAAATAGGATAACAAATCAACCATGTTACTACCAACAACTGTAATTGATGCTTTTTTACTCATTTTATTTTCCCCCTTTAAAATATCACACAAGTGAATGCATTATCATTTTTTCGAAAATACCTTTTATCGTTAAGCATACTTATCTTGAAACGCTGTCAATTTTTCATATACACCGGAATCAGCTAAGGACGAATAAACGCCTTGATAGATTTTGTGAAGTTCATTGTATATCTCGTGTGCCTTTGGATCCGGTTCGAAAGTTTCCATTGGATGCACCATTTGTTCACATGCTTCCTCGACGTTATCAAAAACACCCGCCCCCACTGCGCCAAGTATAGCTGCACCTAGCACAGCACATTCTCCCTCACGCATGATCCTAGTTGGACGCCCATAGACGTCAGCTTGAATTTGACACCATAAAGGAGAGTTTGTCGCACCACCTGCCAGGCGTATTTCTGTAAGGTCTAACCCCATATTCGCGTATCCATTAATGGTATCTTTCGCTTCAAACGAAACCCCTTCCAAAACAGATCGTGCTAAACTACTTGTATCGTGTTTTAAAGCTAAGCCGACAAAGCTCCCTTTGGCATGAGAATCATAATGTGGTGTCATAGAACCTGCCAGGTATGGATTAAACAGCAATCCGTTACTGCCTATTGGAGCTTTTTCTGCCAAATTATTGAGAAGTGAATACGGATCCATTTGAGTAAATGGCTCAATATATTTTGCCATGTAACCGATTGTATCCCGAAACCATCGATACGACCCACCTGCTGCAGCTTGTATCCCCTCGGCTTCCCAGCCCGGTGTTGGCAATGCGTGAGCAGAGCAGGTTATTTTCATGGAGGGGTCAAAGTTTGGTTTGTCAAGAAACGCCACACTATTTCCGGCTGTACCGAATGTAAACTCACACAATCCGGGTTTGACGACTCCGGCCCCGATACCTGCACATTGTTGATCTCCGCCTCCAGTACAAAGTGGCAAACCGATCGGTAAACCCGTACGTTCATGACACCTCTTATCGACCTCACCAACTTTTGTAGCTGACGGTACAAGGCTAGGCATTAATTTATTTGAGATGCCCGTTTTCTGGAGTAGATCTTTACTCCATTCAAATTCCTTTACGTCCATTAATCCAAACAGAGAACCATTGGACCAATCCACGTACCATCCATCTCGTGCTCCAAGCTCATGCAAAAAATATTCTTGAGTAGATATAATTTTATGTGCCTTTTCAATTGTCTGTGGCTCATTCTCCATCACCCAACGTATCTTTCCAATCGGCCAGAACGCTCCGATCGGAAGCCCCGTTATTTCATAGAACCTTTTTTCGCCAATATGATTTCGCATCCACTCAATTTGTTTTGGGTGTCTTGTATCTTGCCAAGAAATACCCATTCCATTACGAAGGACCTTACCATCTTCGTCTATATATAGATGTAACCCTCGCTGGGTTGATAATCCAAGGGATGCGATGGTGTCTGGATTGACATTGCTACTATCTATTAAATCTCGCAGTACTGAATAATTGGCCTCCATAAGCACATGAATGTCTTGATCAACCCACCCGGGTTTTGGATAAGAACACGTATATTCTTGATAACTTTCATTAATGACATTTCCTTGCAGGTCATATAACTTCGCTTTCGCTCCAGTCGTACCGTTATCAAGTCCGATTATATAGGATTTCATACAATTCCACCTCATTTTTTGTTTTATTAAAATCGCCTACAAAAGTGATGAGTCCAAGAGACGCATTGAGGATAACTTCATTGCCGTGTGTTCATCGGTATAAAAACTACCCATCCCCCGTAGCAAGCTGTAAGACGTCTCCTTCTATTTAAATTCATTGAACGCAGCAAGCTGCAGGAAATTAGATTCATAGTGATTAGGCTCGTGTGATTGACAAGACTTTTCTAAGTTGGCCTTCAAGAGAGGCATCATCAGATATTTTTTTATCAAGGATAGCACTTCCAATGGTATATCCCCGTACCCCGGCTCGGTCCATTGTTTCAATTTGCTCCCTCGTTTCAATAGAACCCGCACAAAGCACAGGAAGTTTCGTCCCTTTTAAAAATTCATCCAATAATTGGGTGGTATCATCGACATATCGATAGGCAAATAACAACACCCCATCTACCTGCAGTTCCTCTAATGATCTTGCTTGAGTGATAAATTCTTCTATCCTTCCGTGCAACCGTCCCGGCTCCTTATTCAAGTCACCAATCGAAGGATAGTATCGGATAGATGAACCGGCAAGGACTTTCGATACCTCTTTAGCGTGAGTCCCAGCAATTACATAATCCACGTCTGCCTTTATAGCGAACTCTGCAATACGTGGTTCCATTTTGGCAGAAGATCCTACCATTTCTAGCACAACTTTACGACCGTCGGCTTTCATTGCTGAAGCTAACTCAAGTAATTCAGATTCAGATGCTCCAGCATATTTAAAGCCAGCGTAGGGCAGTTCCTCTGCCGTTAAGTTTTGGGCTGCCAGTTTGTAGATATATAACGCATCTTTAATGGTTACATCGTTTTTTGTGAGCATAAATTGCACTTTCATATTTCCCTGCCTCCCTAATTATCCATGAACTCAGTGAATTTCCGACTAGTTTTATAGTATAGATCGCATAAGACATAATACTCCGTTAATTCAGCTGTGACCTTTCGTCACCCCTTTCTTTTTTTACTAATATTCCGTCATTTTAAAGCAAACCACCTCCTTATTAATACAATCATGAAATGCATTGTGGATTAATTCATTTACAAGTCAAGAAGATTTACTTCTATCTCTACTTTTGCTTGAAAATGCAATAGTCCAAATTATGCCTCGGCACTTTTGCAAACTGAACTTTCGGACTATTTAAGATTAGTATACACAACATATTGTTGTTTGTAAATAGAAATAAATAATAAATTGTTGTTTTTTAAAAAGTAGATCAAATGAGGATGTATAATTTTCCTGATAGGTTAGGAGGAGAAATTGCATGGATATATTTAGGGAACGACTAATAGACCTGCGCATTGAAAATGGATACAAACAAGATGATCTGGCAAAAGTACTTAATGTTACAGCAAGCGGATACGGTTACTATGAGCAAGGTCGTAATGAACCTTCATTAGAAACACTTTATAAAATAGCTCATTTTTATAAGGTATCCGTTGATTACTTACTTGGCAAGATAAATACTCCTAATCATCCTAACTATTATTCTGTTTCTAAAGACTTAATGTTGACAGAGGATGAACTAAAGGCTGTTCAGACAATGAAAGAACTTTCTCTTCTTAAGGAAATTGGAAAAGACCCAAAGCATAATGCAAACCGAGTTCATCGGTACTGGGAGTTTATAAATAAAGAACTTGCATTAAATAGTACAGAAATATAAAAAACTCATTTGACAACCAAGATCACAACAACTTCATTTATAGCGATAATAATTGGACTAACAATAGTCCCCTTTTGCGATTTTTACCGGTTTCTAATTCTCTGTACTTGGTGAAAATTAGAAATAAATAAGCGCCTATTACAAAAGGCGCTTTTTTCCTTAAAATTCACTCATCTTCATTAATTTCCCACTGGTTTCGTTTAGTTTAAACTTTTCTCCTCTAATTTTATTAATGCTACTACTTCGAACCAAGCATTCATTGCATCATCCGTTGTATATACTTCATCATTTATTGTGCCGCAAATAGTCCGGATAGCCTTACTTTCCATATCCGTTAAAATCCATATGAGGTGTAAACCATTTATGTTTTGCTAAGACGGCTTCTTTTTCATGTAACCCCCCTTCTCAATCCTGGTTGGCTTTATTCATGGTGTATAACTAGGATATATGATGATAAGTCGTACGTCTAAAGGTGAGGATAATATGGATTTTCGAATGATTTCTTTGCCTTTTCTCATTTCACCATATTGCTACCAACAACTATAAATTTATGCCTTTTTACTCACATTTTCCTCCTCCTACGAAATATACATTTAAATGCACAATCATTATTACACTCTATTACCCAGGGATAACAAGTGATGTTAGTCTAATAATTAGACACAGGGAAAAAGAAATTATCTATTTATACCCCCCCGTCCTCTATAATCCAAAATAAGACGCAATACTTGAATAGCCACCTAATAAGTTAACTAACGTAATAGCTTTGTCACTAGCCCCCATTAAAAACCCCTTCATCTTGGTTTTAGAGCTAGTTTGTGCTTCCAGATCACCGTTCTCTACTGCTTCTTTTGATTCTTTTAATATCATCTCAATAAAAGCCTTATGCTCCGGATCCACATCGCGGATATCCTTAAGTTTTCGTAGGACGGAATCAATATCACTAGTAAATTGTGTTGCATTTATTTCATAATTTATTATAGTACCATTATTAATTCCATTTACTGTGTTTTTATTTCCATTGACCGTTTGGGTTATATTTTGATTTACTACATTAGGAACAACGTTAATATAGTCGCGCAATCTCACAGAAACATTCACTGCATCCTGCATTGTTACAAAATAATCTCTACCATTGCCATACAATTCTTCTACAAGTTTAAAGTCTTTATTCCCGTATGCCTTCCAATTATGTTCTTCTTTATACGTTTCACCATACTCTCCGTTATATTCAATTGCATTCATACCTACTTTTTTCATTAATTCTACTTCCCTATTAGTCAATTTATTTTCTTCAATTGCTTTTAAGATGAACCCAAGATCGCTGAGAATGGTATTTTGACATCTAATACTCGACATTAATGTTGCTTGAAAATTATATGGGATGTTTGCCCAAAAACCACTGTCTTTTAAGGCATCAATTCCATCTTCAATGAATTTCTTTATCTCTTTGGTATAAGCAGTCCATCTTTTAATATCTTCTACGATATCAGCAATAGATTGATCCTCATAACTGGTCATCCCACCAAAAATACCTTGCGCCATAAAATTACCTCCTAATTTTTATTATTATCTAGTTAATTGCTTTGAACTTAATCTTCTAACCCTCCACCTCATAAACCCCACTAATCCCCATCTCATCAAACAGATCACTTCTCGCATCTGCCAACTCTCGCTCAAGCTTTGCTATCTCCTGTTCAATTGACTTCTCTTTGGAAAAATACTCCCCCATCATTGTCACTTGATCTTTGATTGACATGTCGGGAATTTCGAGTGTCTCTACATCTTTTCTGCTTAACGTGGGTATTGCTGTTCCAGATAGTTTGTTTTTTAATGAAAATTGACCTAGTGGGCTTTCTAAATATGCTTTTAAAAATGCTGGGTCCAGATCAGTTCCGCATCGAATGCCTATGAAATTTTGTGATAACAGCATATCTCCATCATTTTCCGGGATAATCGCTACTTTTAAAGATGTTCCTCGTGTAGCGAGAATCACGTCGTCTTTTTCCAACATATATTTTTCTATTCTTGCGTTATTTTTTATATCATATCTGGCAATCCCTGCTTCATGCAGCTTCCCGTCATAAACATCTGAAATTCTTACGATCTGATACTTCCCTTTCTCACTTTCTTTATTTTTTGAGCCAACGTTATAACCACTGAAAAATGTAGCCATGTTTTTTAATGGACTTGTTTTTATATTACTTAAGTTGTCCAGGTCAAACTTCACTTTCCCATATTCCGGAATGTCCATTTCACTTTGGGTTAAATAACGACTTGGAAGTAGAATGCCATCTTTTATTTTATCTATATTAACAAACTTGCTAAACTCTTCTACTTCCCTTCCTGATTGAACAGTCCTAACAATTTTATTAATGTCCTCTTCTGAAATATACCGCTCCGTCCCTCTTCCTTCTGTGAAGCATTCTAATGCATTGATAAAGAACACTTTATTTCTTCGTTCAGCATATTTATCTTTGTTAAAAATCATTAGATTCACTGGAATAGCTGTATTTTTGTAGAGTCTTGCCGGCAAAGAGATTACAGCTTCTAGCACATCAGAAGCAATCATATTATTTCTAATGCTTACATTCGCACCGCCTTTAAATAGTGTGCCATTCGCTACAACTAAAACTGCTCTTCCCTTCCTATTTAATGAAGCAAGCGCATGTGAAATAAATGCTAGATCACTGTTTCGTTGGGAAGGTATACCATAGAGAAACCGATCGAAAGGGTCATGCGTAAAATCATGATTAGCTACTAATCCTTTTGGTATATCCATATAAACATAATCAAATCTTTCAAGGCTGTTTCCTGTTCTAAAATTTGGCGTGGAAAAAATATCCCCCGTTGCAATTTTTACATGCTCACCACCGCTTAGAAAAAGTCTGATTTTTGCTAATGCATATGTCCTCGCATCCTTCTCTTGACCATAAATTTCTACTTCTCCGTTATTTTCCTTAGCACAGCGGATTGCTTCTACCGCTCCCCCACCAAGGCCAAAGGCACCATTATAAAATGAACCATCTTGTGGGGACAAAATAGAAATAGCAAGTTTATTCACTGTTTCAGGTGAAATATGTTCTCCACCAACCCTACTTAGGGTCTCATTGTAATTGATCAATAAATCAAAGCACTTATCATATCCCATTGCATTTAGGTTAATTGCCTTCATATCGTATAAGAACCTTGATAGTTGGGGCGCACTCAACTTTTCCAAAACTGTTAATTTAGAAAACACGTCTTCAAAATAGGGTATTTCTTTTTCGATGTCCTCTAATATTTCTTTTAGCTTGATTAGAATGTTACTCTCTTCCCTCAGTAAAGAATCCATATCTACAATATTCATATATCTGCCATCTTCATCCAAGGAACAGATTAAAATACCTATGGACAATAATTCAGTTGATTCACTTGGATTCAGTTCATCTTGCAAACTCTTCAATGCACCGACAAAAATTGTCTTTTCGCTCATAATTACCTCCAATATTTATATAGGTACTTTTTAAAAGTAAAAGTACCTATATAAGATAATAATTAATTTGTGCTGACACACTTTTTAACTTCAAGTAATTCTAATGATCCCCATGCATCGGAACTACTCCTCGAAAGAATGTTTTCTTAATATGGCATCAAAGTCTAATAATTTTTCTGCTTTGATTATTAATCCTAAATTGTTAGGTATTCTTGATAAAACAACCTCTCTATTATCAGTTGGAATATTAACTACATGGATTTCACCTTGTGCAGTAAATTGGGGACCTGCATACAATATTCCTAAAAACCTCAAACGTGATCCCATAATAAGTCCCGGGCCGTTTCCATAAGCTCCTTCGTTATATATAAAAACTGGGGAGCCACTTGAACCTGGAAAACAAGCTGCATCAATCATAAATTCTTCTTTTCCATTATAATCTTTATTTGGATGTGTTGCTGTAGTCCCCTTTCTTAGAATAGGAAGGTTATTGACACTATCCCAAATTCCATTTGGATAACCAATCATCACTATATCTTCTAATGCCCCCAAACTAGACAATTGTTCTTTCGTAGGCATTATATTTTTATCAATACCAATAAAAAACGGCTCTTTGTTAGTTTCAGATAACTCATTAAATATAGCACCGATTGGTAAAATACATAAATCAACATCTTGTTCTGGATGATTAATCCACTGCTTTTCAAAATCCTCAACCATAACGGGTAGATAGCGGGTGGAATCCGGACCCCCACTACTATCAGCAAGCGTTATTAAAAACCTTCCTTGTCTAGCATTCTTAACTACGTGTTTATTTGTAACAATAGCAGGTATATAAGATCCATCTTCTTTTTCTAAAAATTTATAAAAGAATCCCGTTCCCGTGCTAACAACCTTATTATTTTCTAAACATTCAATCCTAACAGTTGAATACTGTAGTTGTTCTGATAAACTTAACTGCTTAGCTATAATAAACATTCCCTTCAAGTGATATTCATAGACCCGATTGATATATTTAAAATATTATGGGTAATAAAAGTAAACATTTAAATATTAAGAACCATTGGATAGGATATACACTTGATAGGTGCGAAAATAATCCTTTTAAAATTGGGATATTACTTTGAGAGTCTTCGGACATAGGAAATAGTAAAAAAGAAATTGGATAGTCCGGGGCCTACAAGGTCTACGCTTCGACCTTCCCACTTCTCCATGTAATTATGCGTTAATGGGAGAGTAAAACAATATAGAAATTGCATAAATATTTCCCTCTGTTTATAGGTCTCCCATACAAACCAGTCTGAAATATAAAAGAGGTATGATTCAGAAAACAAAATGTTATTTTGTTAAATCTATTTTTTGCTGTCTAAGTTCTTCAATAGCTGTTTCAATTTGTTTATTGGTTGAGGTGGCGTCAATTATTATCTCAGTGATTCTGTCACCATACTGATCCCGCTGTGTATATGACTTGATAGTGTTGTTTCCAGGATTTGCTTTCAGATGTTTTCGAGTAGCTTCTGCATCAAATAAAAATTCATTATTTGTAAATAGCGATTCTGAGTAAATCATTTTATCTCCCCTTGTTGATATAATATTTAACACCCCTCACTCTACCATACTTCAATACACATTACAACTCCGTATACTATATACTAACTTGGGATGATCGTTGGATTATTAATGAACACTTCAAAATTAGGGGAAACTTAGGTAATTACAATAACTCACTTCATAACTACTAAACACAAAATAGCGACACCTTATTAACGAATCTATACAAGTGATATATAATTAATAAGGCTTAAAAGTGAGAGGGGGGTATTTGAGTATTGCGGATAGAATGAGCCAGCAGTGCGGAGTTTTGAGCCACTGTTTGCGGACAATAGAGCCAGTGAGTGCGGGCAGAGAGCCACTATCAAAAAAGACCGTTATACATGCCTAATGTAGTGCGAATTCGGTAGTCCGCCACCATTGACTTAACTTTTGTCCGTGTAGTGGAACTATCGCAGGCGTTGCATAAATAATGCCTAAGAGGCACACC
>Ga0079226_10002064_pt1 | contig 15437 bp, 12 predicted proteins | sample Poulit2014_FD_76345 | JGI IMG/M metagenome (GOLD analysis project Ga0079226, IMG submission 76345) | Agricultural soil microbial communities from Georgia to study Nitrogen management - Poultry litter 2014 | ecosystem: Environmental > Terrestrial > Soil > Agricultural land | place: USA: Georgia... | reverse complement strand
TGTTCTGGCACCAGAAACAATTACTGTTTTGACCATATTAAAATTCTCCTTTTATTAAATGTTGGTTCCTCCATTATATATGATATCGCTTTCTCTTGTCGAGTGAACGCTCAATCAAATTATAGTCATCTCGACTTCTATAAAAAATAACGGAAATGATTAAAGTTAATTACGCAGTCATATTGATTAATAGTCTAAAACAAACCTATTATTTATATTTTGACATACGGATGAGCAATACTGATGCTAGTTTAGTTTCATGGACACTACTAGTTTAAGTTAATATAAGAAAATAACCGAGGGTTTATTAAACCCTCGGTTATTTATAGCTATTCATTTACTTTTTCATGTTGATATCCATTTTGTTTTATTTCAGCTATCCCCGCTTGGACCTCTGCCATTCTTTCTGCATCTAAAGGATAGAATTTCATTGCAACTAACGTTGTTATGTGTCCTATAATCGGGGCACCAAAGGCAAGTAATAATGTAACAATAAATAGAGGAGTAGTAACTACATCATCCACATCCGGAAATGAACCTTTAAAGCCGATAAAGTATACTGCACCACCAACAATCAAAGGTGGCAAGGATGTAATTAATTTATCAATAAACGAAAATATTGTGCCCATCATACCTGGAATATAACGACCTGACTGATATGTTTCATTGTCTGATATATCCGCTATCATAGGGTTAATAAGTGCTGATGGGACACCACCAAAGCCCATAATTAACATATATAAAATGATAAATAGAATTGTCCCAAATGTAATATTACTGAGTGAAATCGTCGCAGGATCAATCACAAGTAGTAAACCTACTATAAGAAACAATGAAATTAAGGAAACCCAAGTAGATCTAACTAAGGCCTCTTTCATTCCTGTTTTTCTTGCACGACCAACAGCAATCATGATGATTAGCACGCCAGGTATCAGATTAATGGCTGAAATAGTTCCACTTAAGCCAAAATCACCCATAACAATTCCAAATAACATGACCATTACTACCTGATAACGTAACAGGCCAAAAGCAAGCTTATCAGATGAAACAGAAATGATTAACATTATAAATGGTTTACTCCGTTTTAATACAGGCCAATAATCACGTAACCTTGTATCAACAGTTTTTTCTGCTAAACCGTAATATTGTTTTTGGTCCTTCTGAGTAATACCCCAAACAGCTATAATTGTAAAAAGTAAAGATAAAACCATAGCAACAATATTTAATTCCGTAAATAGTCCTAAAGTAAAACCATCATGTTTACTGACCAAATAGGAGGCTACATATATTTGACCACCAGAAAATAGTAAACCATTATATATACCATCAAAAACAGCAAATAGAGGTCGTTGCTTAGGGTCGTTCGTTAATACAGTTTGTGCAGCTTTTGTTATAGATGTTTGTAACGTGTAGCCAATGATATATAACATATAACTTAGAATAAAGAAAATCAGTTGTAAATATCCAGGTAAAATGTGTGTAATATTATACATCAAAAGTATACTTATAATTAAAATCCCATTTCCTACTAGCATAAAAGGACGAAACTTACCAAACTTTGTTTCTAATCTATCCAGTATATAACCAGCAACCGGATCCGTAAAACCGTCAAAAATCCTCGCACCTGTTAACACTGCACTTACAGCTACAACTAATAAACCAGCTACACCAGTTGCATAATAAGTAACAAACCCTAAAACAAATAGATATATATTAGTAGCTGTATTATTAAGTGCAAAAGCGCCAATCTTCCAAAAACTTGTAGTGTGGTACATTTGATCTCTATCCATTGTTTCTTGTGTCATATAATTTCCCCCCACTTTACTTATGGAATTTATAAGGTAAAACGCTTACAAATTAGCTATTTTAGAGATATAGATCCTATATATGTTTATGATTTTGTTTACTAAACAAACTAATTATATGGTAGTTTACATTATAACTGTTTGTATTTGATATAACAATAGTTTATATGCTTTTTTAGTGTATTTCATAACTGAGAAATAAACAAAGCTTCTTTTTGAGCTTTTAAACATAGTTCTGCAGCTTTAAATGCATGTTTTTGGGTCATTGCATTTTCCGTTCTATTGATACAGTCTTTTATGAATTCTCCAAAGAATGGGAACCCCACCTTACCAGAAAGTGAATAATGTTTCTCTCCATGTTGATTTACTAAATAAAGATGATTTCCATCTTCATCTTTTGCAACGTCTATATATTTACGAAGTTCTATTGTCCCCTTTGTTCCAGTAATAAAAGTACGTCCATCACCCCAAGTGTTTAAACCATTAGGCGTAAACCAGTCTACTTTAAAATAAAAAGTCGCTCCATTTTCACCAACCAATGTCGCATCTCCATAATCCTCCAACTCAGGATACTCTGGATTATTATAATTTCCTACTTTACTATGAAGAACTTCGGCATTCTCATTTCCGGTATAATATAAAAATTGCTCAATTTGATGGCTCCCTATATCACATAAAATTCCACCGTATTGTTTTTTATCAAAGAACCAATCCGGGCGACTTAGAGCATTCAATCTGTGGGGGCCAAATCCAGTTACTTGGATGACTTCACCAATTGCATTATCTTTAATTAATTGACCTGCAAATATCGCTGCTTCAACATGTAATCTTTCACTAAAATAAACCATATATTTCTGTCCTGTTTTCTTAACGACCATCTTTGTTTCTTCTAATTGTTCTAATGTTGTAAATGGCGTTTTATCTGTAAAATAATCTTTACCAGACTCCATTACTTTATTACCTAACTTGCTACGTTCTGAAGGAATTGCAGCGGCTGCAACTAATTTTACTTCTTGGTCTTTTAATATATCATCTAATGTATTTACTCTTTTTACATTGGGAAAAGTAGATTGAAAATTTTCAACCTTTTTTGAATCTGGATCATAGACCCATTTTAATGTAGCTCCTGCTTCTATTAGGCCGTTGCACATTCCGTAGATATGGCCGTGATCTAGTGCAGCTACTGCAAAGGAAAATTCTCCTTCTTTTACAACCGGATTAGGTTTTCCCTTAGGTGCATAATTCATACCATCCTGTTTTGTCAATTCAATTCGCTCCTTTATAACCTTATAAGTACTAAAACCAGTCACTAAAACCAGCGTTTTTTAAATAATTCGCGGAAATTCGCAAAGATTCAAACGGATCTCTTCCATAAGTGTCATCCTGTTCGATTAGAAAATGTTGGGCACCACTTTGAAGCCCTGCTTCTATAATGGCAGGGACATCCAAGTTCCCTTCTCCAATTTCTGCAAACTCAATTATATTAGTGAATTTGTTGAAAAATTTCTCTAAATCTTTAAAATCCTTCTCGTGAACCTCCAGATTACCAATTCGATAATCTTTTAAGTGTAATAAGCTAATTCTATTTTTATACTTTTTTATAAATTCAACTGGATTAACACCTGCTCGTTGAATCCAATGAACATCTAATTCAAATCCAAGCTTAGATGTATTATCTTTAATTAAATCCAGTAAAAATTCACCATCATATTTTTGGAATTCAATGTGGTGCGTATGATAATAAAGATGAATACCGTGTTCTTCTAGCCTCTCTGCCATTTTTTCTGCTCTATCTATGAAACCCATTACTTTATCCTTATTACCCATTACAGTAAAAGGGAGCATTCCAATTCTGATATAATCACATTTCAATGTTTTACAATCACGAACAATTTTATCAAAGTCATTGGAAAGTGTTTCACCTGGTGCGCCTGGAAGCATCGGTTCTAATCCAGCTGATAGTGCTGTAATAGATATATTAAAATCCTCACTTGCCTGCTTTAATGATTGTACGTTTGATTCTGTCATAGGTATTTGGGAGACCTCTACAGAGCTAAATCCAATATCGCGTAACTTTTTCATGGTTGCGTATACACCAATTTCCTCTACTTTTTGCTTTAACATCATCATTTGTACTCCTATTTTACCTTTACTCATTTGCAATTACCTCCATATTCATTGTTTGATGTAATTCGGATGATTTGCGTATTACTTCTATTAGTTCCATTGACTTTTGTGCTTCTTTTGCACCGATATAGTGATTTGTATTATTTATAATAGCGCTATAAAAAGAGTCAACTAATTTCACATGACTAGCACCATAATAAAACTTCTTTCCAGGTAGTTTATAGTCTTCAGCTAATTTTTCTTTATCGCCGTCAACTGACGTATATGAGAGTATATTATCTTTGATTGTAAATGTTCCTTTGGCAGTTATGACTTCAAATTCAACAGATGAATTTACTGCATTTGTGTTAGTTGCAAAATATAAACCTGTTGCACCATTTTGAAATTGGATATGTGCAACAGCAGTATCTTCTACTTCATATCCATGATAGTTTAATTGATCAACAGACCCACGAACAGTCAGTATGTCTCCACCAATTAATTGAATAAAATCAAGCGTGTGGATGGATTGGTTAATCATCACACCACCGCCGGCATAATCCATCTTACCTCTCCATGGTTTTATGTCATAGTATTCTTTCGGTCTATGCCATGCTACCAAACCCTTAATACCTTTTACCTCTCCATACAGACCACTATCTATCATTTTTTTTAAATTTTGAAAACTACTATTAAATCTGTTTTGAAAACTAATACAGATTTTAACATCTGGATTTCCTGCTTCTAATTGTACAATTTTTGAACCTTCATCTACGTTATTTGCCAGTGGCTTTTCCAAAAGCACATGTATTCCTCTCTCCACACACGCCTTTGTAACAATGTAATGCAAGTGATGAGGTAAACATATATGGACACAATCTATAGGCACATTATCTAGCATATCTAAATAATCCGTATAAAAAGGAATATCCTTTATCTGGCCTTTTAGACTATCGTCCGTATCACAAACTGCAACTAAATTAGCATTTTTATGATCATCAATAATGGGTAAGTGAATACGAGAAATGTCCCCAAGACCTATAACTGCTATATTAAGCATAGAATTACCTTACCTTCCTTCTGTTATGTGTTTAAACATTACGCTTCTTCATCAATTCGTTTATTTAATTCTTCAAAATATAAATCCTCATCGACAGGTAAATCTACTTCTTTATCTAACCAACTCGATAAATGTACAGCATTTGCCAAAGCAACACCATTTATGCCGTCCGAACCAGGTGCAATAAGTGGTTCATCATTTAAAATGTTTGCAGCAAAGTTATCTAATACAGCTACGTGTTGCCCGCCCCAGACACTTTCAAACTCTTGCACTTCCGTTTCATAAATATCATCCGTACTGCCACCCATAAATATTTTAGCGACCTCTTGCATATCCATCGTTTTATTCATATCTGGTTCAGATTTTTTCAGTCTCTTTATTGTCAGTGTCTTACTGTCATCGACAACAATTTTCCCTTTATCTCCTAATATCTCAAACCGATCTGTACCAATTATGTCGTGTGTACACGTTATAAACACACCTGTAGCACCATTACCATAATCTAAAATTGTGGTCACTTCATCTTCTACAGCTATATCTCTTTGATACCCATACTTAACATTGGAATACACCTTTTTTGGCATTCCTGCAATCCATTGTAATAAATCCAATTGATGTGGTGCCTGATTTACCAGGACCCCACCACCTTCACCTTTCCATGTCGCTCTCCATTCGCTTTGGTCATAATATCCTTGAGGTCTCCACCATGTTGTAATAATCCAATTTGTTCGTCGAACATTACCGATTTCACCATTATCGACAATTTCTTTTACCTTTTGATATAATGCATTAGTGCGTTGATTAAACATTATTGCAAAAGTTACATCAGGTTTAGTAGCAGCAAAGTCATTTAGTTCCTTCACTTGTTTTGTATAAACTCCTGCAGGCTTTTCAACTAAAGCATGAATATTTCTTTTTAAAGCTTCTATCCCCATTTCTGGATGAAGATAATGTGGCACTGTAGTCACAATTGCATCAACATCTCCACTCTCTAGCATATCTTTGTAATTATCATAAAAAGGTATATTCGGATATTTATCATTTACAATTTGTTTCTTATCAGGATCGTTGTCACAAATTGCACCTATTTTAATATTGTTAACTCTTCCTTGTTCTATAAAGTCAGCATATGCTCCTCCTTGAGCCCCAAAACCAATAATACCCAATTTAACTGTATCCATTTACCTCTCTCCTTTTTCCAGAATATTTAAAACAAATTCATGTCATTTAGTTTGTTTACAGAACAAACTAAACATGAGTTGTTCTATATTATAAATGTAAGCGTTTTAAAATTCAAGTATGAACTGGAGAAATATCTTTATATTAAACATAATCTAATGTGACAATGCATTTTTGTCCTAAATCTATAGGTCAATATCAATATTTATTAAAATTAAAGACCTTTTTATAAACTTGATAAATAAAACGCTTTCACTTATAATACATTTGAGTGAATTTGTTTACCGGACAAACAAAGATAAGAACATTAAAAATATAAGGAGGATGAAGAAGTGAGAAAATGTATTAATTTAAATGATGGTTGGAGATTTAATCAAAAGAATGATCAGCAATCATATAATATTGATTATGATGATAACGAGTGGGTAAGTGTTCAAATTCCTCATACTTGGAACGCAGTAGATGGAGCAAATGGATTTGAATATGATCAAGGAGCTTATTGGTACAGAAGAGAGTTTATTATTGATATTGCTGAGCAAGATAATCGTGTGTATATTGAATTTAATGGATCTAATAGTATTACAAATGTATATGTTAATGAAAAGCATGTAGGTGAACATAGGGGTGGCTACTCTACATTTAGATTTGATATTACTGATGTAGTAAATTTTGGAGAAAGTAACTTATTGGCAGTACAAGTAGATAACACTGTAACAGATGATGTTTATCCACAAATGGCGGATTTCACTTTTTATGGTGGAATCTATCGAGATGTTAATTTAATTATAACAAACCAAGTTCATTTTGACCTTTTAGATGATGGGTCTAAAGGTGTTTATATCACTCAAAATGAGGTTACAAATGATAAGGCGAATATCACAGTACAGTCTCTTGTATCGAATAAAGCTAATGAAGAAAGAAAAGTAAGAGTTTGGTTAGATATTCTAGATGAAGCAGGTGAGGTAGTCACCTATGGTACTGATGAAGTATTTCTGAAACCTAAAGAAACGAGAGCAGTAGATATTCCTATAAAAGTAAAACAACCAACTTTATGGAATGGAAAACAAAGCCCTTATATGTATAATGCAGTTGCTACGTTACAGAGTTTTAATGATACCATTGATGATTTGAGAATTCCTTTTGGCCTTAGATACTTCCATGTGGATAAAGAACGAGGGTTTTCCTTAAATGGAAAACACCTCCGTTTAAATGGCGTGTCCAGGCACCAGGATCGTAAAGATAAGGGATGGGCTATTTCAAAAGAAGATCAACTTGAAGATATGGAATTGATTAAAGAAATCGGTGCTACTTCTGTTCGTTTGGCTCACTATCAACATGATAACTTCTTTTATGACTTATGTGATCAGGAAGGATTGGTTGTGTGGGCTGAGATTCCATTTATATCTATTATGTCTAAAACGGAATTGGAAGGAATTAACCCAAAACAGCAAATGAGAGAATTGATTAAACAAAACTATAATCACCCTTCCATTATATTCTGGGGTATCCAAAATGAAATTCAAATAGGTGGAGATCGTCCAGAGGTGAGAAAAGTTGTTAAAGAATTAAATGAACTGACAAAGAGCTTAGATTCTACTCGTTTAACAACTATGGCAAATGTTATGTTTGTTAAAGATGATGATGAATATAATTATATTACAGATGTAGTTGGCTATAATAAATATTATGGGTGGTATCAAGGGCAGGCAGAGGAATTCGGCACTTGGCTTGATGAAATCGAGCAGAATGGACTTGATTTTCCACTGGCTATTTCTGAATATGGTGCAGAAGGTATAGTACAGTATCACTCCACTACACCGGAAGTGAGAGATTACACAGAGGAATATCACGCATTATACCATGAAAAAGTGTGGAAGATATTTGAAAACCGTCCATTTTTGTGGGCAACTTATGTATGGAATATGTTTGATTTTGGTGCCAATATTAGAGATGAAGGTGGCGTGAAAGGTAGAAATAATAAAGGGTTGGTTACTTATGATAGAATGGTAAAGAAAGATGCCTTTTTCATGTACAAGGCACACTGGTCAGATGAGAAATTTGTGCATATTGCAGGCAAACGTTTTGTAGACCATGCTGATGAAAGTGTAAATGTAAAAATATACACAAACTGCAACGATATATCATTATATATTGATGGACAGTTGCATCAAACTTTTTCTGGTGATAATCGTATCATTGAATTTGATGACATAAAACTATCTGATACATGGACAGAAATAAAAGCAATTGGATCAGATGGAAAAGAAGAATATAAAGATGTTGCAAAATTTCAGAAAGTTGCAGAATCAAATCCAAGTTACTTGGCTCCAGAAAACGAAGGTGGACCGGTAGATAACTGGTTTAAATTGCCTGATTTAGGGGATGTAGAAATAGAGGAAATAGAAATAACTGATGATGTATATTCTACGAAAGATAATTTTAAAACATTATATAGCAACTCTGAGACAAAGGCTATAATAGAAAAGTATTTACCAGATGTTGAAGATAGTGAGATGTTTAATTTCTTAGAAGGTATGAATGCTGAGGATATGAAGGGGTTAGCACCCAATATGTTTAATGACAAATTACTATTCGTTCTCAATAAACAATTAACTAAAATAAAAAAGTCATAAATTAATCTATTGATTAGATTATTAAATAATACGTAATTACTTTATGGATTAAATGAAACCCACAAAGTGATTACGTATTTTAAATTATACTTAAAAAAATTAGTGATCAGTATCTTCGGGATCTAAAATCAGTTCAGAGATTTCAAAGAAATTTCTAATGCCTAATGCACATCCACCAAGCACACAGGCATCCCCTTCTAATTTTGATAGAACGATGTTTTCATAACTACTCACATTTGACACTAAATTATCTTTTATTTGTTGAATTGCATTTGGAAACTTTGATAGTACTCTACTGTTTAAAACTACAAACCCTGGATTATATATATTTATAACATTGTTTAATCCTATAGCTACATAATAAATGTATTCTTGCATCATCTCTTGTGCGATTGTTACATTCATACTAAGTAAATGTTCAAAATCTTCAAATGTAAAGTTTTCTTTATCGAGATGGTTAGATAGCTTTTTAAATAAGCTGCGTTCTGTAGAGTAAAGTTCCCAACAACCATTATTCCCGCAGGAACATTTTGGCCCTATTGGAGAAATAATCATATGTCCCATCTCCCCTGAGAAACCCTGATATCCTTTATCCATTTCCCAATCCAACATCCTCCCTGCCCCTATTCCCGATGATAAGTTAATTGAAAGTAGATGTGATGTATCTTGGAAATGAAAAGCCTTTTCTCCTAAAGCAGATAAGTTTACATTATTTTCAATGGTTAGTGGAATTTCAATCAATTCTTCTAAATCTTCCTTGAGAGAAATATCACTCCACTTTAACTTTGGTATAAATTGAATGGTTTGTTCTTTATCGACTGTTCCATGAACTCCTATAACACAAGAAATTAATCCATAGTTTAAGTGCGAATAATCTTCTACGTACTGATTAATTTGCTTAGCTAACAATGTCACAATTGTTTTATATTCCATTACTTCATACACGTATACATATCGACTGACTATATTTCCAGCCAAATCAGAAATGACAAATTTAATTATCTGATCATCAAAGTCAACGCCCAGCACGTGTCCTGCTGTTTTATTAATAGATAATAAAACGGGTCTTCTCCCTACAGAATTATGATCTGCACGTGATTCATTAATTAACTCTTTTTCCAGGAGTTCAGCAACTTGCACGGACACAGTCGCTTTATTTAATCCTGTAATTTTTGATAGATCTGCACGAGATATAGATTGATGTTTAATAATTTGTTCCAATATCAGGCTTTTATTTATTTTTTTTATATAGGCGCCGTCTCCCCTAAACATTTTATTTTCCCCCTAAACTAATTACTTAAATAAAGTATCCTACAATCATGATTTAAGTGCAACAAAAACCTACAATTTCAAATTATAAAAGAAATTGTTATTATTTCACTTGAAAATAAAAGCGTTTACATATATCATGTATTTAGTGGTTTGTTTGGTAAACAAACTAATTAAAGGAAATGAAAGGTGTTGTTATTATGAATACATTTATGAACGAAGATTTTTTACTTTCAAATGAAATAGCTCGACATTTATATCATAACACTTCAAAAGATATGCCCATTATTGATTATCATAATCACTTAAACCCAGAAGAGATTGCATTTGATAAAACATTTAAAGATATTACGGAAGTATGGTTAGCGCATGATCATTATAAATGGCGTGCAATGCGTGCAAATGGTATATCCGAGAAATACATAACAGGTGATGCCTCAAGTTATGATAAGTTTCTTGCGTGGGCGGAAACAGTGCCTAAATTGTTAGGGAATCCATTATATCATTGGACACATCTAGAGTTACAGAGATATTTTGGCATTCATACTTTACTAGACAAACACACCGCACCAGATATCTGGGATGAAGTGAATAGTCAATTACAGACACCTCAAAAGTCTGTCCGTTCCATATTGAAACAAGACAGAGTTGAGTTTGTTGGTACAACAGATGATCCTGCAGATACTTTAGAATTCCATACATTAATACAAAAGTCTAATTTTGATGTTCAAGTCTCTCCTTCCTTTCGACCTGATCAAGCATTAAAAATAGAGTCTGATGAATTTTTTAATTGGCTATCGAAAATGGAAAAAACAGTCGATACTATCATTAACAGTTATGATGACTTAATATTTGCATTACAAAATCGTATAGATTATTTTGATCAACATGGATGTAAAAGCTCTGACCACGGAATTAATGTCATGTATTATGAAAGAGTAACTGACAAAGAAGTTAGAGATATTTTTAAAAAGCGTATGAAAAAAGAAATATTAACAAATAAAGAATTAAATCAATTCAAAACACATCTACTAGTGTCGCTTGGGGAAATGTATGCTGATAAAAATTGGGCCATGCAACTTCATATTGGACCGCTTAGAAATAATAATTCAAAAATGTTTAATAAATTAGGGGCTGACAGTGGCTTTGACTCAATGGATGACCAATCTCTAGCAGAGCCTTTAAGTAAATTTTTAAATGAGTTAGCTAAAAAAGATAAACTACCTAAAACTGTGTTATATAGTTTAAACCAAAATGATTATTACGTACTCGCCGCTATGGCAGGAAATTTTCAAAATGATGAAATCCCAGGTAAGGTTCAATTTTGTACAGCATGGTGGTTTAATGACCAAATAGACGGCATGGAGTATCAAATGCATACACTTGCCAATGTAGGGTTAATTAGTAATTTTATTGGAATGTTGACAGACTCCAGAAGTTTCCTCTCTTTTTCTCGTCATGAGTATTTCCGAAGAATTTTGTGTAATTTATTTGGAAAGTGGGTAGAAAACGGTATTGTTCCTAATGATATGACACTTATAGAACAATATATAGAAGATATATCTTATAATAACGCGAAGAAATATTTAAATATTTAGAGGGAGGATATGAACATGGAAATGAGCTTTAGATGGTACGGCAATGATGATCCTGTAACACTGGAGCAAATCAAACAAATTCCCGGAATGAAAGGGATAGTAACAGCGATTTATGATATTCCAGCCGGAGAAATATGGCCTTATGAAAAAATCAAATTCTTGAAAAACACTATTTCAGAATGGGGATTACGTTTAAACGTTATAGAAAGTGTCCCTGTGCATGAAGATATAAAGATGGGGAAGCCGACACGTGATAAGTGGATTGAAAATTATAAAATGACATTGGAAAATCTTAGTAAGGTAGGTATTCATACAGTTTGTTATAATTTTATGCCTGTATTTGATTGGACCAGATCCGAAATGGCAGCAACATTACCAGACGGGTCTAACTCACTAAAATATGATCACGAAATGATTAAAGATATAGATCCATTAAGTGGAGAATTAACACTTCCTGGTTGGGATCTATCATATCAAACAGATGATTTACGCAATATTATAGATACTTATCAATCTATCACAGAAGAAATGCTCATGGAAAACCTAATATATTTTTTAAAGGAAATTATACCTGTGGCTGAGAAAGAGGATATAATGATGGCGATACACCCAGATGACCCCCCGTGGCCAATATTTGGTTTACCTAGAATCGTAACCAACAAGAAAAATGTGAAGTATATTTTGAACAGTGTCGATAGTAAAAACAACGGCATTACATTTTGCACTGGATCTTATGGAGCAGATCCGAACAACGAATTAAAAGGAATTATAGAGATTGCTCAAGGGAGAATTCATTTTGTTCATGCTAGAAATATAAAATATACAGGTAAAAAATCTTTTCAAGAAACATCGCATTTACATCGAGATGGTTCTCTTAATTTAGCAAAAATCATGCAAAAGTTATACGAAACTGGATTTTCCGGACCTATTAGACCGGATCACGGGAGGATGATTTGGAATGAGCAAGGTAGGCCTGGCTATGGCTTATACGATAGAGCTTTAGGAGCGATGTATTTAAATGGAGTAATGGATACACTAAAAATTGAAAGTTAGGAGCTTAAATATGGAAATACCATTTCAAATTAATTTAAAAGATAAAGTTGCAGTTGTAACGGGAGGAAGCGGTGTTCTTGGTTCTGTCATTTGCAAAGCATTAGCCAAATCAGGTGCCAGTGTCGCAGTCTTGGGTAGGTCTAAAGAGAAAATTGCGTCTGTAGTAAAAGCTATACAAGAAGATGGAGGATTAGCAGAAGGCTACAGTGTAAACGTGCTTGATAAGGAATCTTTAGAAGCAGTTCACGAAGAAATACTCAATAAACAAGGTGCATGCTCTATTTTAATTAATGGTGCTGGAGGAAATAATCCAAAAGCAACTACTTCTAAGGAATATTATGAATTAAACGATATAATGGACGCTTCTACACAGTCGTTCTTTGATTTAGAGCAAGAAGCAGTATCTGATTTATTTAACTTAAATTTTCTTGGCACGTTACTTCCGACACAAGTTTTTGCGCAAGATATGATTGAGGAAAAAGGAAGCACAATTATTAATATCTCTTCCATGAATGCGTATACTCCTTTAACAAAGATACCTGCTTATAGTGGAGCAAAGGCTGCAGTTAGTAATTTCACACAATGGTTAGCAGTTCATTTTTCAAAAGTAGGCATTCGTGTAAATGCCATTTCACCAGGTTTCTTCTTGACAGAACAAAACCGGGACTTGATGATAAAAGAAGATGGTAGCCTAAGTGATCGAGCAAATAAAATTTTATCACAAATACCTATGGAAAGATTTGGTGAAGCTGACGAATTAGTAGGTACTTTACTGTGGCTGGTTAGCCAAAAAGCATCACGATACGTAAATGGCATTGTTGTACCGGTAGATGGAGGCTTCTTATCGTATTCCGGTGTATAAAGGAGGCGGTTGTATATGCGCTATTTTAATATTTTAAATAAGATGATTGAACAAAAACTAGCTGTTGTGATTCGTGGTGATAATATAGGTATGGCTGAACGTACCGCTGCTGCTTGTGTTGCTGGTGGTGTAAACACACTAGAGGTAACTTTTACGGTTCCCGGAGCTGAACAGTTATTAGAGCATCTACATCAAAAATTTCAAGATAATAAGTCTATTGTAATTGGTGCCGGCACAGTCCTAGATAGTGAAACAGCACGTATTGCAATTTTATCAGGAACTTCATTTATTGTTAGCCCAGGTTTTGATATAGAAACAGCAAAAATATGTAATAAATACAGTGTTCCTTATTTACCTGGATGTATGACTGTAAATGAGATGATAGAAGCCGTGCAATATGGAGTTCATGTTGTGAAGCTATTTCCGGGGAGTGAATTTTCTCCTTCTTTTATTAAAAATATACATGGGCCATTACCACATATCAACATTATGCCTACAGGAGGAATTACTTTAGACAATGTAGGTGATTGGCTAAATGCAGGTGCAGTAATGGTCGGTGTTGGAGGAGAAATCACAAAGCCAGCAAAAGAAGGAAATTATGAAGAAGTAACGAAATTAGCCTCTCTTTTTAAGCAAAAGGTGGTGTAATACAATGAGTAAAGTTGTAACTATTGGTGAATTAATGATGCGTTTAACACCAAAAAATAAGGAAAGACTGAATCAAACCCAAGACTTTAAAACCTTTTATGGTGGTGCGGAGGCAAATGTAGCAATGACCTTAGCTAAATTTGGTCATAATGTAAGTTTTGTTTCAGTATTCCCTAATAATGATATTGGTGATAGAGCATTAGCACACTTGGAAAGCGGCAGAGTAAATACGTCCTGGGTATTCAAATCGGAAAAGCGATTAGGTATTTACTTTCATGAAGAGGGTTATTCCTTAAAGCCTGCAAAAGTGATTTATGACCGTGAAAACTCTGGTTTTCGTAGTTTGCCTAATATGAACGTGGATTGGAAACTTTTATATCAAGATGTTGATTTACTGCACATAACTGGGATTACTCCCGCACTGTCCGAAGACCTAAGAAAATTTACATTAGAAGCAATTAAAATGGCAAAAAAAAATGCAGTTAAGGTAAGTTTTGACTTTAATTATCGGAGCAAATTATGGTCTAAATCAGAAGCTAAAAAGACGTTTTTAGAAATATTACCAAATGTAGATATCTGCTTTGCGGGATATAAAGATTTTATTCTCTTATTAGAAGAAAATGGATCCGATATATTTGATGAGGATTTATTAAAAAAATTTTACAAAAAATATTCACATATATATAATATTCAATGTTTTGCATCAACCGATAGAACAGTAATTAGCGCGCATGAGAATAAATTAAGAGGATTTATGTTTCAAAATGATCACCTATATAAGACAAACACCTATGCAATAGATATTATTGATAGAATTGGTGGAGGCGATGCATTTGCTGCCGGAATCATCCATGGAATGTTAACAGAAAAATCTTATGAAGAGATAGTCCAGTTCGGTATTGCTTCTGGAGTGCTGAAACATATAGTTTACGGAGATCATAATCAGTTTACTGAGACAGAAATTAATGATTTTTTGAATAATCATAGTGCGGACGTAATAAGATGAAAGACGGCGCAGTAGTACTATCTTTTTAAGATCTAAATAGTGATTAGAAAAAGAGAGGGCATCCCTCTCTTTTGTCATGAGTTCATAGATTGGCTTTATGCTGTCTGTTTCTCCGTTGATTCAAACACCGACAATGCTAAAATCTCTGCTACATCCATCGTGCTGATGTCTTGTTCTACTTCTTTTGCTTTCGTTCCATCACTTAACATCGTCAGACA
>Ga0079226_10002063_pt1 | contig 15439 bp, 9 predicted proteins | sample Poulit2014_FD_76345 | JGI IMG/M metagenome (GOLD analysis project Ga0079226, IMG submission 76345) | Agricultural soil microbial communities from Georgia to study Nitrogen management - Poultry litter 2014 | ecosystem: Environmental > Terrestrial > Soil > Agricultural land | place: USA: Georgia... | reverse complement strand
TGTTTTAAGATCGACATGATTTGTGAGTCTGTAAATTTTGATTTTTTCATCGCTATTTTCTTCTAAGTAAATAATACAAGAAAATTCTACTTATGATCGGTATTATTTTTAGGGAGGATTACATAACAACTTTCTCTCTTAAAAAATGTAGTTAATTCTCTTGTGAATTGTAGATAACCTTTTTGTAAATTGTATTTCTAATACTTTATAAACCAAAACAAAAACCTAGAAAAAATGATCATTTTGAGTATAAAACACCTTTTTTATTGTCGTTTCATAAAGTATTATTTGTAGATAATTTGTTTGTAGTTTTGCATTAACGTGGATAAAGTTGTAGTTTAACTTACAAGGAAATGCTTTAAGATTTAAGGATGAGTCAATGATTGCCGCTACTTTTACACACCATGATTTAAATCTATTAAATCCCTCTTTTGAATCTGATCTTGTAGATATCGTGAATGAACTTGAAAAATTACGATATGTGGGGGGTAGGACAGATGTTCACCCCAAGCTCTTTTTACAGTTAAAAAGCATATTCCACATGCTTGAAAGTCTTGGTTCAGCCAGAATTGAGGGAAACCACACAACAATATCGGATTACGTTGAAAGTAAAATAGATAAAGATCAATCAAGCGAGCAATTAAGCGAAATTGAGAATATCGAAAAGACCATGGCATTTATTGATGAGCACTTTCTTTCAGGAGAAATTATCTCCGAGATGATGATTCGCGAACTCCACTCCCTTACGGTTTATAATCTTGATCACAGTAAAGAAGGAGATCGTACTCCTGGATCTTATAGAAAGCATCAAGTTATCATCTCGCAATCCCCACATCTTCCCCCTGAGCCGCACCTAGTTCCTGACTATATGCATGAGCTAATCAGCTTTATCAACCATGAAGATAGACCCAAATATGATCTAATAAAAATGGCGCTCGCACATCATCGCTTTGGCTGGATTCATCCTTTTAGTAATGGTAATGGAAGAACAGTCCGTCTTTTAACTTATGCTCTACTTATAAAATATGGCTTTAACGTTCAAGCTGGAGGGAGAATCCTTAATCCTACGGCTATCTTCTGCAATGATCGTGATAAATATTATGAAATGTTAACCAATGCAGATACAGGAAAACCTGAAGAGCTAGAAAAATGGTGCATCTATGTATTAGAGGGAATTTTAGAAGGTCTAAAAAAAGTAGACCAGTTAGCTGACCTTGAGTTTCTTAGTAGTAAAATACTCTTCCCGGCACTTGATGATGCTCTAGACAGAGAGCAAATCACTAAATTAGAAAGGGATATTCTCAAAATGGCTATTAGCAAAGGTACAATAAAAGCTTTAGACATTAAGGAGGTTGACCCAAAACTAGCCCCCCGAGCTAGAACCTATCAAATCACTAAAATGCTAGAGGAAAAGATGCTTTCAAAGCTCGAAGAAAATGGCAGGATATACGTCCCTAGTTTTATGAATAACAATCTTCTACGAAGTATTATCAAAAAGTTAAGAGAAGAAGGCTTTATCAAAAACCTAGATTAAAATAGGAGTCGTTAGATTAGTAAAAAACTCGAAGTATCGCAAGCGCTGTCAAAGTCATTGCCTCAACAATGCTGAGGCAATGTGCATATACAATTTATTTGCATATACTACGCGTATTTCTAAGCGCTCTACTGCTGTACCCTATACCAATCACACTCGGCAGCAAAATTAAAAGAACAGGACATTTTCTTTGCGCGGCAATAAATACCCCTATCAAACATATTTTCAGCATGATATTTACATAAAAAACAGTTTTTAACCTTAGACATTGAATCATTGGCATTTAATCATAAAGACGCGCATTTGACTATCCTCTAAAGAATTAGCCTCAACTTAGGCTTTAGAATAAGTGCTATTTATCCATAAAATTGTTACGCTAGAGTGTAGTCCCTAACTTGTTGAATTTAACTCTCACTCTATAGACCTCTCTATATTCCTTTATTATAAATAAGATCGAATATGACCTATTTTGATAAGATTCGCCAAAAGCCACACAAGCTCTCGACCGTCTTAATGACGCTAATTAGTATTTGGCTCATTGGGGCAATTCTGATTGTTGGATTATCACTGAATATCTCTTGGCGTTTAGAAGAGATGGGAGTTGCGATCAATGATTCTGGTAGTCTGCGTAAACGGGTATTTCATATTATGATGCTTGCCAGCAATCAAGAGCCCGAAGCAGATATTCTGCACGAAGTGAGCAACTTTAAGAAAGTCGCGGAACAACTGAGGGATATTCCTGAACAAAACTTTTTTGATCACCAAAGACACAATAAATTAAACCTAGAGATCAGCCGTATTGAAATCGCACTCGATCAATTTATCCAAAAACAACGCGCAGGTTTCCCGATCTCGACCACTAAATATCGACAAACGGCGGAACAGCTGGCGAATCAAATTAGTGGTGTTGTAGCTATTATTGAACAGGATAATACCGAGAGTATTGAACGATTACGGATTTTACAGATGCTCTTGATTATAATGGCACTTCTCTCTGCCGTTGCTTCTTCCCGATTACTGCGAAAATTAGTGATTCTGCCACTGAATCAACTCTATCGGGGGATCGATCATTTGACGCAAGGGCGCTTAGGGACTCAAGTCTCTGTAGAGCTCAATAATGAGTTTGCAACTGTGGCAGATGGATTTAATATTATGAGCGCAAGGCTCAAAGAACTTTACGATCATCTTGAAGATAAAGTTGCCGATAAAACGCAAGCACTGAGTCAACGTAACGAAGAATTGCTATTTCTCTATGAAGCAACAACATTAATTCAAAATGCAACAGATCAGGAAGCCCTAATGACGCAATTTTTACAGAAAATTGTAGAATATGGCAACGCGCAATCGGGATCTATTCGCCTACTCAATAAAAATAGGCACCAATTAGAGATCTTAGCGGAAGAAAATCTCCCGGATATTATCAAAGATGCGAGCCACTGCAACATTCTCAATCATTGCTATTGTGGTAAAGGTCTCTACGAGGGAAGTTTCGTCATTCATAAACGAGGCGATCGTGATAATAGTGCCCGTTTACTTTGTCAAGATTATATCTCAGATTACCTAGTCACCATTCCTATTCATCATATGGATGAAAAACTCGGGGTTATTACGCTCTACTTTGAGGCAGAAAGTGCATTAACAGAAGAACTTGCGCAACTGATTGAAACAGTGACGGCTCAATTTGCAATGGCATTGGTAAAAATACGACTCACCGCCTTAGATAAACAACTCGCTATTTTAGCAGAGCGTAATCATTTAGCACAAGGCTTGCACGATAGTATTGCCCAATCATTAGCCTTTATCAAAATGCAACTCCCCCTCTTAGAACGGGCTTTAACTGAGGAGAATCATCCCTTACAGCAACAGACCCTCTCCTTTATTAAAGAGGGTATTGAAGAGTGCTATTTAGATATTCGGGAATTACTCTCTAACTTTAGGGTTCGCATTGCACAAGGCTCCTTTGGTAATACTATTCACTCAGTCATTGAACGCTTTGAGCACCAATATCATCTGACGGTTAAAAGCCATATTACACCGATGATTGATCTCTCTCCTGAGGCACAATTACAAGTGATCTTTATTTTACAAGAAGCGCTCTCCAATATTCGTAAACACGCGCAAGCATCAGAAGTATCTGTCACTATCACTCAAGATGAGAAGATTTTTCAGATGATCATAGCAGATAATGGCGTAGGATTTGATCTTGCGCAATTGAATGAGTTTGAGAAACAAGGTCATCTTGGCACAAAGATTATGCGTGAACGCATTCAAAAAGTGGGGGGTAAATTACAATTTAAGCAGAACATTCCACAAGGAACGGTGGTTTATGTGACAATTCAACGATCTATTTGATACCCTATATTGGATAGACAATGGCTCCATTAATCACTGAATCAAATACTTTTCACACGATAAGCAATCAAAAGGCTGGATATGCATTCCATTACGCAAAATAGAGAGACACACGATAAAATTAAAATCATCCTTGTGGATGATCATCCCCTTTTTCGTAAAGGGTTACGTTTTATCATTGAATCTGATCCACGCTATCAAGTGATTGGTGAAGCAACTGATGGTTTAGAGGGAGTTAAGTTAATAGATACGCTAATGCCAGATGTGGTTTTGTTAGATGTGGATATGCCCTCGATGAATGGTGTTGAAGCACTCTCTCTAATGCTCAATGATCACCCGCAACTAGCGATTATTATGTTGACCGTTTCCGATGATAGTAATGATCTTGCGATGGCAATGAAATATGGCGCTAAAGGCTATCTGCTTAAAAGTATCGATAGTGATTTTCTTCTAAATGCCATTGAGAAAGCAGTTGAGGGGGATAATGTGCTCTCTCCTGAAATGACCAATAAATTGATTGCTCAACTACGTGGTAGCGAACAGCAAAAAGCCGAAGAATCAGCTATTCAATCACTCACGTCAAGAGAACTTGAAGTGCTTAAATGGCTCACAAAAGGAATCAGCAATAAAGAGATTGCGCGTAAAATGGATGTTACCGAAAGCACTGTCAAAGTCCACGTGCAAAATGTTTTAAGAAAGCTCAATCTTCAAAGTCGAGTACAAGCAGCGCTCTTTGCTGTTGAAAATCAATTGGAATTTGATGAGTAGACTACTACTTTAGAACTACTTTCCACTTACTCTTTTGCGCAAGAACTATTCCCATTTATGTGAATAGTTTTTTTATACAGAAATCTTATGCTAGAGCCTATGAATAATTTGTTTGTTCACCTCTTCAAAGGGTTTCTATTATGGTCACACATAAAACACAACCTTATATTGTTTTAGCCAGTAGCACCGGTGCTTTTACTGTCTGCTTTATGATTTGGATGATCTTTTCGGTATTAGGGTTACCGATTAAAGAGAGTTTAGGTCTTAACGCCACTCAATTTGGGCTATTGACTGCAATGCCAGTCTTATCGGGTTCGCTCTGTCGTATTCCGCTGGGAATGATGACTGATCGTTATAGTGCTCGTGCGGTATTTGCTGTTTTAATGCTAATCTGTATTCCGCCACTTCTGTTAATGCCCTATGCTACCCAATATTACCACTTTCTACTGATCAGCTTATGGTTGGGGTTAATTGGTGGCTCATTCTCAGTAGGAACGCCTTATGTGGCACGCTGGTTTCCGAAAGAGCGACAAGGTTTAGCGATGGGGATTTTTGGTGCCGGCAATGCCGGTGCCGCATTGAATAAACTTATGGCGCCCACTTTAATTGGTCTCTTCGGTTGGACTTTTGTGCCTAATAGCTATGCCGTTATTCTACTGATTACAGTCATTCTCTTTTGGATCTTTAGTTACCCCACACCTAAAGCAACACAAAAACGCACCGTCTCTCTTCAAGATCAATTACGTTTAATGAAGAATAAAGATGTCTTGAAATATAGCCAATATTACTCCGTCGTCTTTGGCGGTTATGTAGGGCTATCTCTCTGGATGGTAAGCTACTATGTCGATGAGTATGGATTTTCGCTTGCCAGTGCGGCGTTATTAGCGGCCTGCTTCTCATTACCCGGCGGTGTACTACGGGCTTTTGGCGGTTGGTTATCTGATAAATATGGGGCTTATAAAGTGACTTGGGCGGTAATGTGGGTCTGTTGGGTCGCTTTTTTCATAATGTCTTACCCACAAACTGCAATGATCATTGAGACGGTTAATGGTCCATTTTCTCTTAATATTGGTCTTAATGCCTTTTTCTTTACGCTCTTAATCTTCATTGTCGGTATTGCGCTAGCGATTGGTAAAGCCTCTGTCTTTAAATTTATCGCCGATGATTTTCCTGATGAGATCGGCACTGTTTCCGGCATTGTCGGTTTAGCAGGCGGTTTAGGTGGATTTTTACTCCCTATCCTCTTTGGTGCCTTAGTTGATATTACCGGCATTCGTTCAAGTTCTTTTATGTTGATGTATGGTGCTGTATCGATCAGCCTAATCTGGATGCATTTTAATTTCAAGCAACGTCGTTCAACCCACAGATCAAATTAGGTCAACTAAGTCAATTAGACCCATTAAACAATAACCTCACACACCTCAAAATATCTCAGCTTTATGCCCTCAATATGATAAAGCCATTTTATAAAATCATAAGATCGTAAAACCTTTGTATCCTTTCACTTCTCATAGGAGCTATATAATGAGTAAATTATTAACCGATTGGCAACCAGAGAATCCCCAATTTTGGGAAAAAGAGGGACGGAAAATTGCCAAACGAAATCTCTGGATCTCTATTCCTGCCCTCTTACTCGCCTTTGCAATCTGGCAAGTCTGGAGTGTTACAGTGATCAAATTACCTAGCGTAGGTTTTACCTATAGTGCTAATGAACTCTTCTGGCTCGCCTCACTGCCGGCACTTTCAGGGGCAACGCTTCGTATCTTCTACTCCTTTGTCGTCCCTATTTTTGGGGGAAGACGTTGGACCGTCATTTCAACTGCAAGCTTACTTATCCCTGCGATTGGGCTAGGGTTTGCGGTACAAGATCCAACAACCCCTTATAGCTGGATGTTTATCCTCGCTCTACTTTGTGGCTTTGGAGGGGCAAACTTTAGCTCTTCAATGTCTAATATCAGCTTCTTCTTTCCTAAATTAGAGAAAGGGGGTGCAATGGGATTAAATGCCGGTCTTGGTAACTTAGGGGTTTCAGTAGTACAATTTGTTGTCCCACTAGTGATTACAACTGGAATGTTTGCTGTCATTACTGGGGAACCGCAAGTCGTTCAATCAGAGAATGGAACTAGCTATTTATGGTTACAAAATGCCGGATTTATTTGGGTACCGTTCATTCTACTCTCAACTCTATTAGCTTACTTTGGAATGAATGATATTGGGAATATTAATTCCTCTTTTAAAGAGCAATCCATTATCTTCAAACGCACCCATAACTGGCTCCTCTGCTGGCTCTATATTGGTGTATTTGGCTCTTTTATTGGGTTCTCTGCTGCTTTTCCGCTTCTTACAATACAATCATTCCCTACCGTTGATCCTATGAAATATGCATTCTTAGGCCCTCTCGTAGGCGCTATTACCCGTGTCATAGGGGGTTGGTTGTCAGATAAGATTTCACCGGCAATGATTACCGGAGCAAGCTTCCTTTTAATGATTGTTGGTAGTATCGGCATTATCTTAGCCTTACCGAATGGGAGTAGTACAGGTAGTTTTGCCCTTTTCTTCTGGAGCTTTATGTTGATCTTCTTCTTTAGCGGTATTGGTAACGGATCTACATTTGCCCAAGCACCTCGTGTATTTGCGCTCTTTCATCAAAAAGCACTGAAAGAGAACGGCGATCAAGCCAACATTCAAGCGACCAAAGAATCCGCAACTGTGGTCGGTTTTATGGGCGCAATTGGGGCTTACGGTGGATTTTTAATTCCCAAAAGCTTCGGGAGCTCTATTGAGATCACCGGTAGCGTTGAAGCGGCACTTATAGGTTTCATCATCTTTTATCTTAGCTGCATTGTAGTCAATTACTACTTCTATATGCGCAAAGGCTCACCTGTCAGTTGTTAATCGACCTCAGTTTTTATAATCTTTATAATTTTTGGAATCTTTAGAATTATTCTTCAAGTCCCTCTTAAGGATCATTGCTCTATCGAATTTTAATGCTATCCCTCAATAGCAATAAGATAAGAAAGAGAATGATCCTCTTTTTTATTGCTTAGCCCAATATTGCTTAGCTCAAACTATAAAAAGAATTAGCCATACTAGCCAAAAGTATTAGATAGGGGTAATCCTTCTTCTGCAATAAGTTGCTACTTCATAACAATAGGATTTTAAGGGCAAAACGGTACTATAAAGTCAGCTAAACAGGCTTTCTTTAACCTAGCCCTTGGAGTTGTTATGAGTCACTTTCTTGATCGTTTAAATTTTTTCAGACAAACCAAAGAGACCTTTTCTCACGATCACGGTGCTGTTGTGGCCGAAGATCGTTGTTGGGAAGATGGATATCGTCAACGCTGGCAACACGATAAAATCGTTCGTTCCACACACGGCGTTAACTGTACCGGTTCTTGTAGTTGGAGAATCTTCGTCAAAAGTGGTCTAATCACTTGGGAGATGCAACAGACCGATTACCCTCGCACACGCCCAGATCTTCCGAATCACGAACCTCGTGGCTGTCCTCGGGGGGCATCTTATAGTTGGTATGTCTATTCAGCACAACGGGTCAAATACCCAATGGTGCGTGCAGAGTTAATGCGTCTGTGGAGAAAAGAACGCGCCCATAATAATGCGGTAGAAGCGTGGCGCAATATTACAAGTGATCCTAATTTAAGCAAGCAGTATAAAGCAGTTCGTGGCTTAGGGGGATTCGTTCGTGCCTCGTGGGATGAAGTTTATGAGATCATTGCAGCTGCCAATGCTCACACGATTAAGGAGTATGGACCTGATCGTATCTTTGGCTTCTCCCCCATTCCTGCAATGTCAATGATTAGCTATGCCGCCGGTACTCGCTACCTAAGTCTCTTAGGAGGTGTACCGCTCTCATTCTACGATTGGTATTGTGACCTTCCCCCTTCAAGCCCTCAAATCTGGGGAGAACAGACCGATGTGGCGGAATCTGCCGATTGGTATAATTCCACTTATCTAATGGTATGGGGCTCAAATGTTCCGATGACCCGTACGCCGGATGCCCACTTCTATACAGAAGTACGTTATAAAGGCACCAAAACCGTGGCCGTCTCTTCTGACTATGGTGAAATGGTTAAATTCGGGGATATCTGGCTAGCGCCTAAACAAGGAACCGATGCGGCACTCGCAATGGCAATGGGGCACGTGATCTTAAAAGAATTCCATTTAGAGAATCCTTCAGAATATTTCACTGATTATTGCCGTCGCTTAACTGATATGCCGGTATTAGTGACACTCAAAGAGGAAAATGGCGCGCTACTTCCAAGCTATTACTTGAGAGCAAGTCACATTAATCGCCAACTCGAAGAAGAGAATAATCCTGAATGGAAAACATTAGTATTAGATGAATTATCCGGAGAGATCCGCGCACCTAAAGGTTCTATCGGTTTTAGATGGGGCGAAAAAGGCCGTTGGAATCTACTGCAAGAGACGCGCGATAATACGGAAATTAAAGCGCAACTCACTTTAAAAGAGAATGCCGATGAGATTGTGGGAGTAACCTTCGATTACTTCGGTGGCAAGGATGCTAAATCCACGCTGATCAAAAATGTACCAGTAAAAAAATTGACCACTGATGAGGGGGAAACACTCTATGTTGCTACTGTTTTTGATCTGCTCTGTGCCAACTATGGTATTGATCGTGGATTTGGTGGCGAGGGTGTTGCCAAAAGTTATGAGGAAGATTGCCCTAATACGCCGGCTTGGCAAGAAAAACATACCGGTGTAAAACCTGAACTCGTCATTCAAGTTGCCCGCGAATTTGCGCAAAATGCCGATGAAACGCACGGTAAAAGTATGGTGATTGTCGGTGCAGGTCTAAACCATTGGTATCATATGGATATGGCTTATCGTGGCATTATCAATATGTTAATGATGTGTGGTTGTATCGGTCAAAGTGGTGGTGGCTGGGCACATTATGTTGGTCAAGAAAAGTTACGTCCACAAACAGGTTGGGCACCTTTAGCCTTTGCCCTTGACTGGAATCGCCCTTCTCGACAAATGAATGGAACCTCGTTCTTCTATGCCCATACTAGTCAATGGCGTCACGAAAAACTCTCTATGGATGAGATCGTTGCACCTTCACACACTGGCGATATGGGGAAAATCTCAACGATCGATTACAATGCAAAAGCTGAACGCCTTGGTTGGTTGCCGTCAGCGCCACAATTATCTGAAAATCCACTTAAAATTACTCAAAAAGCGATAGATGCCGGCGTTGATCCCATTGATTTTACCGTATCCGGTTTAAAATCTGGCAATATCGATATGGCGTGTAACGATCCCGATAATCCGAAAAACTTCCCGCGCAATCTGTTTGTATGGCGCTCTAATATTCTTGGCTCTTCGAGTAAAGGTCACGAATACTTCTTAAAATATCTACTTGGTACTCAAAATGCAGTGATGAGCGATGAATCTGATTGCATTAAACCAGAGAATATTAAAGTCCGCCCAGCAGTAGAGGGGAAATTAGATCTTTTAACGGTCTTAGACTTTAGAATGTCTACAACTTGTCTCTATGCAGATATTGTTCTGCCTACGGCAACTTGGTATGAGAAAGATGACTTAAATACCTCTGATATGCACCCCTTTATTCATCCATTGAGTGAAGCTGTACAACCGCTATGGGAGAGTAAGAGTGATTGGGAAATTTATAAAGGGTTAGCGAAAAAATTCTCTGAATTGGGAAAAGAGCATTTAGGCGTTCAAAAAGATTTAGTTTTAACGCCACTAATGCACGATACCCCCCAAGAATTGGGTCAACCTTTTGATTCAAAAGATTGGAAACTTGGAGAATGTGATCCTATTCCCGGAAAAACAATGCCACAAATAACCGTTGTAGAACGTGATTATGGCGCGATTTATGACAAATATACTTCTATTGGCCCCCTACTTGAAAAATTGGGCAATGGCGGTAAAGGTATTAATTGGCAAACCAACGCTGAAGTTGAGCTACTTCGTAAACTCAATAAAACCCGTGATGAGGGTGTAAGTGATCAACAACCTCGCTTAGAAACAGCGATTGATGCAGCGGAGATGATTTTAACGCTCGCCCCTGAAACCAATGGTCACGTAGCCGTCAAAGCTTGGGAAGCACTCTCTCAAAATACCGGCATTGATCATACTCATTTAGCGAAACCGCGGGAACACGATGCTATTCGGTTTAGAGATGTTCAAGCGCAACCTCGAAAAATTATCTCTTCTCCTACCTGGTCAGGTGTTGAGAGCGAGGAAGTGAGCTATAACGCGGGCTATACCAATGTGCACGAACTCATCCCTTGGCGCACCATTACAGGCCGTCAGCAATTCTATCAAGATCATCAATGGATGCGTGTCTTTGGCGAGGGATTTGCCAACTATCGCCCTGCTATTGATATGAAAACGACAGATAAGATGCTAGGTCAATATGGCAATGGCCAACCTGAATTAGTATTGAACTTCCTTACACCACATCAAAAATGGGGGATTCACTCAACTTATTCTGACAATATCCGAATGCTGACCCTCTCTCGAGGTGGTCCTCACGTCTGGTTATCAGAAGTCGATGCAGCGAAGATAGGTATTGCCGATAACGACTGGGTCGAAGTCTTCAATGTCAATGGGACGCTCGTTGCACGCACAATCGTTAGCCAACGGATTCCTGAGGGAATGATCTTGATGTACCACGCGCAAGAAAAAATCATCAATGTTCCCGGCGCGGAGATCTCTGGAAAACGGGGTGGTATTCATAACTCTGTGACCAAAATTGTAATGAAGCCAACTCATATGATTGGTGGATATGCGCAACTCTCTTGGGGCTTTAACTACTATGGAACGGTGGGTACCAATCGAGATGAATTAGTGGTCGTAAGAAAAATGTCGAAAGTCGACTGGTTAGATGAAGAAGTGCAATCCACTGAAAGTCTATTACTTGATGATAAGGCTTGATGACCCCGCTCGCTAATGAGCGCAATAGTCAATAAGTATCAACGGTCATCAATCTAGTGCGATGAAGTAGCCGGTCAGTGACAATCAACAATCCATTAAACAGGCCTGTCGGTCAATAGCTCACCCCTACTTCATCAAACAACTATCGACATCCCACAGATTTCGCAATAAGGAATAAATTATGAAAATTAGAGCACAAATTGGAATGGTTCTAAACCTTGATAAATGTATCGGTTGCCATACCTGTTCAGTTACTTGTAAAAATGTCTGGACCAGCCGAGATGGTGTTGAATATGCTTGGTTCAATAACGTCGAAACTAAACCTGGCATTGGTTACCCTAAAAATTGGGAAGATCAAGAGATCCATAAAGGGGGCTGGGTTCGTAATAAGAAAGGGAAATTACAACTTAAGCAAGGTACGAAATTTAAAGTTCTCGGCAATATCTTTGCTAACCCTAATATGCTTAGCATTGATGATTACTATGAACCTTTCACTTACGATTATGAGCATCTACAAAAAGCGCCAAGAATGAGTACACCTCCTACTGCGCGTCCGATCTCTGCGATTACCGGCGAGAAAATGGAGAAGATTGAGTGGGGGCCAAACTGGGAAGATGACTTAGGTGGCGAATTTAAAAAACGCGCCAAAGATCAGTTATTTGAGGGAATTCAGAAAGATATTTATGGTGCCTTTGAAAATACCTTTATGATGTATCTTCCCCGTCTTTGCGAACACTGTTTGAATCCTGCTTGTGTGGCAAGCTGTCCTGCAGGATCAATCTATAAGCGTGAAGAAGATGGGATCGTTCTTATTGACCAGGACAAATGTCGTGGTTGGAGAATGTGTGTTTCCGGTTGTCCATACAAAAAAATCTACTACAACTGGAAAACAGGTAAATCGGAGAAGTGTATCTTCTGTTTCCCTCGTATCGAGTCAGGTCAACCTACAATCTGTTCAGAAACCTGTGTCGGTCGTATTCGCTATCTTGGCGTATTACTCTATGATGCTGATAAGATTAGTGATGCAGCAAGTACCGAGAACCCCGAAGATCTCTATGAATCACAATTAGATCTCTTCTTAGATCCCAATGATCCTGCTGTTGCAGCGGAAGCACTTAAACAAGGGATTCCACAAGAATGGATTGATGCCGCAAAAACATCTCCAGTTTATAAAATGGCCGTTGAGTGGAAAGTGGCATTCCCATTACATCCTGAATATCGTACATTACCGATGGTTTGGTATATTCCACCACTTTCCCCTATTCAATCAGCTATAGAATCGGGGGTGATTGGTGAAAATGGCCTCATTCCTGATGTAAATGAACTCCGTATTCCCTTGCAATATTTAGCGAATCTCTTAACTGCCGGCGATACCAACCCTATTCTTAAAGCACTCTCGACAATGATTACAATGCGTAAATATATGCGTAATAAGACTCTCTATTCGCAAGAACGCGCAGATGAAACGCTATTAAATGCGCATTTAAGTGCCAAACAGATCGAAGAGATGTATCAAATTATGGCCATTGCTAACTATGAAGATCGCTTCGTCATACCAACGACACATAAAGAGCTCGTGGAAGATACCTTTGCAGAAAAAGGCAGCTGTGGCTTCTCATTCGGAAATGGTTGCTCAGGTGGTGTCAGTAAAGAGAGTCTCTTTGGTAATAGTAAAGCTGTTCCTATTAACCTTAATGATCTTCGCAATCGTGCGAAAATCAAACAACTATAGGAGAAGATTATGTCAACATCTACGAATCTATTTATTTTTAAAGTGCTTTCAATCTTACTGCAATATCCAACACGGACTTGGCTAACGGAATTACCTGAAATAGAGAGCTATAGCACAGAAACAGACCCGCAATCGTATCAAGCCTTACAACCCCTCATTGAGCGTCTGCAAGATGATGAGATCACATTACAAACGGAATATGTAGCAACCTTTGATCGCACACCGACCCATTCACTGCATCTTTTTGAACATCTACACGGTGAAGATCGATTGCGTGGCCAAGCGATGGTGGATCTATTAGAAACCTATCGTACAAAAGGTTTTGAACCTACAGCCAATGAATTGCCAGATTATTTACCCCTTTTCTTAGAGTTCTTAGCGTCTATTCCAAAAGAAGAAGCACTACCGCTCTTAGGGGATGCGATTCACGTGATTCATTATATTGGAGAAAACTTGGCCAAAAACAACTCGCCTTATGCGGCGATTTTTGAGGTGATTGACCGATATTCACCGGTTAAAGCAGAACCTTTAAAAGTCGCACCTATCCGCAATATGGAGGAGGCAATGGAACAATTTGGCCCCAATGCTGAGGGAATAGAACCCCTTTTATCGCACTCTTTTAATCTAGGGAACCACGCGCAAGGATGTGGATCCGCGTCACTTTCCGCTTGTCACAAATGCCAATAAGGGAGGCATTATGAATTATCTTGATACATTTCTCTTTGGGATCTATCCCTACATCGCACTCTCGATTTTCCTCTTTGGTAGCCTTGTACGATTTGATAGAGAGCAATATAGTTGGAAATCTGATTCTAGCCAGCTATTGCAGCCTCAATATCTCCGTCTTGGAAATATTCTCTTTCACTTAGGGATCATTGGTCTCTTTTTAGGGCATTTTGTAGGACTTTTAACACCGGTTCAAGTGTGGGATTTTCTGGGCGTAAGTCATAGCAGTAAGCAAATTCTAGCAATGACTGCTGGTGGTATTATGGGAACAATAGCACTCATTGGTCTCCTGATCCTCATTTATCGTCGCTTTAGCTCGGCGCGTCTTATGGCAATATCAACGTGGCGGGATAAACTGGTCTTAATCTGGATTTTAATAACGCTACTATTAGGTCTTAGCACTATTATTGTCTCCTCGCATCATACCGATGGCGAAGAGATGCTCAAACTGATGCATTGGGCGCAATATATTGTTACCTTCCGCGGTGGTGCTGTTGATCTACTTGCCGGCGTAAGCCCGATCTTCAAAGCACATATCTTTATGGGCATTACACTCTTTGTGATCTTCCCCTTTACTCGCTTAGTTCATATCTGGAGCGGTATCGGTACCGTTGCGTATTTAGGTAGAAGACCTCAATTAGTGAGAAGTCGTCGTTATGAGTAGAACCTCATCATAGGTACACATAACTCTAACAGATAGAAGAGAAAAAGAGAGATTCAATGGAATCTCTCTTTTTCTCTTCCCCTTTTAATATTCTTAATCGTCACCCCAATACCTCAGGCGAATCGTAAGCCGTAAGCTTACCGTCAAGCGCACAGTTCTGGATAGGCTACACTAATTAGTACAACTTTTATAAGGTCAAGAATATGATGACTGAGACATTTGGTATGTTTTTTCTTAGTAGCTATACAGTTTCAAACACAAAAATCATCAGTTATATTTAAAGCTCAAAATCCTCACAAAAACGGTAGTTTTATACTTCGTTAGAACAAGATATCGCATTTGTCGAACATTTATGTCGAACAAATGCACATCTTGCGATTCCTAAACTTGTATAAAATCGTTATAAAAAAGGACTATTCCTCTTACTTCTCTCCTGTGATTTATCATTATCTTGGCATCTATTGGCATTCGTTAATCTATACTTTGCAATACTTAACAATAACTAGTCACTCTCAAACATTAGATAAGATCTCTTGCCAAAAGATTATTAATACTTAACTATTTGATGACAAAACATAGCAATTTTTTTTGATGTTATATCTAGGGCATGTCCTCATTTGAGTTTTTTCTAAAAAATGGTGATTATAAAGGGTAGTTTTTAACTACTTAAAATAATCAACTGATATGGCTAGAACAATACTCAATGATGATGCTTGGCAACAAC
>Ga0079226_10002062_pt1 | contig 15440 bp, 15 predicted proteins | sample Poulit2014_FD_76345 | JGI IMG/M metagenome (GOLD analysis project Ga0079226, IMG submission 76345) | Agricultural soil microbial communities from Georgia to study Nitrogen management - Poultry litter 2014 | ecosystem: Environmental > Terrestrial > Soil > Agricultural land | place: USA: Georgia... | reverse complement strand
GAATGACTTTACTATTAGAAGGTGATTTAGGTGCAGGTAAAACGACACTTTCACAAAGTATTGGTAAAGGTTTAGGTGTGAAACGTCATATGACGAGTCCTACATTTAATATTATTAAAAGTTATAAGGGAAAATATAGAGTACATCACATGGATTGTTATCGTCTTGAAGGTAGTGACGAAGATCTAGGTTTTGATGAGTATTTCAATGATGAAGATATTGCACTTGTGGAATGGTATAATTTTATTGAAGATTATTTGCCAAGTGAGTATTTACATGTAGTTATTCGTTATGTAGATGAAACGACACGCGAAATTGAATTTACTCCAGTCGGAGATAAGTATATTGAGTTAGTTGGTGAACTAAGTGAAAACACTATTAATTGATACATCTGATCAAGTATTATCTGTAGCAGTAGCAGATACTATTATTTTGGGTGAAATTAATATTAATATAAAAAGAACACATTCAGAAACACTCATGCCATATATTAGTGAGTTATTAAAGATGACGAATGTGAAGAAGAATGAATTAGAACAAATTGTTGTCTCTAATGGTCCAGGATCTTATACAGGGGTGAGAATTGGTGTGACTGTAGCTAAGACTTTGGCTGTTGCATTAAACATTCCTATTTATACTGTATCTAGTCTATTTGTCATGGCTGCAAGCTTCCGAGGTGCTGTTGCTCCGGTCATAGATGCACGAAGAGGAAATGTGTATGGTGCGATCTATGAGTTAGACGGAGATTCATTTGATACTTTAAAAGAGCCGATGTATTTATCTTTTGAGGAATTTAGTGAAACTGTTCAAGAAACAGGTGCAGTCGTGATAGGGAATACAGATCTAAAGCAAAACTTTGAAGGTGATGTCACACATGTGATGAGTCGTGTTGGAAATGTTATGAATTATACTGATGCGCTCGTTGAAGTAGATGCACACAGTGTAGTTCCAGAATATCTAAGAATATCGGAGGCGGAACGTAATTGGATAGAATCAACATCCGAAAAATGATGCTAGACGATATTGATGACGTTCATAAGATTGAGGAAGAAGCCTTTCCATTTACGACATGGAAAAAAGAAACTTATATCCATGAAGTGACGCTGAATAATTTTGCGCACTATTTTGTCTTAGAAATAGACGAAAGTATCATTGGCTATATTGGTATGTGGATAGTGATTGATGACGGACAAATTACGACTATTGCTGTAAAGAGAGTGCATCAGGGCAGAGGGTATGCAAAAAAACTAATGAATTTTGCAATGGATTATATGCAGCCACCTGTTAAAAGAGTGTCATTAGAAGTAAATGTTAAAAATGAGAGTGCAATCAAACTGTATGAATCTCTCGGATTTCTATACGGAGGAATTCGAAAGGATTATTACGGACCAGGTATGGATGCACATGTAATGTGGGTGAATTTAGATGAAAGACATTAAAATCTTAGCAATTGAAACAAGTTGTGATGAGACAGCTGCAAGTGTGATTCAGAATGGTAACGAAGTGCTTTCTAACGTTGTTATCAGCCAAATTGAGAGTCATAAACGCTTCGGTGGTGTGGTTCCAGAGGTCGCAAGTAGACACCACGTAGAATTGATTACTATCGTTATTGAAGAAGCAATGCAAGAAGCAAATCTTAAGCCAGAGGATCTCGATGCAGTTGCTGTGACATATGGTCCAGGTTTAATTGGTGCCTTGCTTGTCGGTCTGAATGCTGCAAAAGCATACGCATTTGCGCACGACTTACCACTTATTCCTGTACATCATATTGCTGGTCATATTTACGCGAATCAACTTGAGCGTAAGCTTCAATTCCCACTCGTTGCCTTAATCGTTTCTGGAGGTCATACAGAGCTTATTAAGATGAATGAGCACTTAGACTTTACAGTGCTCGGAGAGACACGAGACGATGCTGTAGGTGAAGCATACGACAAAGTTGCACGTGTTTTAGGTTTACCATATCCTGGTGGACCTGAAATCGATCGACTTGCAAAAGAGGGTGAGGATACGTACAAGTTTCCACGAGTGTATCTAGATAAAGACAGCTACGACTTTAGTTTCAGTGGTCTAAAATCAGCAGTCATCAATACGCTTCATAACGAGCGCCAAAAGAATAATCCAATTAATGAAAAAGACGTTGCACGTAGCTTCCAGGAGAGTGTGATAGATGTGTTAACTGAGAAGACATTAGATGCGATTATCTCTGAAGACGTTAAAGATTTAATTGTTGCAGGAGGAGTAGCTGCGAACAGTGGATTAAGAGGTCGCTTTGAAACATTAAGTGAAAAACACGGATTTAATCTTTACATCCCAGCCCTTAAATATTGTACAGATAACGCTGCAATGATCGGAGCAGTCGCATACGATTTATATCTCAAAAAACACTTTGCAGATTTAGATTTAAATGGACAAAACTATATAGATATAGAAGAATTTAGCTTCTAAAAGTTTACCTTCCAATTAATAAATTGGAAGGTATTTTTGTGATTTTAGAACATATGTTTTATCGTTTACACTTACTTTACACTGTGTTCTTGTCAATACGGAACATACGTTTTATCCACAATTGTGGATAACCTGTTGATAACTATGTGATTAATTACTGTTAAACAGTGGATAAGTGTGTGGATAACATTATAATTTGTGGATAACTTCGTAGGAAAGTGATGAAATCAACATTTCTCATGTGTATAACTAAATATCGAACATAGTATCGAAAAAAGAACTTGACGCTAATCAAGTTCTAATTCGGATAATCGTTCGACTGCAAATTCCCAGTTTTCCATAGCAGTTTCTAGGTCTCTGTTCATCGTATTCAGTTGTGCATTCAGTTCATCTAATTTTTCATAGTCATTAAAAATTTCAGGATTTGTCATTTCTAATTCTATAGCTTCGATCTGAGTCTCTAAATTATGAATCACTGTTTCAACAGCATCTCGTTCACGTTCAATCTTTTGGATTTCAGAACGTCGCTGTTTTTGCTCTTGATAATCCATGTTCACATCTTTTTTCTCTTCCATTTGCGGAACTACATTTGCACTTTCTTCTGCTAAACGTTCTTCCTTCTTATGAAGGTAATATTCATAATCACCATTTACTAAAAAGACATCATCATGTCCGATTTCCATAACTCTGTTCGCAATTTTTCTGATAAAGTAACGGTCATGCGAAACGACAATCAGAGTACCAGGGTAGTCGAGTAACGCTTGTTCTAAGACTTCCTTACTGTTGATGTCTAAATGGTTCGTCGGTTCGTCTAATATCAGAACGTTATTCTTTTCAAGCATGAGTTTCGAAATCTGAATACGGGCTTTTTCTCCACCGCTCAAGTGTTCGACATGTTTCATAACATCGTCTTTTGAGAATAAGAATTGACCAAGCACACTTCTAATATCTTTTTCAGACATGTGTGGATATTCTTTCCATAACTCTTCTAGTACTGTGTTATTAGATGAAAACTCAGCTTGCTTCTGGTCATAATATCCAATCGAAACATTCGTACCATATAAAATGTTCCCCTCAATCGCTGGAATGAGTTTTGCGATTGTTTTAATTAATGTCGATTTCCCAATACCGTTCGGACCAAGAATCGCAAGGCGGTCTTTCTTTTCAACATAGAAATTAAGGTGAGCATTTAAAGTTAGGTCATCATAACCAATTGCTAAATCATTCACTCGGAGAACATCATTTCCACTTTCTTTTTCAATATCGAAATGGAAATTTGCCTTTCTACGGTCGTAATCCGGACGATCCATGACATCCATATGCTCAAGCATCTTACGTCTACTCTTTGCCATGCCACTCGTTGATGCGCGTGCAATATTTTTTTCAACAAATGTTTCTAGATTTTTAATTTCTTTTTGTTGAGCTTCGTAGAGTTTCATCTGTTGCTTATAGATTTCTTCTTTCTGAGTCATATAAAGAGAGTAGTTACCGTGATAGACAGTACCTTTGCCGTATTCAATTTCATAGATAGAGTCAACCGTCTGGTCTAAGAAATAACGGTCGTGTGAGATAATTACAATCGCACCTGTATAACGCTTTAAATACGTCTCTAACCATTCGACAGTTTCTAAGTCTAAGTGGTTCGTCGGCTCATCTAAAAGAAGCACATCCGGACGCTCTAACAGCATCTTACCTAGCGCAAGACGTGTTTTCTGACCACCAGAAAACTCGTTAATGTTTCGATCTAAATCTGAGAGTTCGAAATTTAATCCAGTTAATACTGTCTTAATTTCAACATCAATCGTATATCCATGATGTGTTTCAAAATAAGATTGGAGTGATTCAAACTCTTTAATTTTTGAATCATAGTTTGGATGAGTATATTCATGTTTTGAGAGCCATTCAGTGACATCATCCATCTTATCTTTTACTTTCAGAACTTCACTAAAGGCAGACTCCATCTCACTTCGAACTGTAGCGTCACTATCTAAAGTCATTTGTTGTGATAAATATCCAACTGTAATGCCTTTCGGTGTTGAGATAATACCGTCATAAGAAAGCACGCCAGCCATCATGCGCATGAGCGTCGTTTTACCGGCACCATTTTTACCGACAATACCAGTTGTTTTACCTGTTTTTATTTCTAAATTTATACCCTGTATGATATCTGTCCCACTAAAATGTTTGCTCACATTTTGGAGTTGCATAACAATCATTTTTTTAACCTCGCTTTAGAATAATTTTACATCATTTTAGATTCGTTTACGACATATAAAAATTCACATAAAAGCATGCAAGTTTATGGTATAATTGGAGAACAAGATGTATGAGGTGAGAACGGTTGTCAAAAAAACGTAAAATTCCTAATGCGACACTAAACCGATTACCCCTTTACTTTAAGTATTTTAAGCAAAGTGAAGATAACGGTGTAGACAGGGTGTCATCTAGAGAAATCAGCGAGGCACTCGATATAGATTCGGCGACAATTCGCCGAGATTTTTCATATTTCGGAGAACTAGGTCGTAAAGGCTATGGGTATAATGTTCGTGCGCTCGTTAAGTTCTTTTCAGAACAAGTTCAAGGCACAGGATTAAAACATGTAATTTTAGTCGGAACAGGAAACCTTGGTAGTGCACTTTTAAACTACAAATTTACAAATATTCATGATAAGATGAGTATCGTAGCAGCATTTGATAATAAGGAATCTATCATTGGAAATGTTATCAATGAAGTAGAGGTCTTACACACAGATAAATTAGAGGAAGTCATCAAAGATCATCACGCAGAAGTTGCCATTCTTACTGTTCCAGGTGAAGCGGGAGTTAAAATTGCTGAACGCCTTGAAGCCGCTGGCATTAAAGGAATCCTAAACTTCACACCTGAAAAGTTAGAAGTGTCTAAAAAAGTTACTGTTCACAACATCGACTTAGGTGTTGAGATGCAAGCATTATTATTTTATATGAAGCATAAATAACAGAGGAGGAATATTATGAGCATTTTATTACCAACAACGCTTATGGTTCCAGCACCAATTAGCTTAATCATAATTGCTGCGATTGCGCTATTAATTTTCGGACCAACAAAATTACCACAACTCGGTCGTTCAGTAGGGACTACGTTCAAAGAATTTAAGGCTGGTTTCAACGGTTTAACTGATGACGAAGAAGAAAAAGAAGAGCCTAAAAAACTTGAAGAAGTCAGCACTGTTAAAGCAGAAGATAAAGTAACGAAATAAAGATTATCTGAGGTGGCCATGGCCGCCTCTTTTTTCAATGAGGTGAGAAATGTATGCATGAAGAAAAAGAAATAATGGAGCACTTAGATGAGCTAAGAAAACGGGTGCTATTTACTGCATACTTCTTTGTTGCAGCAATATTTGTTGGATTTTTCTTCGCAAAACCAACAGTAAAGTTTTTACAAAATGCACCATGGACGGATTCAATAGAAATGCATGCATTTAACGTTACCGATCCATTAAAAATATATCTAACTGTTATTGTCGTGATAGCATTTATCATCGTATCTCCAATTATTCTATATCAACTATAGGCATTTGTATCACCAGGATTATACGAAAATGAGCGCAGAGTGACGCTTCTATATATTCCTGTCGCATTTGTACTCATGATTATTGGAATTGTATTTAGTTATTTTGTATTAGTACCTTACATAATTGAATTCACATTCCAGCTTTCGAACGATATGGGAATTGTGACAACAATCGGTATCAATGAATACTTTGGTTTCTTGATGAGAACAGTTCTACCATTTGGTGTCGTATTCCAAATGCCAATACTTGTTTTATTCTTAACACAACTTGGAATCATCACACCGATGATGTTAAAGAAATACCGCAAATATGCATATTTTGTACTGTTTGTAATTGCTGCGATCATCGCGCCACCTGACTTAATGACACACGTCTTACTTACAATTCCAATGATTCTTTTATATGAGATTAGTATCATTGTTTCAAAAACTGGTTATAAGAGATATTTAAAATCTGAAGAAAAAGCACTACTACAATCATTAGAGGAGGATGAGTAATGGATAGACTCGAGCATATAGACAATGAAATTCTAGACAAAACAATTGAAGAATCCATGCATTCTCCTTATCGTCTCGGGTATCATGTACAACCTGTGGTCGGCACTATGGGAGCACCATGTGGCTTTTGTTACATCAATGGTTTATTCCACCTGTTCTATGAATGGCAGCCAACAGTGACGAATGACAGTGTAACGTATCTATACCATGTGACAACTGAAGACTTAGTTATGTTTAATTACGAAGGTGTGAAGGTACGTCCTGAAAGTCTTTATGATAACCATAATATTTATGGTGGAAGCCTCGCAGTCGTGAATAATGTGCTCACACTTTTCTACACAGGGATTCAAGAGAAAAATGGTGAATATATTACCCATCAACTCGCTGGTGAAATTGATACAGGATTTAAGGTTCAAAAATTACCTGCACCAATTATTCGTGGTATACATTCGAAATATAACACGTATTTTAGAAATCCGTATGTCTTTACTGAAGGCTCTGAAGTTAACTTAATGCTCGGTACTATGAATGAATCTGAATTTGGTCGTGCCGTCATGTATCGAGGAGAGTCTGTAGAATCACTCAATCTATTAGGAGAGCTCAATACAGGATACGATATGTTTGGATATTTCTGGGAATCTCCTGAAATATTCCCAATTGATGATGCTGCAGTCATGATTTTAAACCCAAGAGGGCTAGATAAATACAAGAATAATTTTTGGAATATCTATCAGTCTGGCTATATGGTTAACGATTTTGAGTACAATTCACTTTTTGTAGATCATGACGACTTCCATGAATTCGATAATGGGTTTGATTTTTACAGACCCATTACAACATTAGATAAAAACAACAACCGTATCATGATTGCATCGATGTCCGCTCATGAGTCAGAGTATCCAACAGAAAAAGATGGATTTAAAAATGCGCTGACGATCCCTCGCGTGTTAACGATCAAAGAAGATCGTGTGATTCAAACGCCACACCCGAACCTAAAAAAGTTAAGGGGAGAGAAGATTACTGCACTTGGTTATTTTGATCAGTATCCAAAGAAAATACAGGATTTTTACGGAAGTCAGTTTGAATTATGTATTGAATTAAAAGAATTAACGACAAATGAGATCTCGTTTGTACTTAGAAAAAGCCGTAGAGAAGAAACGGTCATTAAGTACAATGTAGAAAATCAGACTGTTATCTTAGACCGCACATTCAGTGGAGAGCCAATTAATGAAGTCGACGGTACAACACGAACGGTAGAACTCTTACGTCCACTAGAAAACTTAACTGTTTTTATGGATCGAACAAGCATCGAGGTATTTTTAAATGACGGAGAGCATACGATGACAGCACGTATCTTCCCAAGTGAGGAATCAGTGGGGGTAGAGCTCATGACTGAAAACGGCGATTGCCTCGTTGAGATGACGTATTATAAATTATCGAGCATTATGGAAGCGCCTGTAATCACAAGTAGAGACAAGATATAAGATACATAGCATTTACGGATTTAATAATTTGGGGTGATTAGAGTGTATTCTGTTCTTGATCAGATTAAAAAAATGTATGAGACGATGACTCCTGTCGAAAAGAAAATTGCAGACTACATTTTGAATAATTCTGAAGCAGTCACTAAAATGGCAGTTAAAAGAATTGCTGAAGAGAGCGGCACAAGTGACGCGGCAATCGTACGCTTTTCAAAACGCATTGGTCTAAGCGGCATTAAAGCGCTAAAGATGGAGCTTATTAAAGAGCTCACTGAAAACACAGATACAGGGTTATCTCGAACGATCGATATAAACACAGATAATCATGAGTTAATCTTTCAGAAAGTGTTTCAAAACACATTAAGATCTTTGTACAACACTGAAAAAATCATTAACCATAAAAGAGTCATAGAATCTGCACAACTCATTGTGAAAGCAAGTCGATCACTCATTTTTGGTGTATCAGACTCAGCAAACACAGCAAAAGATTTAGAACAAAAATTACAACGATTAAACTTCAACGCATATTTCACTTCAGATCGCACACTCATGATGGAGCGACTGAAAACAGCGAATGATAAAGATATTCTTTTTGTTGTGTCAGCGAAAGGACACTCTAAAGAAGTCATTGATGTTTTAAAGCTTGCTAAAGAGCAAAAACTAAAAACAATTGTACTGACTCAACAAAATGTCATGCAGCTTGCACGTCTTTCTGACGTTAAGATTGAAATTAGTTCAGAAGAATCCAATGTAGTGGATATCAATATGACAAACAGAATTTCTCAACTCATGGTAATCGATGTTTTATTCTTCTATATTTGTAAGAGCGTCAAAGACACTGCAAATTACAAGAGATTAAATATATTAGATATTTAAAATTAAATGTATATCTCATGATTATTAAGAGTATGTAACAATCACTAGATTTAATGGAATAGATGGCTTTACTTTAATATAATTGAAGAAAAGATGAATGGACGCATGGTAAAAAATGCTGAAAACAATTAAATTAATGAATGGCATCCTGATCGGGTCATTTTTAATTTGTGTTTCTACAGATTCGGTAGTAAGCGCAGAAGAAGTGCCGACAGAAATTCTATCAGAACCTGTAAATGACGCGCGTGATTCGAAAGATAAATTAATTGAAGTTCTAAATAAAGAAAGTGAACTAACGGAGAGTCCTGAAGCAGTGGCTGAAGAAATAGAAGTAACAAAACCAGCTGTAGAGACGTCAGAACAAATCGAGAGCATCGAACCGCCAACTGAATCCAATGATGTTCAAACAGAACTAGAGACAAACGTGAATACAAAAGCTGAAGAGAGTGAATCAGAAGAAGGTACTGAAGAATCTGATGAAGCGGGTGTATCTAATGAAGAAAACACTGGTGATACTTCAGAAGAACCTGTAATAACCGAACCAGAGGTACCGACCGAAGAGGAAAATCCAGGTGATGGTTCAGAACCAGGTACAGGCAATGAAGATACTGACAACGGTGGAGACACGTCAACTCCTAATGAGCCTGGTGAAGGAAACAATGAGCCTACTGAAGGCAATGGAAATGACTCTGACTCTGACTCTGATAATAGTAATAATGAAGGATACGTCCCGCCATCTTCAGAAATTGATGATTTAGACGACAAAGTCAAAGATGCATTCAAACCAATTGAGATACCAGAAGAAGACACAACAGTGGAAAAACCAACTAACAATACAGACAAAAATACGACTTCTCAAAATAACGATACATCTAAACAAGAATCAAAAACAATTGCTACAGATAAAAACACTGAGAAAAAGGTAACGAAGTATAATATTGACCGTTTACCTGAGACAGGAATTACGGATAATATCGAATTGATTTACATTTTCGAAATTGTCATTCTTGGTTTCGCATTACTCTTACTTTCATTTAAACCAGTGAGAAAATCACATAAAAAATAAACGAAAGACCTTCTAAATTCCATGATGGATTTAGAAGGTCTTTTTCTTTTAATTATTATAGGTTTTTATCGTCGATGCTATTTAAGAAATCTTTAACGTGTGAGACGATAGATTCTAACGTACCATCTTCAAACGGAGAAAGAAGGTTTGCAGTTTTTACAATTTCACCGAATGGCAATGATCCGCCAAGCTTACAAATTGTAAGGTAATCATTCCATGCACTGTCAAAGTCTTCGTTTGCACGTTTCCAGAACTGTAGCGCACATACTTGAGCGAGCGTGTAATCGATGTAGTAGAAAGGTGAAGCAAATACGTGACCTTGACGATGCCATAATGAACCGTGAATCAATGGCTCAATTCCATCGTAGTCCGTCTCAGGAAGATATTTCTGTTCGATTTTTTTCCACTCGTTACGACGTTCTTCTGGAGTGAGTTCAGGATTTTCGTACACCACGTGCTGGAACTCATCAATTGCTACACCATATGGTAAAAATTCTAACGCACCAGATACGTGTGAGAACTTGAATTTATCCGTATCTTCTTCGAAGAATAATTCCATCCAAGGATATGTGAAGAACTCCATACTCATAGAATGAATTTCAGCTGCTTCATAAGTTGGCCAAATATATTCAGGAACAATCACATCTCTTGATGAATACACTTGGAACGCATGTCCTGCTTCGTGTGTTAATACTTCTACGTCCCCTTGAGTACCATTGAAGTTAGAGAAAATAAATGGTGCTTTATGGTCATTGATGTATGTACAATACCCGCCACCTTCTTTACCTTTTTTAGCTTCAACATCAAAGAGATCACGCTCAGTCATGAATGTATAGAACGCATCTGTCTCAGGTGAAAGTTCTTTGTACATTTTAGCACCCTTATCCATGATTTCTTTAGTAGAGCCTTTAGGAGTAGGGTTTCCATTATTAAACTCAAATGCTGAGTCGTATGATTTCAGTGAATCCACACCGATGCGTTCTTTTTGGCGACGTTTTAAATCACTAACGATCGGGACAACGTGTTCTTTAATTTGATTACGGAAATTCTCAACCATTTTTCTGTCATAGCCGATTCGGTTCATACGAATATATCCGAGTTCAACAAAGTCTTTAAGTCCAAGTTGTTTCGCCATTTTGTCGCGGACTTTAACGAGATTATCATAAATTGTATCGATCCTGTCTAGGTTTTCACCCATGAATCCTTGAACCGCAAGAGATGCATTTTTACGTACATCACGATCACTATCGATCATATATTTACCAAACTCAGTCAGTGATAATTTCTTACCATCGAAGTCAATTTGTGCACTCGCGAGAAGTTTAGAATACTCAGTTGTGAGTCTGTTTTCTTCTTTCATTAAGTCCATGATAGAAGGGTCAAATTCTTTAACAGCATTATCTGTTAAAGCAAATAATTGATAACCAAATTCTTGTTCTAAATCATTTCTATACTTACTTTCTGCAAGTCTCTTTTGGAATTTGTTTTCTAGCTCAGACACATTTGGACCAAACTCATCGTAGAAATTACGCTCTTCATCGTAAAACTTATCGTTTGTATCGATAGATGCTCTGATAGAAGCAAGTGTATGCATACTATAGTACTTACTCATCAAATCATTATAATCATAGATTGCCTGTTTTTCATCTTCAACACTTTCTGATTTGTCAAACGCTTCCAAAACTTTGTTGACTGAAGCAGTAAGTGCGTCTAGATCTGGACGTTTGTATTCAAAATCTTTAAACTTAGTAACCATTGTGTCACTCCTTTTATTTGTTAGTTTCTATTGTACACTACTCTAAAAAAATATGGAAAGTCGTGGTTTACGGTTGTGTATAAAAGGCTATAATGTACTATAGACTTTAATTAAGGAGACAACCCTATGAAAAAATTTTTAGTACCGATAATAGTTGTTGTTGGTATCATTGTAGTCGCTGCAATGATTATCATGCCTAAGTACAATAGCTTTGTTCAATTAGATGAAGAAGTAAATCAAAAAGAAGCTCAAATTGAAACACAACTACAGAGACGTGGAGAACTTATTCCTAACTTAGTAAGTACAGTTCAAGGATATGCGTCACACGAAAAAGAAATCTTTACAGAAGTTGCTGAAGCACGTTCTAAACTTGCTGGTGCGAACGGAGTAGAAGAGATGAGTGCAGCGAACGATGAAATGACATCAGCGCTATCTCGTTTACTTGCGGTTGCAGAGAACTATCCAGAACTTCAAGCGAGTGAACAGTTCACTGGTTTAAGAGATGAATTAGCAGGAACTGAAAACAGAATCGCTGTCGCAAGAAATGACTATAACACGGCAGTTCAAGAGTTCAACAGACAAACGCGCACATTCCCAAGTAACATCATCGCAACAATTTTTAACTTCGATAAGAAGCCATACTTTGAAGCAGACGCAAACGTTAAAAACGCGCCGAAAGTAGATTTTAATACAAATCAAGAGGATAACTCTGGTGAGGACTAATGAAACGTCTCGTTGCACTTATTGCAATACTATTCTTATTATTAAGTTCAAGCGCTAGTGCACGCATAGAGTTACCTGAACTTAATACATCACATCTATTTGTTCAAGATAATGCACACCTATTAACAGAAGCAGAAATCAATGAGTTAAACGAGCTCGGCACTCACCTTGAAAAAGGAACAGGCGTTGAGTTACTCCTACTTACTATGGATAGTGTCGGGCAAGAACATCGACAAGATTTCGCTTTAAGAGCGCTCAGAGAATATGGTGTAGGTAAAAAAGAAAGAGACAACGGGATTGTTATATTCTTAAACATGGACAATGGTAATGAATATAATAACCGTGGTATTGACATACAGGTGGGCTATGAAGTCGAAGGATATTTAAACGATGCAAAATTAGGTAATATCATCGACACAGTAGCCATGGATGATTTTAGAAAAGGAGATTATGCTTCAGGAATAAAAAATCTATACAAAGCAATCTATGACGAGAGTCTAGATGCATATGGATGGGATCCTGAATCACAAGAATTCACAAACGATCAACCACAAAACACAGAAGAAACACCTTCACTTTTTGAAGTCATTTTATCTATCATTTTTATTATGATTGTAATTTGGCTACTCTATAAAGGGGGTAGTGGTGGTGGACGTCCACCTGGCGGACGTCGTAGACGCGGTCTTTATCCACCAATCTTTACAAGTGGTTCCGGTGGCCATGGTGGCTTTGGCGGTGGCTTTGGTGGCGGATCAAGCGGTGGTGGCTTTGGCGGCTTCGGCGGTGGTTCCGGAGGCGGCGGAGGCGCAGGTCGTGGATTCTAAATATGGACAGTACATGAAATATGTACTGTCTTTTTCTATGAAAATGTTTGAAAAATGATATAGATCAATTTATTAAAAAGTTTTTTCATATATACTGTCATAAGTATAAATATTAAAGGAGTGTTACTGTGTTAACAGAACAAGAGAAAGACATTATTAAAAGCACTGTACCTGTTTTAGAAGAGTACGGTACAGGAATAACGAAGACTTTCTATAAGAATATGTTTGAAGCTCATCCGGAGTTATTAAACATGTTTAACCAAACAAACCAAAAGGTAGGAGATCAGCCAGAAGCACTTGCTAAGACTGTACTTGCTGCTGCACGTCACATTGACAACCTTGAAGCAATTCTTCCTGCTGTCATTGGAATTGGACACAAGCACCGTGCACTAAATGTAAAACCTGAGCACTACCCAATTGTTGGTAAATATCTATTAGCTGCAATTCAACATGTACTTGGTCTTGAATCGTCAGATAAAATCCTGAGCGCTTGGGAAAAATACTATGGTGTAATTGCGCAAGTATTTATCGATGTTGAAAAAGATATGTATAAAGAAGCAGACTGGGATGGATTCCAACCTTTCGAAGTCATCAACAAAGAATTTCTTTCGGATGATATCGTTAGATTTACAGTTAAAAATGATGACCTTAAGTTTGGAGTACAAGCAGGTCAATATATCACTGTAAAAGTTAAACCAGAGCATTCAGATTACGAAGCTTTAAGACACTACTCAATCTCAAGTATTGACACTTCAAAAGGATTACAGTTCGCTGTAAGGCGTGAAGGTAAAGGCGACGAGAAAGGTGTTGTATCACACCACGTGTTTAATGATTTAAACATTGGTGACACTGTTGAAATCTCAGCACCAGCTGGAGATTTCTTACTTGATCCATCAGATGATCACTTACTATTTATCGCAGGTGGAGTAGGTATCACACCAGTGATGTCAATGATCGAAGAAGCAATGGGTAACAATAAAAATATTAAATTAATCTACAGCGTAAGAAATGAATCAGAGCTTCCATTCAAAGAAGAACTTGAAGCGCTGAAAGAAAAAATCGATGTAGAAGTACGATTCACACATGAAAAAGGGCGTTTATCTGGTAAAGACTTTAGAGAATATGTAGAACACTCAGTATATCTCTGTGGGTCTATGGACTTCATGCAATCAATGATTCACTTCTTACAAGATGAAGGATTCGAAATGAGCCAAATCAACTACGAACCATTCGGTCCGAAGATGAGTATTTCCATCTAATTATTTTCCATTAAAAATGACGATATGAGGGTTTCTCATATCGTCATATTTTTTTAGAATAAATGAATGATCGCTTGTGCGACTGATTGTAGTTTTTCAATTGCCTCGATTTGATCTTTTAATGCGACTTGTAATAGTACGACGATGCCGTTCATCAGCATGTGCACCATAATTGGCACAATCAAGCGTTTTGTCATCAGATAAACAAAGCTAAATGTGTAGCTCATCGCAAGGTAAATGATGATATGGGTAAAGTCCCAGTGTGCGAGTGCAAAAACGACTCCACTGATGAGTCCTGCAAGTAAGAATGCAACGACTTTATTCATTTTAGCCATGAGTTCATACAACTCTGCAAATATCGCTCTTCTAAATACATATTCTTCAATAATCGGCCCGAGAACGACAACAAGAATTACCATATAAGGTGCACCTAGTACCATGTCAATAATACCTTCTGTATTTTGACTTTCTACTGGATTTCCAAGTAAATAGACATTGATGAGACCCGCAACGATTTGAGATATATAAGCTAAGAACGTACCACCAATGATCCAAAGGACCGTCGCATATAAAGGTGATTTCTTCTCACTACGCTCGAAGATGTTTTTATCTTTATGTGTATTTCCTAAAATAATAACAGCGATTGCTCCGAGTACAAACGCACCAAACTGGTACGGCATGATTTTTTCGACAAGCTCTGCTTGTGTTAAGTCTTGGTACATTAATCCTATGACGATTCCGACAGGAATCACGGCTACTTGTACAATAATAAAAGTAAGTATAATAAATAAACTAAAGGCTTTTCTCATAACGTCCTCCTAAAGCAGTCATAGTGTTAGTTTACATTAAATTAAAGTCACACTAAAGATAAATCTTTTGGATTGATTCTTGACCAATTTTGATGTAATATAAAAATTGTTAGCAATGCTCTATTAAGAGTGCTAAAAATTATATTTTGGAGGG
>Ga0079226_10002060_pt1 | contig 15441 bp, 14 predicted proteins | sample Poulit2014_FD_76345 | JGI IMG/M metagenome (GOLD analysis project Ga0079226, IMG submission 76345) | Agricultural soil microbial communities from Georgia to study Nitrogen management - Poultry litter 2014 | ecosystem: Environmental > Terrestrial > Soil > Agricultural land | place: USA: Georgia... | reverse complement strand
CAATATCGGTGCACCATTATGGGCCATTGTCGGAAGTTTGTTTGTCTCCTTACTCGTTGAAAAAAATGACTTTGCATTTAATGTAAGAAAAGAAGGCAATGCGAAAAAAATAGAAACAAGTGCTTCTTAGACATACAAACTAAAACGAGGTTCATTCATTTAAAGAATGAACCTCATTTTTACCTATTATGAGAAATAAACGTCACTTGAAATAGATTTTTACTTTTTGAAAAAGCTAATTGTGATGTTTCAGAATCCATGCGCCAAGGAGCTAGAAAGGATGTGAAATTTATTTTCCTTAAAAAGGAACGGTATAAAGCACTTTAAGGGATGACGAGAAAACAAATAAGGAAACCCACACCAAACTTTTCTTTGACCATTTGACGCAGTAAAGGAAGTTATGTAGTATATTGAATTATAATTACATTCAAAATATAAGGGTCGAATTTGCTTAAGTAGCACCTGGTTTGGAAAAATAAGCGATGTCATGAATATCAAATATCTTTATTGATGAATAGTAATGAAAGCGGATTCAACCGTTGCTAAAGATGTTGATCTTTGACAAACTGTATCCCCAAGTATATCAATAACATAAGGAGCGGTGTTTATGTTAACCCAAGTGAATTTACTGGAAAATATTAATGTAAAGGCGAATGGGTCCATTTTTATCGACGATGACCGTTCGATTCTAATTTCTACTTCTGCATTTGGAATACTGAGAAGAGATTTAATCAAAAACATGGGATATGAAAGAATGAAAGGTTTTTTAATTCGTTATGGTTGGGAATTGGGTCAACAGGATGCAAAGAAGGTATTAAAGAAAAGCCTAAATAGAATTGAAGATGCGTTTTATTACGGTCCTATGCTCCATAAAATGAAAGGGCATGCATTGATAGAGACAACGCATCTGGAAGTGGAGCCTACAGATGGGAAATTGTCCGTACACATGGAAGGAACCTGGGAAGAATCATACGAGGCAGTCGAGCATCTTTGCAAGTTTGGTTACTCGAAGATGCCAGTCTGCTTTACATTGCTAGGGTATGCCAGTGGTTACCTTTCAAAGATTTGTAATCAAACAGTTATATTTAAAGAACAATCATGCCAGGCAGAAGGCCATGAAAAATGTAAATGGACTGGCAAATCTCTTGACTATTGGAACGGAGAAGCGGATAACGAACTTAGGTTTTATCAGGAATCTTCAATTGTCAAAGAGCTGGAGACAACCTATGAGGAGCTTTTGGAAGAGAGGGATAACTTAGAGAAAAGCTCCATTGTCCATGAAAAATTAACAGAAGAAGTTTTACAAGGAAACAATTTGCAGTCAATTGCCGAAGCAGTATATGATGCAACAGCTACACCCGGTGTTATTGTAGATAACAACCACCATCCTTTAGCTTACACCGGACTTCCCACATCAAAAATAAATGAATTGAACGAAGAATTTAAAACATACTTACAATACGAACAACACTCTATACGTGATGAAAATGGACAAGTTTTTAAACCGATTCAACAAGCGAAGCAATTTAACTTAGAAAGTCATATCCGCCTGATTACACCTATTTTTCTGAATAAAAAAATCATGGGATATTGTTCCTTTATTTATTTAGAAGAACAAAGCATTAATTTGAAAATCCATAAGATGATATTAGAACGAATTGCCATGGTAAGCTCTCTGTTTCTTTTAAATGAGAAAACAAAATTCGAGGCAGACCGGCGAATAGAAGGGAATTTTTTTGAAGAAGTTTTAAGGGGTGAATGTCAAAGTGAAGAAGAAATTATCAGACGGGGCAGTTTTATGCAACTCGATCTTTCTGAGCCCTACAGTATCCTAACTGTTAAATATCAATTCCGGGATACAAACATTAAAAGAGAGCTGAAATTTCAAAAGGAATTACAGGATGCAACATTCAATTATTTTAAGAAAAAAAAAGAAAATATATTGGTTGACCACCGCACTGGCAGTGTGATTATTCTAGCTCCCCAAAGCAGTGTGAAGCCGGAAGGGATCGAGCATTTTTGTGATCAATTCTTGTTTTCACTTTCAGAAGCTTTTCCAACGGCCCTTTTTACTGCAGGTATAAGTAAAAAATCAGAACAAATTTTGAAGGCAAAGGACTGCTATAATGAAGCACTTATCGCTCAACGAATGGCAACAGCAAGTAACAAAGTTGTGTTATTTGATTCACTTGGGGTTATCGGTCCATTAATTAATCAAAATAATGAACACGAGATCAAGAAAATTTCTCGAAATATACTTGGGTCGCTTTTGGACAGATTAGATGATAAAAAAATGGATCTATTAAAGACGCTATATTCATTTCTTCTAAACGGAGGAAATTTGGAACAAACAGCTGCCGATATTGCTCTGTCCCTAAGCGGTTTAAGATATCGACTTACGAAAATTGAAGATTTGCTTGATCATGATCTTAGAAATCCTTTTTATAACTATCAATTACTTTTAGCGTTGCAAGCTTTAGTTTTAATAGGAGAATTAGAATTAAATGATATGTGATTCGGGATTAGATTTTCTTGAGTTATAAATGGTTGTAAATAAATGATTGAATTGCATTTCCCCACTTTATAGGGGTCTTTTTTTGTACTTTTTTTCAAAACTAACAAAATCATGCAGAAATATTCAAATATTTAGAAGATTACTGCTGTTGTTTGGGCACCTGTAACTCTGTAACATAGTACTCAAGAAATACTTCTAGCATTCTAAAGCACAAAATGGAGGGTGAAGCAATGTTAAACGGTAAAGAATACTTGGAAAGTTTAAGAGACGGACGGGAAGTTTATTTAAATGGAGAGAAGATAAAAGATGTAACAACACATCCAGCTTATCAAAATTCAGCTCGTTCCTATGCAAGAATGTATGACGCACTGCATGATAAGGAATTAAGCAAGAAGCTAACAACAGAAACAGAATATGGCGATAGAACACATAAATTCTTTAAAACACCAAAAAGTGCACAGGATCTTTTGGAATCAAGAGATGCAATTGCAGAATGGTCAAAACTTAATTACGGTTTTATGGGGCGTACACCTGATTATAAAGCATCATTTACCGGTCATTTGGATGTTTATGCAGATTTTTATGAGGGATTTGAAGATAATGCTAGAGCCTGGTATAAAAAAGCAACAAGAGAAGTTCCATTTATAAATCATACGATTATTAATCCGCAAATGGATCGTTCTAAATCGCTTCATGAAAATAAAGATGTATTTGTTCGTGCAGTGGCAGAAAAAGATGACGGCATAATTGTAAGCGGTGCCAAAATGGTTGGTACAGCGGCAGCACTTACCAATTATAACTTTGTAGCCAACTACGGTCCGAAAGATCTTGGGGAAGGAGATCAAAGTCATGCATTAATTTTCTTTGTCCCTATGAACGCAGAGGGTGTAAAAATGATTAGTCGGCAATCATATGAACTTCAGGCAGCAACAAATGGTTCTCCATATGATTATCCACTATCTAGTCGTTTTGATGAAAATGATGCTGTTATTATATTAGATAATGTGTTTATTCCATGGGAAAATATTCTAGCTTATAGAAATGTAAGCGTTTCAAATGGATTTCTTGCAGAAACTGGTTTCTCCAACCGGTTCACATTTCACGGTTGTACACGTCTGGCAGTGAAACTTGATTTTATGTCAGGATTGTTCTTAAAAGCGACAGAAGCTGCGGGAACAAATAAATTCCGAGGTGTGCAGGCGAATATTGGGGAGGTGTTAGCTCTTCGTAATATGTTCTGGGGGTTATCTACTGCAATGGCGACAGAACCAGACACTGGACGAAATGGAGTAGCTGTTCCAAATGGATTTTACAGTAATGCTTATCGTGTCCTGGCTCCAATGACATGGGTAAAGGTGAAAAATATCTTTGAACAGGTGATAGCTGGTGGTTTAATTCAACTACCATCAAGTTCGAAAGACTTCTTGAATCCGGAGCTTAGGCCTTACCTTGACCAATATTACCGTGGCACCGGCATTGATGCCGAGGAACGTGTGAAATTATTGAAGATGGTTTGGGATGCAATCGGTTCGGAATTTGGGGGACGCCATGAACTTTATGAAGTGAATTATGGAGGAAATCATGAAAACATTCGTTTAGAAACGTTGAAGCATGCTCAAAAGTCAGGAGCGGCAGATTCTTATAAATCATTTGTTGACTCCGCACTAGGTGACTATGACTTGAACGGGTGGACCAATGATACTTGGACCACTGAGACTGCAAAAACAACGGTTAAACAATAAAAGGAGGGGTTACGGTGGATGACCGTAAATTTAGAAATGCAATGGGAAACTTTGCTACGGGTGTAACTGTTATTACAACTGAGGTGGCAGGAGACGTGCATGGTATGACTGCAAACGCCTTTATGTCCCTTTCCATAGAACCTAAATTGGTTGTTATTTCAATAGGTGAAAATGCGCATATGCTTGAAATAATAAAAACAAGTCAAAAATATGCAGTTAACATTTTATCGGAAAATCAACAGGAGTTATCCATGAATTTCGCTGGTCAAATAAAAGAAGAGAAAGAAGTGTCCTTTGATATCCTGGGCGGACAGCCGGTTTTAAATGGAGCCTTGGCCCAAGTAACATGCGAAGTAGTAAATGAATATGTAGAGGGGGATCATACCCTCTTCATAGGTAAAGTAACAGACATTCACCTTGAAGATTTGGAACCGCTTGTTTTCTTCAAAGGAAAGTATAGATCTTTGCAACCTGTGAAAAAAGCAATGAATGTCTAAGTATTGTCGAATTGGAGGTGGCTCAATTGGAAGTGATTTATTTAAACAATAATAATCGGGACACCTATAAAACTGAAGCTGAGTCGTATGTAATAACCATGGGGTTTTTTGATGGCATGCATATAGGTCATCAAAAGGTTTTAAATGAAGCAAAAAAAATAGCAGAAGAAAAGCAACTCCCTCTGGCATGTATGAGCTTTTTTCCACATCCAAAAGAGGTAATTACAAATGGCAAGAAAAAGGTTCAATATTTGATGCCGATGGCTGATAAACAAAACATATTAAAAAAAATAGGTGTAGAGAAGTTTTATATCGTTCAATTTGATCCAACTTTTGCTTCGTTATCCCCAAAACAATTTGTACAAATTATCTGCTTAACTTTGGAGTGAAATATGTAGTAGCAGGCTTTGATTTCACCTATGGATATCGTGGTGAAGGGAACATGGATCGAATGAAAAAGGACGCTGATGATATGCTTGAAGTAGTAAAAGTCGAAAAAATTGAGTTTGAAGGTGACAAGGTCAGTTCTACATTAATAAGGAAAATGATTCATTTAGGAAGAGTCGATTTTATTCACCATTATTTAGGTAAACATTACCAAATTGAAGGCAAAATTAATTTGAATAAAAATATTGCAGAGGTTCGCGTAAAGCCACATTATCTAGTCCCAGCCTCAGGAGTATATGAGGTCATCGTATCAAATGGGAAAGAAACGTGGCAGCGAGAGGCTGTAGTGGAACAAGATCATATTAAATTAAAACTAGAAAATGCGGATGAAAAATCTATTAAAAAAAATCAAAGTATTCAAATTATTTGGTTGAAATGTTTATCACCATCAGCGTTGATCCCGCCTTTATTACAAAGTGTTTAGTTACTGGTACAGCTATTTTTAAAATGAGATTTTAATGAAAATTAGGGGGACTTTATAATGGCAAATTTTGATGTAGCACAACTAGCGCACGTGGAACTGTACTCACCAAAACCAGAGGAAACACTAAAATTCTTTACACAGTATCTTGGTTTACAGGAGACAACAAGGGAAGGGCAATCAGTCTATCTTAGAGCGTATGAAGATTTTTATCATCATAGTTTAAAGATTACCGAAGCTAAAGAAGCTGGTATGGGTCATGCTGCATGGAGGGCAAGTTCCGAAACAGCTCTCTACAAAAAGGTACAAACGCTTGAAAAAAGTGGTTATGGAAAAGGCTGGATTGAGGGAGATATTGGGCATGGCCAGGCTTATCAATTCCAAACTCCTGATGGTCATAATATGGAAATTCTTTGGGATGTTGATTACTATCAGGCTCCAGAACATCTAAAAACAAAACTAAAGAGCAGACCGCAAAAGAAACCAAATATAGGTGTACCAGCTAGACGTCTGGATCATATCAATCTTATGTGCAGTGATGTGACACAAAATAAAAATTTCATGGCAAATGAATTGGATTTCAAGCTTCGTGAAAATATCATTATGAATGATAATACTGAAATGGCAGCATGGATGAGTGTCAGTCCGCTTGTACATGAAATTGCGCTTATGAATGACCAAAGTGGGCACAAAGGACGCTTTCATCATGTCGCATATTGGTATGGTTATCCGCAGCATCTAATGGATGTCGCTGACTTATTGGTTGAAAATGACATTGAAATAGAATCAGGTCCTGCAAAACATGGTGTAAGCCAGGCATATTACCTGTATGTTTTTGAACCGGGTGGAAATAGGGTTGAGTTATTTGGGGATGCCGGCTATCTCATTCTTGATCCGGATTGGCAACCGGTTACTTGGAGAGAGGATGAACTCGAAAAAGGTATTGTTTGGTATGGTGGTGATCTGCCGCAAGAGTACTTCTTATACGGTACTCCAAACAAACCGGCAAAGGAACCAGTTAAGTAAATGATGCATAAAGGTGAGTTCGACATGAACGCTAACTTGTTCATGTCGAATTTACTATAGGAGTATAGGGAATGGAAATTGACGAAGAATTGGATATTCACATATTTGATTAGCAGCATTTATCGCAGTTTGGTGGACAGTAAAATCCTTACTGAATGAAGTTTCACTTTATGTGAAAAGTTTAGGTGATTATCTATTTGAATGTATTACTGGGAGGATAAAAAGGTGAATGTTCAAGAGGCAGCTAGACGTTTATTAATAGCGGAAAAAAACAAACAGCCAATAGAGCCATTGACAGATCTATATCCGGAAGTTTCCGTTGATGAAGCGTACTATATACAACTGCAGCAAATTCGGAATAAGGTTGCTAAAGGTACAAAAGTAGTAGGAAAGAAAATTGGGCTAACAAGCAAAGCGATGCAAGATATGTTCCAGGTAAAAGAACCGGATTATGGGCATCTTTTGGATGACATGATCTATCTTGATGGGGACACGATATCTCTTGATGAATTTATTGAACCGAAACTTGAATTTGAAATTGCCTTTGTGCTTAAAAAGGATTTACAGGGCCCAGGAATAACAATCTTGGATGTGATGGAAGCAACGGATTACATTGCACCTGCTTTTGAGGTGATTGACAGTAGAATCAAAGATTGGAAGATTCAGTTTGAAGATACAGTTGCCGATAATGGTTCGTCGGCAAGAGCGATCATTGGCGGGAACCCGACACGTATTGAAGATGTAGACCTGACACATATTGGCATGGCAGTGTACAAAAATGGACAATATTTAGATTCTGCAACAGGAGCTGCTGTTATGGGAAATCCAGTACGGGCTGTTGCATGGCTAGCTAACGCACTTGGAAAATATGAAATTTCACTACATACAGGTGATATTGTCTTATCAGGTGCTTTGTCTGCGGCTGTGCCGATAGAAGATGGTGATACATTCACAGCCGAATTTGCCCATCTCGGTTCGGTCTCTGCATCATTTTATAATGAGGATTAAGTATTGCTAAATGGAAAGGAGACCATAAATGATTAAGACAGATGTAGTGGATTATATTGCAAATGAATTGTATAAAGCGGAACGGGACTGTTATGAAGTTGATAAATTTGTGGACCAATTCCCAGAGTTGAATGTTGAGTTAGCTTATAAGGTACAAGAGAGTCTGACAGAAAAGAAGTGTAGGGAAGAAAACACCAAAATATCCGGGAGAAAGCTTGGTTTAACAAGTCGGGCGAAGCAGGAAATGATGGGTGTTCACGAACCGTCATATGGCATTCTGCTTGAAAACATGCAATTGTTTGAGGGAGAACGTATCCGAGTTCACCCTTTTATCCATGCAAAGATTGAGCCAGAAATTGCTTTTATTTTTGATAAAGAAGTGAAGGGACCGAGCGTATCGGTAACAGATATTCTAGAGGCAACTGCTTATATTACCCCGGCAGTGGAAATTATTGATAGCCGTTACCGTAATTTTAAATTTACGCTTGCAGACGTAATTGCAGATAACTCTTCATCTTCACGTTACATGTTTGGTGAAAAGTTTCATCAAGTAGATGATGTTGACCTACGTTTAATGGGGATGGTATTTAAAAAGAATGGTGAAGTCGTTGCAACCAGTGCAGGCGCATCTGTTATGGGGCATCCTGCAAGAGCGGTTGCCTGGATGGCCAATAAATTAATTGAGAGAGGTCAAAGCATTAACCCTGGTGAAGTGGTCTTAAGTGGAGCATTGTCTGAAGCCTTCACACTAACGGCTGGGGATCATTTTTCTGTTAGTTTTGATGGAATAGGAGCTCTGGAAGCAGCGTTTACGGATAAAAAATAAACACATAGAAAGGAGTTACAACATGCCATTAATTCAGATCAATATAGTTGAGGGACGTTCGCCTGAGAAAAAAGAACGATTAATACGTGAAGTTACTGATTTAGTTTCAGAAGTGCTGGAATCCCCAACAGAAAATGTTCGCGTGATGATACAGGAGATGGCTCCCGAACATTGGGGAATAGCCGGTGAATCTGTCAAAAAAATGCGTAGTCAAACAACAACAAAAGGATGATAATCGTGAAAAGTGCACAAACAGAGCTAAGAGAAGTGAAGCTATTTATTAATGGCGAATATGTAGAGTCAAGCAACAAGTCAATTTTTGATATAAAAAACCCTGCAACCCAGGAAGTGATTGCACATACGCACGAGGCAACCTTTGAGGATGTTGATCATGCTTGCAAGGCAGCAAGACATGCATTTGAGGAAGGTCCATGGCGTACGATGTCTTTGGCTGACCGTTGTGAAAAGATTCGTCGAATGGCTGAAATTATAATGGAGCGAAAGGAAGAACTGGCGCGGTTAGAAGCAATGGACGTTGGAAAACCTTATCCTGTAGCACTTGAAAAGGAAATTCCGCGTGCAGCCAATAACCTGAAATTTTATGCAGATTTTATGGAGAAACAAGGTGGAGAAGTTTATCCGATGGGGGAGGAGTATTTAAACTATACCCGTTATGAACCTGTAGGCGTAGCGGCATTAATTACGCCATGGAATTTGCCATTTATGCTAACCACATGGAAGCTGGGCCCTTGTCTAGCCACGGGAAATACAGCAGTTATTAAACCGGCGGAAACGACGCCATTAACAGTATCACTTCTAGGGGAAATTGCCAAAGAAGCAGGAATCCCAGATGGGGTCGTTAACGTCGTTCAAGGTTTTGGTCCCGATTCCGCGGGGGAGTTCATGACTACGCATCCGGAAGTAGATCTCGTATCCTTCACAGGAGAAACCTCAACAGGAAAGGCGATCATGAAAAGCGGAGCGGATTCATTGAAGAAGGTTTCTTTTGAGTTGGGTGGAAAGGCAGCAAATATTATTTTTGATGATGCGAATCTGGATAAGGCCATTCCGGAGTCAATTCAGGCGGCATTTTTAAATTCGGGCCAAGTTTGTTTGGCGGGTTCAAGAATACTGGTACAGCGATCTATCCTGGATGAATTTATTGAGAAATTTAAAAGGGTCGCTTCGGAATTAAATGTAGGGGATCCGCAAGATAGTTCAACAAATATGGGCCCAGTAGTGAGTGAAGAGCACTACGGTAAAGTTACAAGCTACCTGGAAATTGCCAAGGAGGAAAATTCAACCTTAATATACGGGGGGAAACGTCCTGATCTAGATGAGTACTTAAAAAATGGATATTATTTAGAGCCGACCATTTATCTTCAGGAAAACCCAAATGCACGGATCTGTCGTGAAGAAATTTTTGGCCCTATTGTTACCGTTATCCCTTTTGACACGGAGGAAGAAGCGCTGGAAATAGCCAACAATACGGATTATGGTTTAAATGGTGTGGTCTGGACAGATAATTTACAGCGTGCTCATCGTATTTCTCATAACGTTCGTGCAGGGACAATTTGGGTTAATTGCTGGTTTGTTCGCGATCTTCGGGCACCATTCGGCGGATTTAAAAAGAGCGGCGTCGGCAGAGAAGGTGGCCATCACAGTCTTGAGTTTTTTACAGAGGCTAAGAATATTTGTATTGCATTAAAATAAAACTGTTTTAAAATGTCATGCATAATTTAAAATATGCATGGCATTTTAACAAACCTTTTAATTCAATGGCTAATGGGAGGCTGATTATGTCCAAATCATCTTGGATTGTTTTATGGGTAGCATTTTCGGCGGGTGTGATTGCTACGTTTATACAATTTTCTATTCCACCTGTCCTTCCCTTATTACAATCGCAATATAACGTTACCTATACCGATAGCGCCTTATTAATGTCTTTGTTTGCTCTGATGACTTTGCTGTCAGCAGTACCAGGCGGATTTATTATTCAAAAATACGGCGTGCGATTTGTTGGCCTTTTAGGATTGGGTATCTTATTTGTTGGAGTAATATGCAGTTATTTTGCAGATAGTTTTACTCTTTTACTCGTGTCACGAATGGTACAAGGTATTGGTTTTGGTCTTGTGTCAGTCGCGGCACCTTCAGCAATAGGTCAGTTCGTTTCTCCGCAAATGATGAATGTCTCTATGGGTATTTGGTCCACTTGGATCCCGCTTGGCAGCCTAATTATGTTTTTATTCGCTCCATATATTGTCTCAGCTTATCAATTTGATACATACTGGGGCATACTGATAATTATTCTAATCATCAGTTTTATTTTATATGCAAAATTTATACCAAGGCCTGTTTATAGTGGCGATGATGCATCAGAAGCAGTTACAAATAAATTACCAAAAAACAGCTTTAAAGATGAAATGAAAAATAAAAATATATGGATAGCGGCTGGAGCTTTTGCATCCTTTACGTTTACTTTATTTTCATTTAATACTTGGATTTCTACCTATTTGGTAGAATCGTCTTCCATGTCTTTAATTACAGCAGCTATCGTCCCGAGCATTATATCACTTTTTATGATAGGGAGTAATTTATATGCAGGATTACTTTTAAAAAAATTTGAAAATAAACTTGTAGTATTTCTAATACCGCCAATTATTATGGCACTCCTTTGGCCTACTTTTTTAATAGATAATTATTTAGTCTTATATGGAAGTGCCGCGGTATTAGGGATTATAGGAGGCTTCGTGCCAACGATCATATTTGCTTCAGTCCCATTGCTAGCAAAAAGGAAAGAAACAATTGGGATTGCCATGTCGATTGTGATTATTGGTGAGAATGCCGGAATTTTAATTGGCCCCGAAGTTTTTGGAGCGGTTCGTGATTATACGGGTAACTTTAGTACAAGCTTTTGGCTCTTATTATTTGTTGGATTCATAACTGTTATTTCCGCGGTATATATTTGGAGATCATGGAAGTTTGCTTCAGAGCCGAAACAGGCATCTAATTCAGACTACATTCAAGATGAAAATTTTCAATAAGCTTCCAGTCGCGTTCAATTATGGGTGTTAGCACTTATTGAAGTTAAGTCTTTACTTTAGGCGGAATGATGGAAAGGAATTCAGTTATTAACCATTTAAATTGGGGAAATAATGATGTTATGGGATAAACTGGAGGGCATTCATAGTCTAAATTACAAAAAAAGAGGTTGTAATAGGCGATGCTAAATATAACATCGCTTTTTATGTACACGTTTCCCATTTTATGTGAAGGAGGTTATCTTATACAATTAAACTATATACAAGGTTGTTAACCGGCCGGAACAATGAAATACTTTCACAAGTTTTTTTATTGGCGAAGCAATTAATGGCTAATACCCAAAATTATAGAAAAAACGTTAAAAGTTTTTCTATAATTCTATTGTATCTTTGATACCGATTGGAGTTATAATGTAAGTGCTATCACTAGTGGGTGCTCTGGATTAGAAAGCTCTAAAAAGGATCGATGGATTCATATTTAATTATAGAGAGTGCTTTTTGAACATCTTCATAGTAAAGAGACTTTACAGAAATACCAGAATTGACAAGGAGAATGATTCAAATGGAAGAAAGTAAGACATCGCATTGCCTAAGGCTATGGAAGTATTAAAAAAGCAGGGACACCTATCCCTCCCTCTCATTGTGTTAATGGTTATGTTATTCATAGGTTATACACCGTTGTACGCGGCTGTTTTTTCTATTTTGGCGTGTATTGTTGCGAGTTGGTTTCGTAAAGAGACACGTATGGGAATAAAAGAGATTTTACAAGCACTTGCTGAAGGGGCAAAAGGAGCAGTAGGTGTTGGTGTCGCCTGTGCAGTTATTGGGGTGATCATTGGTACCGTATCATTAACAGGACTTGGACTTACTTTCGGATATAATATTATGGCTTATACGAATCAAAGTTTGCTCCTGGCAGCAATTCTAGTAATGCTCATGAGTATTATTTTAGGGATGGGAGTTCCCGGTGTAGCGGCCTATGTAATTGTAGCAACGGTTGCTGCCCCTATATTGGTAGACTTAGGTGTTACGCCACTGGCTGCACATATGTTTGTTCTGATTTATGCCTGTTTATCAAATATAACACCTCCGGTCGCATTGGCCTCCTATGTAGCCGCGGGAATTGCTGATACAAATCAGCATCAGGTCTCTATGACAGCGATGAAATTAGGATTAACCGGTTTTTTACTTCCCTTTTTCTTTATTTTTGAACCGTCCTTATTACTTGGTGGTGAAGCCTATACGAAAAGCATTATACCCGTATTAACTGCCACTGTTGGTGCGGTTGCATTGGCTGGGGGATTACAAGGATGGCTCTTAGGGAGAGCGACCACCCTTCAAAGGGTTTTACTTTTAATGGTCGGCCTTCTGATGGTTGCTCCAGGTTATGTAACGGATGGCCTAGGGATTGGAATATTATTAATTGTTTTAGTATGGCAGAAAGTAATAGGTAAGAAAATGGCAATATCGGAAAAAGTGGAGACAATAAGCTGAAAGTTTTTGTAATGGATTTTTCTTTTATATTAAAGGTATTGGAAATTCAATATAGTATCTCTTGCAAAGGTGAATTGATGTCAGGAGTTTGCAGTACATCCCAAAGTTAGAGAAAAATCTATCTTTTGGGGTGTTTATTTATGTTTTAAACTGATAATAGTAAAAGAGTATTAAAAAGGACAACTAGGGTATAAACTTTTGGCAGATAAGCATGGGCTAGGGGTTATTTATTAATAACTTCTATACTTATTGTCGGTGTTTTTTTAAAAAAGGGATTGTGTTGCCTATAAAGGAACAGATCTCTTTTTTTATTTTCTAATTAACCTACAATGAACAATAAGAAACAAACACACCTTTTAATGATTTATGGAAGCGCTATCAGAAAGGGGCGTTTTTATGGAAAAATAATTAAAAAGTTTATTGAACAACTGGCTCACATGGAAATATTTATTTCCAGACTGGACCAAATGTGATTTTTTAAAAACCTATTGGGATGTCTGAATTTGCGAGAGAGGAGACACGCCCCACCTCGTATAAATACTAAAAATATTACTTAGGGGAGGAAAGTGCAATGCCATTATTAATAGCCGCACTTGGAGTTATTCTATTAATTGTATTAATCACGGGTTTTAAACTTAACGCTTTCATATCATTGATTATTGTTTCATTTATTGTTGCGTTAGCATTAGGAATGCCACTAGAAGATATTGCTACTTCTGTTGAAACAGGATTGGGTGATACTCTAGGGCATATTGCGTTAATTTTAGGTTTTGGGGCTGTAATTGGCCGTTTGATTGCTGATGCGGGTGGAGCTTATCGTATATCCATGACATTAATCGATAAATTTGGAAAAAGGAATGTTCAATGGGCCGTTCTTACGGCTTCCTTTATCGTAGGGATTTCCTTATTCTGGGACGTTGCCTTTATTTTATTAATTCCAATCGTCTATATGATTTCTAAGGAACTAAAAATTTCCATCACACACTTTGGTCTTACTATGGCAGGTGCTTTAGTTGTCGCACATAGCTTCTTGCCACCACATCCTGGAATCACTGCAGTTACTGAAGAATATGGCGCAGATATCGCAATGGTATTAGTTTATGGAATCATTATTGCGATTCCGACTATTGTGGTTGCGGGAATATGGTTTCCTAAAATCAATAAAAAGTGGATTCCAAGTGCTTTTGAAAAAGAAGGAAATGAGGAAGCACTCGGAGAGCAAAGACAGTGGAAATTGGAAGATACACCCGGATTTAGTATAAGTGTTCTAACAGCTGTATTTCCTGTCCTATTGATGGGCATATCAGCCTTTTTAGATATCATTCAAAAAGAAGTGGGATTTGCTGATAATCATTTAATTGGAATTATTCGTTTTGTCGGGAACCCTTCAGTAGCTTTGTTATTTTCACTATTGTTAGCTGTGTATACGATGGGAATTGCCAGAAGAATTCCGATGAAAGATTTGATGAGTTCTGCAGGAGCATCAATCAATGCGATTGGATTACTAATCTTAATCACGGGTGGCGGTGGAGCATTAAAACAGGTCATTATTGATGGCGGTGTTGGAGAATATATCAACGAAATCTTTACAGGGGTTACTATTTCTCCCATATTACTTGCATGGATCGTTGCTGTGATTTTACGTATTTCCTTAGGTTCAGGAACCGTTGCTGCTTTATCAACTGCAGGATTAGTGCTTCCAATGCTAGAAGCATATCCTGACGCAAACTTAGCACTTGTTGCTCTTGCAACTGGAGCCGGAACAGCCTTTGCATCACACGTGAATGATCCAGGCTTCTGGATGGTAAAGGAATTTTTCGGCTTATCATTGAAAGAAACATTTGCGACTTATACATTACTATCTTCAACGGCATCTATAGTTGGAATTATTCTAATCTTATTAATGGATGCATCAGTGATTCTAGCAGGTCTGGCAATCATAGCTATCTTAGCCCTAGCAGTCGTGATTCATATGTTTGAAGGAATCAGAAAAAAGAAAGACACTGTTGAGGATATAGGGGCATAAATTAATTTAAATGAAAGAAGGTAACCATCAGAATAGATTAACCATTGGTCAGATGATAATAAGTAAACTACAAATAAAGGACTCACTTCCTCTACGACATAAGCGTCCGTGTCTGGTTATAAAAAAATCAAACAATACCATTGACATTTATGGAAGCGTTGTCTATAATTTAGTTAATGTAAACTGTTAACATTTCAGAATATTGGATTTAGGCGGATGACTATGAGGATAACAAAGAAAAATATTTTTAATCAAGTTCTGGAATATTTAAGAAAGGAAATTATTCTCGGAAACTATTTAAAGGGGGAATATTTGGTAGAAGTAACTTTAGCAAAGGAACTAAATGTAAGCCGGGGACCTGTAAGGGAAGCGATTGCTAAGCTAGAAGCAGAAAACTT
>Ga0079226_10002059_pt1 | contig 15443 bp, 12 predicted proteins | sample Poulit2014_FD_76345 | JGI IMG/M metagenome (GOLD analysis project Ga0079226, IMG submission 76345) | Agricultural soil microbial communities from Georgia to study Nitrogen management - Poultry litter 2014 | ecosystem: Environmental > Terrestrial > Soil > Agricultural land | place: USA: Georgia... | reverse complement strand
GTTTTCTTCTTTCATGTTCATCACCTCAACAACCATTCTGAACAGGAAAAGAGAAAACTATACCTTTTTTCAGCATTTATTTCATATTTTTGTATTTTTTACGGAATCGTGGGAAAAATAAGCTTTTTATTCCATCACTTTGAATAATTAATAGAAAAGAAGGTGCTTTTTTGTATGTGGTTGTTTTTATCCTGGTGTTAGATAGAAACTGCAGCGAAAAACAACTAAGCACTTACTTCATGGATAATACATACTATGGAAAAATTGGGTGATAGTCTTTACTATTAATAGTATGAACATTCTAGTTAGTGGCTAATGAAATACCCCAGGAATTGATTTTTTCAACTCCTGGGGTTGTGAAAAAGTACAGCTGATTATCTGAACCTTTCAGCAAAGGATTGTTTTTTATTTACTCACTAGTGTTGGTGCTGTGTCTGTAACGGTACTAATTTCTACGTCTTGGTAATAATGCTCTACAATTTCTTGATAATTTCTTCCGTTTTTAGCCATTCCATTTGCACCATATTGACTCATACCAATTCCATGCCCATATCCTTTTGTAGTAAAAATAAGATGGCTGTTTTTTTGTTTAATCGTAAAATCACTTGATTGAAGGTCAAGTTTTTCACGGACATCACGCCCAGAAAAACTATATTCATTGAGTTGTAATTCGTCCACACGCTTACCTTCCGTTCGTGTTGTTTCTATATTAATAGCATTTGTTTCTTGCAAATCAACGCCTAACAACTGTTCTACTTCTTGGATGGTAAATGTTTTTTGATCTAGGTACTTTGAAGAATCTTCATCCCATGGGCTTTCAACACTTCTGAGGTATGGTAATTCATTTTCCCAGTAATCCTCGGAATTCTCTGTGTGACCATTACTCGTTGAGAAAAAAGCAGGAAGAATCGGTGTATCTTCATATGTCAAGATTTCCCCTTCCGTTGCCTTTACAGCTTCTTCTAATTTAGCAATATTCGCTTCATAATCACTTCCCCACTGTTGTCTGAGCTCCTTATCATTTTTATAAACCTGATGCCGCACTGTATCAGATACATCACCATCATCTTCATCAGAGCTGGATTGATTTAATAAGTGATCAACAATGAATGTTCTTGCAGCAAGAGCTTGTGCCTTTAAGGCCTCTATTTCAAATTCATCAACAGGCATTTCGGAAGCAACAACACCTTTCACATATGATTCAAGAGGTACGGTCTCTACATTTTCTGACTCTGATCGCATGACCGAAACGGACAAGGCAGAACCCGCTTCACCAGCATCTTCAAGTAGAGCATTCTCCTCATTTTGTATTGTTTCCAAGGACTCCGATTCCAATTGATTCCCCATTGCTGAAGGAACTACTATTAATGTAGGAATTAGAAGGATAATCGTAATTAAACTAGCAACAAAAAGGATACTTTTTAATTTCCATGGCGACGCGGCATTCCGCTTTAATTTCATTTTAAGTGGCGTCTTTTGCTGACCAATTTTGTTCTTATTCATTTTTTTAAGAATTTCTTTTTTTCTTTGCTTCATCCCAAAATTATTTGATAACTTCTTTCTTTTTTTGCTTTGTACATATTTACTATATTTTCCTTTTTTCACAGACACCCTCCCTTAGTGATTTTTGGTACATCGCATAAAATTAATTTCTAGTACCCTACTATTAAACTTATACAGTTTTAGAAAACAATAGAACCTTTTATTTTAAAAATATAATATTGTATCCTTGTGAAAAAATAATTGATAGCTTGTATAACTGGGAGTGAAGTTGCTTAAAATACCGTATTCACTTACCAAACAAAAACCTCTCCATCGTAAAGAGAGTTTTCTTCTTATTTACCCGATATTGACACTTTTGGATTTTTATATTTCGGATCATCCATCGTTTCATCGTATAGATGACAGGCGACATAATGATCTTTGGAAGCTTCCTGCCATACTGGTCTTTTTTCTGCACAAACATCCATTGCTAAAGGACAACGAGTTCGAAATACACATCCGCTTGGAGGATCAATCGGGCTTGGTAATTCCCCTTCTAAAATAATTCGCTCTCTACTTTCTTCTACATCAGGATCTGGTATCGGAATAGCTGACAGTAATGCACGAGTATAAGGATGTAGAGGATTTTCATAGAGTTGATTACTCGTCGTAAGCTCAACTAGATTCCCTAAGTACATGACACCGATACGATCAGATATCTGCTTAACCATCGACAAATCATGCGCGATAAATAAGAAGGTCAAGCCCTTTTCCTCTTGTAAATCTTTTAATAGATTAACAACTTGAGCCTGAACCGAAACATCCAACGCAGAAATAGGTTCATCTGCTATAATAAAATCTGGATCAAGCGCTAAAGCACGAGCAATACCAATCCTTTGTCTTTGTCCACCACTAAATTCATGTGGATAACGATTCGCATGATCTCGCATCAACCCAACTTCTTCTAAAAGTTCATAAACTTTCTCAAGTCTTTCCTTATTACTTTTATATAGTCCATGAATTTCCATCGGTTCAGAAATAATTTCACGAACCGTTGAACGCGGATTTAGTGATGCATAAGGATCCTGGAAAATCATTTGCATTCTACGATAAAATGAATCTTTTTCCTTCCCACTTAACTCATGTACATTTTTATCATTATATATAACTTCTCCGTCTGTTCGATCATAAAGCCCCATGATGGTTCGCCCAATGGTAGATTTACCGCATCCCGATTCACCAACAAGTCCGAAAGTTTCGCCTTTATTTACATGAAAAGTGACACCGTTCACTGCTTTTAAATGTTGACCTCTTTTTACATTAAAGTATTTTTTTAAGTCTTTTACCTGCAAAATTTTATTTGACAAAGTGAGATTCCCCCTTTGGATGAATTTTTCTTTTGAATATATGAATCCAGACTTTTGAACAAAAAAGGTAGTCAAACATGCTGGTTATTGAATACCAGGCTTCACTAATAACGTTTTATTGCTTGTGTCCATTGTAGCCCATGTTCCCAACGGCACAGCGAAATGTGGAAAACAGTGCCCGATTTTAAAACCACACATTACGGGACAATCAAGCTCCGCAAAATAATGGTTAAACACCTCTTTTAACGATAATGAATCTTTTTTCGGAGTCGCCTTTGCAAAGTCCCCAATAATGATTCCTGCTACATCGTCGAGCTTTCCAGCATGTTTCAGTTGATTTAACATGGCATCTATTCGATATGGTACTTCACCTATATCTTCAAGAAGTAATAGGTTATCTTTCGTGTCTATCTCAAATGGGGTACCAATGGTGCTTGTGAGCAATGATAAATTTCCACCAACTAACTGGCCAAAAGATTTTCCTTCATTGAGCACCTCAAGTTTAGAATATTCTTCTGTATAGTGAAGTTCTGTTGGTTCAAAAAGTTGATTAAACATTTTCTTAGACTTTTCATCAAATTGTTTATTTGCCATATCTGTCGCAACCATTGGTCCATGAAATGTGATAAGTCCTGTTGTTTGTCGTATAGTGGTATGTAAATACGTAATATCACTATATCCCCAAATGACTTTAGGGTTTTGTTTGATTAATTCATAATCGATTTGACTGGCAATTCTTGAGGTGCCATATCCACCTCTCGCAAAAATAATCCCTTGAATATCGGGATCTTTTACCATTTCATGAAAATCATTTAACCGTTCTTCATCTTTTCCGGCTAAATATCCATAGGCAGAATTTATATGTTTACCAAGCTTGATTTTTAAATCTAATTCTTTTTCTAAAAAGGACACTCCTTTTAAAAGACTTTCCTGATCCGGTGGCCCCGCAGGAGCAATAACACCAACCCTATCCCCTTTTCTCAATCGATTTGGGTAAAGCACAAAAACACCTTCTTTCACAAAAGACTCAACATATCAAAAAAACTGTAATTACACTTTATAAACCACGGATAGATATTGCAATGTTGATTTACATTTTCATGGAACCTACTTCTCTGTTCCCAAACTGAAGGTGTATGTCTTTTCTTCCTAATGTCATTTAAATAGCAAGTTTACTAGCATAGGCAGAATATGCAGACTCCAAGGGAACAGCACGTGTCCAAAGACCCCGGAAGAAGCGTTAAGAAGGCCGATTAAAACCACCCTTTGCGGGTAACTCATGTCTCTCTTTGCCGGGGCAAGGATGCTGAGGCCGTGCCCTAAGGTCCGCGAAGTATTCTGCCGAAGCGAGGGGCAAGTACTCAGCTTAAAGGATGATTTCAATTACAATACAAACGGAAAAAATGAGTGGCTCATTCAAGCTATTTTTGAATGAGCCAGCTCTGTTCTTATTCCCCAAGATTTTGGGGGGTTAGTTTTTATCTGCATATTTTAAATCGAAATAGCCTACTGGGTGGCGTAAAATTCCTGAGATGTCTTCTGATTCAAGTACTACTGTATTATAGTATCGTATTGGTGTAGCAATCATTTCCTCTGCAAGAAGTTGTTCCGCCTCATATAAATACTCCCAGCGCTTTTCCTCGTCTGTTTCCGACTTTCCATTTTTAATTAATTCATCATATTCTTCACTGGAAAACCCTGTACGGTTCATATACGAATCCGTAATGAAACTCTCAAGGAAGTTAACTGGATCGTTATAGTCATTGAGGAATGAGCTTCTTGAGAATTGTAGGTCTAACTCTTGTTGTGCCTCAGCGAATACGTTCCACTCTTGATTTTCTAATGTCACCTCAACGTCAAGATGTTCACTAAACATATTTTGAAGTGCCTCTGCTACCGCTTTGTTGGAATCACTCGTATTATAGGAAAGTACAATCTCAGGTAATTCATCATAACCTTCTTCTTCCATACCTTCTTCCAATAACTCTTTCGCTTTGTCAGGATCTAATGATACTAAGTCACCATTTTCTTCACGGAAGTCAGCACCTGTTGGACTCGTAAATCCAGGGTTAATAAAACCGTATGCTGGTTCCACTCCATTTTTCACAACATATTCTGCAATATCGTCGCGGTCAATCGCATAGGAGAATGCCTGCCTAATCTTTTTATTTTGAAAAGGTTCCTCCGTCACATTAAAGCGATAAAACTCGAGACCACCTTGTTCCCCAATAAATGTACGCTCATCATCAATTAATTCATCAGATAGCTCTGGTGGAATGCTTGCGGTATCAAGCTCTCCACTTTCAAACATCTGAAACTGAGTATTTGAATCATTGACCATGGCAAAGTGAACTTTATCCAACTTCACTTCATCTGTATCCCAGTACTCTTCGTTTTTAGCAAGAACCATTTCATCATCATGTTCCCAAGATTCAAGTTTGAAAGGCCCGTTTGCAACAAAAGTATCAGCTTCTGCATGCCAGTCTGGATCCTCTTCCGCTACTTTATGATTCACAGGGAAGAATGCAGGATTCGTAAGTAAATCAAGGAAAAATCCAGTCGGTGCTTCCAAAACAACTTCTAATGTTTTATCATCCACCGCAGTAATGTTTACGTCATCTGCAGATCCGTCACCACTGTTAAATTCTTCTCCACCTTCAATAAAGTAAGCTAAAAATGCTGCTGGTGATGCATTATCAGGATCTAACATATACTTCCAGGCATATACAAAGTCCTCAGCAACAACAGGATCCCCATTAGACCAGTTGGCATCATCTCTTAAATAAAAGGTATAAGTTAGACCGTCATCAGAGATATCCCAGTCTTCTGCTACCCCTTCTTGTGCTGTATGGTCTACAGAAAGTCGCGTTAATCCTTCCATTAAGTTATTTAAAGGATCCCATGATACCTCATCAAAACCGATGGATGGATCAAGTGAGGATGGCTCTTCCCCATTGTTCAAATAAAGAATTTTCTCGTCAGTCTCTTCTTCTTGAACATCTTCTCCAGTATCTTCTGTTTCTGTCGCGTCATTTGAATCAGGCTCTTCTTCACCAGCTGATTCATCCGCTGTACATGCTGCCAAAACAGCAACGGTTAACACCGTGAATAAAAATACCATCAATCGTTTTAAATTCATTTTTATCCCCCTTTATTTATAGTTAATTTTTTAATACTTAGAATAAGTTGTCTGATTGCCGTAACAAACTTCATTTACCACACAAAAATCCGAGTATCGAATTTACTTGGAAACAGATGCAGCTAATAGTTTTTTTGCACGTTCGTCTTGCAACCAACAATTTACTTGGTGAGTTGAAGATAGTTCTGTTTGCTCTGGATACACATGATCACATACTTCCATGGCAAATGAACAACGGGCAACGAATGGGCAACCAACAGGAGGTGAAAATAAATCTGGTGGTGTCCCATCAATGGAGGTAAGCTTCTTCTCCTTTAAATCAAGCCTTGGCACTGAGTTTAACAGTCCTTTTGTATATGGGTGTTCTGGACGATAAAAAACATCTCTTTTTGTGCCTGTTTCGATAATCTTACCTGCATACATCACAGCAATTCGATCTGCTATACTTGCTACCACCCCCAAATCATGCGTAATTAAAATAATAGAAACTCCTGTTACTTCTTGTATTTTTTCAAAGAGCTCTAGAATTTGCGCCTGTATCGTTACATCTAAAGCTGTAGTTGGTTCATCCGCAATCAAAAGCTCTGGTTCACAAATAAGTGCAATTGCTATAATAATCCGTTGTCTCATTCCTCCACTAAATTGGTGTGGATATTGCTTAAGTCTCTCTTCAGGTGAAGGTATTCCAACGAGGTCCATCATTTCTAAAGCCCTTTTCTTCGCTTTCTCTTTAGAAATTTTTTGGTGTTGCATTAATCCTTCCATTAGCTGAGTGCCAATCGTTAACGTTGGATTCAATGCGGTCATCGGATCCTGAAATATCATGGATATATCTACTCCGCGGATCGATCGCATTTTCTTCTCCGATTGCTTTGTCAAATCCATTCCCTTAAAAAGAATCGAACCATTCGTTATTTTACCAGGCGGGTCAGGAATTAGACGCATAATCGCATTGGACGTGACACTTTTGCCACAGCCCGATTCTCCGACAATAGCTAGTGTTTCTCCTTTTTGCAGATGAAAATTTACCCCACGAACGGCTTTTACGGTACCTCCATAAGTTGTAAACGTAACGTGTAAATTATTTACTTCTAAAATATTTTCCATTGTCACACCTACTTTCTCAATTTCGGATCAAGCGCATCCTGAAGTCCATCTCCCAACACATTAAAGGCAAACATCGTAAATGATATAAAGAATGCCGGGAAAAACAGTGTCCACCAATGTCCAGATAGGATAGTGCCTAGAGAATCGTTTGCCATGACACCCCAACTTGCGACAGGTGCTTGAATCCCTAACCCGATGAAACTTAGGAAAGCTTCAGCAAAAATAGCGTTAGGAACTGTAAGTGTCATCTGAACAATAATTGGACCCATCGTATTGGGAAGTAGGTTCTTCCTAATAATTCGTGACGTTTTCGCTCCAAAAGCCTGTGATGCGAGGACAAATTCATAATTTTTTATTTGCAGTACTTGCCCCCTGACAATCCGGGCCATTCCGACCCACCCTGTCACCGTTAAGGCAATTATTATAGTTGTTAAACTTGGACCTAAGACAACAAGTAACAGAATAACGACGAGTAAATATGGCAGTCCATAAAGGATTTCAATAATACGCATCATAAAACTATCTGTACGTCCACCTTTATAACCTGAAATCCCGCCATAAATAATTCCTATTGTGACATCAATTAAAGCAGCCATGAGTCCGACGAATAATGAAATTCGGGCACCATACCATGTCCGTGTAAAAACATCACGTCCTGCAGAGTCTGTTCCAAACCAATGATCCGCATTTGGAGGCTGATACTGATTCGGTAAATCTTGTTTATTTACTTCATAAGGGGATAAAATTGGCCCAAAAATAGCCATAATCGTTAATAATACTAGAAATAAGAGTCCTAACATTGCCATTTTATTCTTAACAAGACGATTCCATGCATCCTGAAAATAAGAAAGGGATGGTCTAGCAACGGTTTCTGCCGCTTCTTTATTTCTTTCTTTAAACTGGAATAACTCATCAGGCACATTTTCCGGAGTGTACGTCGGTTTATTTTCCGCTGGTTCCATTTAATCCCCCTCCTTATGAACTTTAATACGGGGATCAAGTATTCCGTATGCAATATCAACTAAAAATAACATAATAATTAAAAATGCACTATAGAACACCGTTGTTCCCATAATGACAGGGTAATCACGCTGGTTAATACTTTCCACGAAATATTTACCCATTCCAGGTATTGCAAAAATTTCCTCGATAACGAATGTTCCCGTTAATATGCCAGCAAGTAAAGTCCCCATAATAGTAACAACAGGCATAAGTGCATTCCTTAACGCATGTTTAACAATCACCTTCCATGGTGAGAGTCCCTTCGCTTTCGCCATTTTAATATAATCTTGTGTCAATACTTCAAGCATCGTAGACCTTGTCAAGCGGGCAATAATTGCCATCGGACCAGTAGCTAATGCAATGACAGGCAAAATCATATGTTTTGGACTGGACCATCTTGCCACTGGAAGAATCTCCAAATTAACAGCTAGTTGCTGAATAAGTAACGTTGCTAAAATAAAGTTCGGTATAGAAATTCCAAGGACAGCAAAACCCATTGCAAAATAATCAATCATACCATTATGTCTAAGTGCAGCTAAAACACCTAAGATGACACCAGATATAAGTGCAACAATGATTGTAATCATTCCAAGTTCAAATGAAATGGGAAACCCTCTTGTAAGTAAGTCATTGACACTTTGATTTTTCTGTTTAATCGATGGACCAAATTCGAAAGTAACAATTGACTTTAAATATAGGAGATACTGAATATGATAAGGTTTATCTAGGTTATAATGTCTTTCTAAGTTCGCCTGTACGACTTCATTCGAGGAACTTTCACTATTAAATGGCGAGCCTGGAATACTGACCATCAACACGAACGTCAATGTAACGATAATCCATAAAGTAATAGCCATAATAAGCAATCGTTTTAAAATATATTTAAGCATACACGCCACACCCCCTATTGGCTGATTAGAAACCATTCTCTTTCTTTTTTCTGAAATAAACTTATTAGAGATAAAACGCTTACAATATTTCTGTATCTTACTTTTTTACATCATCTTTCTTCTTTAACCACATTTCAAATATTCAAATATTTTAAGTCCTATGTCATGAAATATAGCTTTTGATTGATAATCGTCAATACCTTTAGAAAGTACGGCAACAATGAGTGTTTTACTTCCGACATAAAAAACACCGACATCATGACGAACCTTTGTAACATTCCCGGTTTTATGGGCAAGTTCCCATATTGGCCTTGTTCCAATAATACTTGAGTTCCCATCAGGTAATTTTCCTGGTAAAGAATCTTGTATTTGTTGATTTTTCATAATGTGGATCATTTTTTCGCAAGCATATGTGGAAACAATTTTTCCATTTATTATTTGTTGAAGCAGAAAAGCCATTTCCTTTGCTGTAACAATATTATTTCCTTCACGTTGTACTGGGACTGTCATTAATTTATTATAAAATTTACTTTTTTTAAGCCCGATGGTTTGCATCGTCTGTTGAATTTCTTTCTTACCAATTAAATCAATTAGCATATTTGTCGCTGTATTATCACTTTGAATAATCATTAGAACAATAAGATCATAAAAGCTTAATGATATACCTGGTAACAAATATTGCAAAACACCTGAACCACCAACGATATCTTCCTGTTTTAATGTAACTGGGTCACTTAACTTAAACTTTCCTTGTTCATACGCGGCAAAAGCAGCAACCATAATAGGGATCTTTATAATACTAGCTGCGTAAAAAGTGTCGTCTTGATTCCATTGCCAACTTTCGTTTGTATCCAAGTCTTCAAGTATAATTCCCCATGTTCCACCCGCATTTTCAATAAGGTTTTCAATGGAAGTTGATAATTCCTTCACAGCATCACCTCAAAACCTTTAAGAGAATTTAGTTTGCACTGCGAGTTCGACCATGACAAGCATTGCTTGGTAAGCTTCTAAAATGTCTTTAGCTTGAAAAGACACTTTTGTCGTTCCAGATTCAAGATTTGTTCCAGGCATTAGGTTCGCCCATTCCGCTTGACCGTAATTATTAAATTCAATTGTTAACACAGGTTCTTTTGGGGGCGTGAGCGGATCAACATTTTGATCATTGTTTAATACTTCAGTAACATGTTTTTTTAGTTTTTCTCCAGCCTTTTTCGGTGTTAAGCTTTTTACCGCAGATCTAGAAATCGTTTCTTTTACTGCCACTGTATGTATATTTGGATGGAGTGCTTTTGCCTCTTTACAAGCCTGGTCATCCCCTGAAACAAGCAATAAAGGTACCCCATAATAACCTGCCACATATGCATTAAGTCCCATTTCACCAATGGCATGATCATTAATAAACATATTTCTAACAGCTTGAATCATAGAATGTGACATCACACCGAATTTGGCAGCACGCGCATGGTAACCGATAAACATCGTACCCGTAAAGGTATCGTCTAAACCTTGCACCATTGAAAAGGGTTTTACATCCCCTGTAATCAGTGTAGCGTCTGGATGAAGCTGATCAATTAATAAGTTATTCATTTTAGAATGACTATCATTAACTAGTATCTCTTCACACCCTGCTTCGAAAGCACCTTCAATCACATAATTTACTTCCTCTGTCATTATTTTTCGAGCTCGTTCATAATTATGCTCTGACGAATCGACATATGTATAGTCTGGTAATCCGGTTATACCCTCCATGTCTACGGAAAGATATAATTTCATGTTGTCCCCCCTAATCATTACACTTACTTAATTTAATTTCTTTCTTTTATTATTAGTGGTAATTTTCCATTAATTTTACCATACAATAATGTAAATGAAAAGGTGAAACGTATTGAATCCGACAGAAAAATTCACATAATAAAAAAGCAGATGATCATTTTATCACCTGCTTTTTTATTCATGATTTATTTTCTCAACTATTCCATCCTATGATAATTTCGTTGCAATTTCGCTCGGTTCATCATCTACTTGTACAAAGACGTTTACAACATCTCCATTTTCATCTACACGTTCGATATCTGCTCCTAGCGCAGCCAACTTCCCAGCTAAATCAACGTACCCTCGATCAAGATGTTTTAATTCCGTTACTCGTGTATAATTTTCAGCACTTAAGCCAGCTAAAATTAAAGCTGCTGCAGCTCTTAAATCAGTTGCTGCCACTTCAGCACCTTGCAAGTCAGAAGGTCCTTCTATTATTACACTGCGGCCTTCTATTTTCATTTTTGCATTCATTCGACGAAATTCTTCCACATGCATGAAGCGATTTTCAAATACAGTTTCAGTAATCACACTCGTACCCTCTGCAAATAACATTAATGCCATCATTTGTGATTGCATATCTGTAGGAAATCCTGGGTGTGATAGGGTTTTTACATCTGTTGGCTTTAGCTTTTCAGGACCTATCACTCTTACTCCATTTTCTTCTTCTCTAATGATTACGCCCATTTCTTGTAGCTTGGAAATAACAGGGCGCAGGTGCTCTGTAACTGCATTTTCAATTAGAACATCTCCACCTGTGATAGCCGAAGCCACCATAAAAGTACCTGCTTCAATACGATCAGGTATTACCGTATGTTCTACACCAGTTAATTTTTCAACACCTTCAATTTTTATTGTTTCTGTACCTGCACCAATAATTTTTGCACCCATTTTATTTAAATAATTTGCTAGGTCAACAATTTCTGGTTCTTTTGCAGAGTTTTCGATAACGGTTTTTCCTTCAGCAAGAGCAGCAGCCATCATAATATTTTCAGTTGCTCCCACACTCGGCATATCCAAGTAAATTTTAGCACCTTGGAGCCTGCCATTAACTTTTGCTTCTACAAAACCGTTGCCAACATGAACTTTAGCTCCCATTGCCTCGAATCCTTTTAAATGTAAGTCGATTGGCCTTGAACCAATAGCACATCCACCTGGCATCGCTACTTTTGCATGACCATAACGCGCTAGTAAAGGACCAAGCACGAGTACAGAGGCACGCATTTTGCGTACATATTCAAATGGGGCTTCTGTTTTTAATTTATTAGAAGCATCGATTACTATTGCATTATTTTCGAATGTAACATCTGCATTCATATTTCGTAGCACTTCATTGATTGTACTTACATCTGCTAAGGGTGGGGCATCACGAATGATACTTTTTCCTTCACTGGCAATAATACTTGCTGCGATTACTGGGAGTACTGCATTTTTTGCACCTTCTACTCTGACGGTTCCTTGAAGCTTTTTACCGCCTTTTACGATGATTTTTTCCATATGTCAAAATCCCCTTTAGTTCCGATTTCACTATTATTAGTATTCATTAATTAAGATGGGTGTGCCAACAATAAATTTAAGAGCACCTGTTTCGTCTTTTATAGTAGCCATTTGTAAATTCATTGGAGTATCCTTGACGGTTACTTTGTGGCTCCATAAAGGTGTATACCCGTATACTACGGTATCAAGCGTCGTTTTTTCATTTTTGTCGATTTGTGTCTTAAAATTTTGTACGTTTAATATTTCTCTTATGTAACTTGAGAAATAATCATTATCAATTATACCATTAAACTCAGTTGTCAGACAAGTATAACTCCGCGATAAATTTGTGAACAATTCAGTGGTCATCCAGTTATATCTTTGATTATAGTTTGTCTTAACATCGTTATTCCATGTATCGCCTGTTAAAACAGCGAGAACTTCGATTTTATTATTATGTTTTTTTGGGATAATTACATTATATCTTTCGACAATTTCTGAGGTGATTTGTCCGTTTGTGAAGGAATAAATAATACTATTTTGGTTTTCTTTTTCCGTTAATGAAAAGTTCTTTTTTAATTTATTTATAATATTTTTTGCTTGATCTTGATCCATTTTTTCTTTTATCGTTACTTCCCATTCATCGATCTTCAAATCATTATTTAAGACGATTTCAGCTATATCTTCGATTTGCTTTCCATCGTTAATTATTGGATTGATAGAATGAATAAAAAACAAACAAAATATATAAGATATGATTAATTTTTTCATTAAAATAGCCCCCTGTCCAATCTTATTATCATTATGAACAAGAGGGCTAAATTACATACGTTAATATTTTAATAGATTAAGAGATATTTTCATAATTTATATTTGATTTTATTGCTTGATTGTTGAAAACACATCTATCCTTAAAATAAATTCACTTACATATTTATTGATTCCTTAAAATAAAAATAGTAAATCGCGCGACCACTGTAAAATATCAAGGAAAAATCGGCTAACACTTGTGCCGATAACTACAGCAATAAGCAGAAAAAAGATCCGCGCTTCCGTTGTACGATTTTTTCGTATGATTGGTTCAAAATTAATTGCTTGCATGACATACCAAGTTATTAGTATGAATATAATATGGGATAGTAACCCTGTTATCGCCAATTGACCAATTGAAAACATAATAATGAAACCACCTTTTTTAATAACTATTAGTAACTTTGCCACTGACTGATACAATTGTCAATAGAAACATCATTACAACTTAAATATTCCACTTTAATATTGGTATTAACCTATTTAAAAATTTTCCTGATACCTTGCTAAAATCAAAACTTCGATTACCCGTCCTCTTTATTGAATTGATTAGTCTTTTGTACACAAAATATATAAAATGCGACACGGTTCTGGAGCTCGCCTTCCATCCTTTTAAAGAGGAGGAACATCAGCCGCTACGGAAAAAACACTACGCTTTCCGTGGGCGGCTGATGAGCCTCCTCGGGCAAAAGCCCTGCGGGGTCTCATCTAGGCCTCAGCTCCCACAGGAGTCTCCGTGTTTTTTCCTTCGCTAGGAAGGAGTTTTTTCATAGATAGGAGGAGTTTCTAAGATATACCCCGCCATTAATCAAAATCTCTTTTTGAGTGTATATTTTAAGGGAGTTTGTAGAAATAATTCCTAGGAAATGAACTTTTTGTGCACGGGACATAAGTTTGGAAGGTTTTGTCGGAAAGCCTGTTATGGCTTGGTAAAATATTTGGATATCATTCAACATTTCATCGTATTTCCCGGGAAATAGCGACAATTTATTTCATGAACCATTTTTTAGTGATTGATTGTAAAGTTTTCCTAAGCATTAGAAAACTCCCATAACCACCTGTTATGGGAGTTTTACTATTGAGTAACATTAAGTCTATTCATTGCTCGTTTGAGTGCTAACTCAGCCCGATGATAATCGATATTATCTTCTTTTGCTTGAAGTCTTCTTTCTGCACGATCTTTCGCTTCACGTGCACGCTGAACATCGATATCTTCCGGTTTTTCTGCTGATTGTGCAAGGATGGTTACCTTATCTGGTCGAACCTCTAAAAAACCACCATTAATAGCAAGCTTTTCGACACTGTTTTCTTTCTTTAAACGAACTGCACTGATTGTTAGCGGAGCAACTAATGGGATATGGTTAGGCAAAATTCCTAATTCCCCATCTTCCGCATGACAGACAACCATCTCATATGGCTCTTCCATTACAGGACCATCAGGAGTAACAATACTCACTGTTAGTGTTTTCAATGGAACCCCTCCTTAAAACAGGCAAGTGTCAGGTATATTTATACCCGACTCCATGTAAAAGAACGTTCGAAAATAACCTTTACATAATGCCTGTTATTTTATTCCATTTCTTTCGCTTTTTCGACAACTTCTTCAATTGTTCCGACTAGACGGAATGCATCTTCAGGGAGGTCATCATATTTTCCATCTAAAATTTCCTTGAAGCCTTTCACAGTTTCACTTACTGGAACATAAGAACCAGGTTGTCCTGTAAACTGCTCTGCAACGTGGAAGTTTTGTGAAAGGAAAAACTGAATACGACGTGCACGAGAAACCGTCAATTTATCTTCGTCAGACAGTTCATCCATCCCCAAGATTGCAATAATGTCTTGCAATTCACGATACTGTTGTAAAGTACGTTGAACAGCTGTAGCTACTTCGTAATGCTCCTCGCCAACTACTTCTGGATCAAGAGCACGTGATGTAGATGCAAGTGGATCCACTGCTGGATAAATCCCTTGTTCAGACAACTTACGATCAAGGTTTGTTGTCGCGTCTAAGTGAGCAAACGTTGTTGCGGGTGCAGGGTCTGTATAGTCATCCGCTGGAACATAAATTGCTTGAATAGATGTAACAGAACCTTTATCTGTCGATGTAATACGTTCTTGTAATTGTCCCATTTCCGTTGCTAGTGTTGGCTGATAACCAACTGCAGATGGCATACGACCAAGTAGTGCAGAAACTTCTGAACCTGCCTGTGTGAAACGGAAAATATTATCAATAAACAGTAGAACGTCCTGTCCTTGTTCATCACGGAAATATTCAGCCATTGTCAAACCTGTAAGTGCAACACGCATACGAGCACCAGGTGGTTCGTTCATTTGACCAAATACCATCGCTGTTTTTTC
>Ga0079226_10002058_pt1 | contig 15449 bp, 10 predicted proteins | sample Poulit2014_FD_76345 | JGI IMG/M metagenome (GOLD analysis project Ga0079226, IMG submission 76345) | Agricultural soil microbial communities from Georgia to study Nitrogen management - Poultry litter 2014 | ecosystem: Environmental > Terrestrial > Soil > Agricultural land | place: USA: Georgia... | reverse complement strand
TTTACAGAAATTGATGGAAAAGAGTACCTGTTTTCCGATGATGGTTCCGTATCTCCCGGATGGACAGATAAAGACGGCAAGAAATATCATCTGGATGAAAACGGAGCTATCACAACAGGTATGAAAGAAATCGATGGAAAAACTTATTTCTTCCGTGAAGACGGATCTATGGCTACCGGATGGATCCGTAACGGCGGCGGCCGCTATTATATGACCCAGGACGGCTCCATGGCTAAAAACACCTGGGTGGATGAGGGAAATCAACGGCATTATGTAGGCGCCGATGGAAAAGAACAGACCGGATGGATCACGGTAAACGGCAAGCGATATTATCTTACCACGGAAGGAATCCTGGCTGACTCCGGCTGGATGAAGCAGAATAATAAATGGTATTTTATTGATTCGGACGGAAGTGCGAAAACCGGTCTTTTTGAAAGTGAGGGAAAATGGTATTTTCTGACCCAGGACGGAAAACTTCAGGAAGGCTGGGTAACCTCCCAGGGGAAAAAATACTATCTGGCCAATGGCCAGCTGATGACCGGCTGGAGAAAGATCAAAGACAAGCAATATTATTTCTACAACGATGGATCTATGGCTACCGGATGGATCACCATAGAAGGGAAGTCCTATTTTCTTAAAGAAGACGGAAGTCTGGATACTTCTGCTATGCAGGAAGCAAAATAATCAGTCTCATCAAAAAACGGGAGGCACCTTTTGGTGTCTCCCATTTCATTCTCACTGAAGCAGATCAGCATGTATATAGGCTTCCTCACCCTCATATTCTACCTTGATCCACTCATCATCCACATTTTCCAGCTTTTTAACCTGGTCCCCTGCCTGCAGTCTTCCTAATATCTGAGAAGAAGTAGTTGCGTCAGCCCTCACATTGCAGTCTTGAGAAGCTGTAAGCATTTCTCCGTCATCCGCCATAAGAGCTGTATTGGTTTCTTCTCCCAGCTGTTCAAGATAAGCGCTCAGCTCCTCATCTGACTCCAGCGCCAGATCATATTTCTCCTCTTCCTGAGAAATGAGCTCCTGTACATCCTCTTCCTGTCTGGTCTTCTCCAGACATTCCTGAACTTCTTCATCAGACTCGTCGTTGTGAATCAGCCAGTCTCCGTTTTCATTCTTTATCACATAGAGTTCAGACAATCCGGGAGCCGGAGTATCGATCCCCTGAAATTTCAGATCATAAGAAGCAAACACTACATAGCTGTTTTCATCCAGCCCCTTCTTGGTATAAACCTGAACATTGTCATAGCTTTCTATATATGTGGCATTAGCAACCTTCGTCTCGTCAGTGGTGCTGAAATTATCTGTCAGTTCTTTCATGGCATCTGTGTCTTTTTGTCCCCACGCTGCATAAAAGGACTCAATCAGGGTATTCACTTCAGGGTACGCATTTTCTTCAAGAGCATTGGTATCGGTATTTTCCACCTCTTCCTCATTGGTATCGTCCGAGGAATTATTCTCTTGTTCTGTTTGTTGTGCATCCGGTGCAGGATCGCTGCGGAAAATACCGATCAGCGCACGGCCTCCGAAAAACAGAATAAGCAAAACTGCCAGAATCGCCAGACCCAGAAGAATATACCTCAGATTATCTGAGAGCCATTCTCTGAAATCGTCTAACATACCTGTCCTCCTTTATTCCCTTACTCCATGCTCTCCCCAAAGCATAAAACACACCCGGAGGGATTCGAACCCCCGACACATGGTACCGGAAACCACTGCTCTATCCCCTGAGCTACGGGTGCTTAACCGTTACATCTTGAATATCATATCACATTTTTTTCCGCTTGTAAAGTATTAGCCTGATTTCTGTCATTTTAACTGTCTTTTTTGGGAAATACTGCCTGTTTTCTATGAAAAATCAAGCAGTATTCCCCACCTTTCTACATCATCAGTCTTTCTTTCTGCCGGTCATAATAGTATACCTGATAGGAAAGAATTTCTTCTTCCTCCACCTGTGTCTGATTTACTTCCTTTACCATCTTGGCTAATTCCTCCCGGGAATATTGTCCCAGATCCGGGACCAGAATACATTCATGGATACTGCTTGGCAGCACATAGAAATTTTTTCTCAGAATTTTAGAAATGTGATTTAAAACATGGGGATACAGTAAAACTGCCGCTCCAAAACATTTTTCTTGGTTAGTAAGAACATACATGATCTCTTCTCCGTCATACCGGCATATATTCTCTCCTGTCAGCTCACGGATTAAAGCATCCATGCCCTGAAACTTATAAGGCAATTTTCTGCTGGTGTTCATTACCGCATCTTCCAGCAGCTGCTGAGATGTAATATTCCAGGAGTCCAGATTGCAATTATGGATCAGCATCGTCGCGCCCTGAAATCTTCCCTTTTCCAGCCGGTAATAAAACACTACCGCAAGGTCCAGATAAATTATATGGGGAACTTTCCTCAGCAGGATCCGGTTCATTTCATAATTGATCAGTTTAAAATAGACTTGCCCTCTCGCCGCCTCATAATTTTCAAAATAGTCCAAAGAAAAATCCACCTCTCTTTCCTGGCAGGCATTCCGCTTTAAAATTTCGTCCGCCGCCCTTTCAATGTCACCGCTGTTCTTCCAGTCCTCATAAAATTCCTGAAGGTAAATCGTGGGCGCAATGCACTCTTTCTCTCCCAGGATCACTACGGCTTCCGCCCTGATCCCATTGTTCTTTTCAACTGTCTGGATCCTGACTTTTATCCCTTCTTCCGTTTTCCGGCGAAGGCTGTCCAGCAGTTCTTTCTTGAATGTCTCATACTCCATAGGCATCCATCCTTTCTTTTTATTTTATATTTATACAGGAAGAATTTAAAAATCCTGAAAATATAAGCTGTTCTTGACGGGCACTTAAAATAGGGGATTATTTTCTGCGAATGCAGAGGAAAAGATAAAAGGCATAATATGACAAAAACTGCTGCAAAAAGCTTTCTGCAGCAGTTCTCTTAGGTTTCTTATACTCTGGACAGGTACTCTCCTGTTCTGGTATCGATCTTGATCACATCACCCTGGTTTACGAAAAGGGGCACATATACTACTGCACCAGTTTCAACAGTAGCCGGCTTGGTAGCTCCCTGAGCTGTGTTTCCGGCAAATCCAGGCTCTGTCTCTGTGATCTCCAGTTCTACAAATAAAGACGGCTCAATAGCAAATACGCTTCCATTATAAGAACATACTTTGACTATCTCGTTTTCTTTAACAAATGTTAAAGCGTCGCCTACAGTTTCCTTATCAATAGCGATCTGATCATAGGTTTCATTGTTCATAAAGTTGAACAGATCTCCGTCGCTATATAAGTACTGCATATCAACACGATCAATACGAGCCTGTGGGAATTTTTCTGTAGGTCTGAAAGTTTTCTCCACAACGCCTCCGTTAATTACATTTTTTAATTTTGTTCTAACGAATGCAGCACCTTTTCCCGGTTTAACGTGCTGGAATTCCATAATCTGTACCACATTACCATCAATTTCCAGTGTGAGACCATTCTTAAAATCTCCTGCTGATATCATAATGATATTCCTCCTTATTCGTCCATTGGGAAAAAAGCAAAATTTTTCCGCTGTACTTTATTCTATAATACATCCTGGTATTTTTCAACTGTTTTTTCGCCTTCTCAGCTCTTTCCTATAAAAATAAAGCACGATCTTTTCCAGCTTTCGCTTCAGCACGATCTGAATTTCTTCTTTAGGATGAATGGGCTTTACCAAAATATTATGCATACCCGTTCTTTTCGCACCGTATACATCGGTAAAAAGCTGATCCCCAATGAACACTGTATTTTCCAGATTGGTCCCCATCAGTTCCATAGCTTTCAGATAGTTTTTTCTTCCCGGCTTATGGGCGTTTTCAATAAAATGGACCTGGATATTTTTATTGAAGGAGCTGACTCTCTCATACTGATTATTGGAAAGCAGGCAGCAGGAGAAGCCAATCTCCTTCAGCCTTCGGAACAACTCCTCCGCTCTTTTATCTGCCGGCGCCCCGTGAGGCACCAGTGTGTTATCTATATCAAATATGATTCCTCTGAATCCCTGGCTATACAGCTTTTCAAAATCTATGCTGTAAGTGGAATCCATATATTCATCGGGAAAAAATCTCTCCAGCATACCGCCCGGTTCCTTTCTTTTCTTTAAAACCTATGGTAACAGCACCGGAGGATTTTGTCAAACTCAGCGTTCCTCCAAAGATACATAGGGCTGTTCTTCCAGAACATTTTTGTATGCAGGGCGGATGATCTTGTCTGTATTGATCAGTTCTTCCATACGGTGAGCGCTCCATCCTACGATACGGGCAATGGCAAACATAGGAGTATAAAGTTCCAGAGGCAGTCCCAGCATGCTGTATACAAAGCCGCTGTAAAAATCCACATTAGCGCTTACTCCCTTATAGATCCTGCGCTCCTGAGCAATGACCTCAGGAGCCAGCCTTTCAATCTTGGCATAAAGCTCATAGTCCCTTTTTCTTCCTTTTTCTGCTGCCAGCTGTTTTACAAATTTCTTGAAGATCTGGGCTCTCGGATCTGAAATAGAATATACCGCATGGCCCATACCGTATATAAGACCTCTCTTGTCAAAGGCTTCCTTGTGAAGAAGTTTTACCAGGTAAGCCCGGATTTCATCCTCGTCATTAGGATCTTTTATGTGCCTCTTCATATCATGGAACATACTCACTACTTTAATATTCGCGCCCCCATGCTTTGGTCCCTTAAGAGATCCAAGAGCAGCAGCAATGGTAGAATAAGTGTCTGTCCCTGAAGAAGATACAACATGGGTGGTAAAGGTAGAATTATTGCCTCCTCCGTGTTCCATATGAAGCACCAGAGCCAGATCCAGGATCGTGGCCTCAAAGGGCGTATATTTCTTATCCGGTCTGAGCATCAGCAAAATATTTTCAGCCGTAGACAAATGTTTCTCGGGATTATGGATATACAGACTCTTTCCCTGATTATAATGTCTGTGAGCCTGATAACCATATACGGAAAGCATTGGGAACACACTGATAAGATTGATACACTGGCGAAGTACATTGGATAATTCGATATTTTCCGGATCTGCGTCATAAGAATAAAGAGTAAGGACACTTCTGGAGAGAGTGTTCATCATGTCCCGGCTGGGAGCCTTCATAATAACATCTCTCACAAAATTTCTGGGAAGGCTTCTCTGTGCGGCTAATATGCCTTTAAATTCTTCCAGTTCCTTTTTGTCAGGCAGTTTGCCGAAAAGAAGAAGATATGTAGTTTCTTCAAAACCAAATCTTTTATCTGATAAAAATCCCTGGGTCAGTTTCTCTATATTAATTCCCCGGTAATATAATTCTCCTTCACAGGGAACCGTCTTTCCATCGACTACCTTACTGGAGACAATGTTGGAAATCTGGGTAAGTCCTGCAAGAACGCCTTTTCCGTTTATATCCCGGAGTCCCCTTTTTACATCATATTTTCCATACAAATCAACGTCTATCTTACCATGCTCTCTGCAGATTTCTGTAAGAGCTTCTAACTGAGGTGTAACCTTCATATTGAATCCTGACATTTAGATTCCCCCTTTTCTTTATCTTTCATCACTTTAGCACGATACTATATTATCATACCCTTTTATAAAGTGGCAAGATATTTTTTTCTAAACAATTTATGAACTCCCCTGTAATATATAAGCAAAATCTTGGTTTTTTCAGTATTTTCAGGCAGTTTTTTCCGAAAACCGCCTGAAAATAAACTTTTTAAAACAGCGGCTTCTAATCTTCTTTCAGGTTGATTTTTGCCAGAGCCTGGGCAAAGGCATTATTAATAGGCTCCTGAGCCTCCTTGCGCTGTTTGTTCAGATATCTCTGCACATCTCTCTTGCTTACACCGGCTCCTTCTTTCTCTCTCCTGGCCTGGAAGCTGGAAAGTTTTTCTTTATAACCGCAGGTAGAACAAATAAAGGTATCCTCTTTGCCTTTCAGATATAGTTCCATTTTTCTGTGGCAGTTAGGACAGCGGGCATTGGTAAGCCGGGAGATCGTCTCTCTGTGGCCGCAGTTTCTGTCCTGGCATACCAGCATTTTGTTGTTCTTCCCATTTACAGACAGCATTCTCTTTCCGCACACCGGACATTTTGTATTGGTAAGATTATCATGGTGGAAGGTCCCCTGGCCTGTTTTGATCTCCCCGATAATTTCTTCCGCATAATTTTTTATGTCTTTTAAGAAAATATTTTTCTTTAACTTTCCCTGTGCGATCCTGGAATGCCGCATCTCCCAGTCCGCAGTCAGCTCCGGCTTTTTCAGGTCTTCCGGCACCAGTTCCAGAAGCTGTTTCGCTTTGGAAGTCAGCAGGATATCGTTGCCTCTTTTTTCCATAAGGAAGGTGTGAAAAAGCTTTTCGATGATATCTGCTCTGGTGGCCACGGTTCCCAGCCCCCCGGTCTCTCCCAGAGTTTTGGCCGCCTGGGCATCCTTTGACTGCATATATTTTACAGGATTCTCCATGGCAGAAAGGAGTGTAGCTTCGTTGAAATGCGCAGGGGGCTGAGTCTTCCCAATAGAAATGTCGGCCCTGTCTATTTTCAACTGCTGGCCCTGTTCCAGTTCTTTCAGTGTCTGAAATTCTTCGTCTTCCTCCTCAGTCCAGTCTCCTTCATAGGCTTCCTTCCAGCCCTGGCTTTTCACGATCTTTCCTTTTGCAATGAAGGTTTCCCCTCCTGACTCTCCTTTGACAGTAGTCTGCTCATATTCAAAAGGAGGATAGAGGACGCCGCAGAAACGTCTTATCACCAGATCATAGATTTTTCTCTCCTCATTTGTCATATGATCCAGCTGTACAAACTGCTCTGTAGGGATGATCGCATGGTGGTCACTGACTTTCTTGTCATCCACAAAAGACTTGTTTGCCTTTACCGGCCGCATAGACAAAGGACCGGCAATCTTTCTGTAAGGTCCCACAGCACAGGCCTTCAGTCTTTCTTTGATCGTTGGCACGATATCGCTGCCGATATAACGGGAGTCGGTTCTCGGATAGGTGAGGACCTTATGGTTTTCATACAGCCGCTGCATAATGTTCAGAGTCTCTTTTGCGGAAAATCCGAATTTTTTATTGGCGTCTCTCTGAAGTTCCGTAAGATCATAAAGTCCCGGTGCATAAGTTTTCTTGCCAGTCTTTTCAATTTCCTTTATCTCCAGAATCCCATTCCCTATCCTGGATTTCATGTCTTCCATCCGTTCTTTTGAAAAGGAACGGCGGCTTCCGCTTTTTTCATCCTGCCAGGAGAAGCGGAGCCCCCCCGCCATAAGAGTCAGACCATAATATTCCTGAGGCTTAAACTGACGTATCTCCTCTTCCCTTGCAGCGATCATAGCAAGGGTCGGCGTCTGGACTCTGCCGCAGGAAAGCTGGGCATTATATTTACAGGTAAGCGCTCTGGTTGCATTGATCCCTACCAGCCAGTCAGCTTCAGCTCTGGATACGGCGGCATCGTACAGGGGTTCATATTCCCTGCCGTCTTTTAGATGGGCGAATCCTTCTTTGATGGCCTTATCTGTCACAGAAGAGATCCATAACCTCTTTACAGGTTTTCTGCAATGAGATTTTTCCAGGATCCACCTGGCCACCAGTTCTCCCTCTCTTCCTGCGTCTGTAGCGATAATAATCTCATTTACGTCTTTTCTGAAAAGCTGGGCTTTCACCGCCTGATACTGCTTTGCCGTCTGTTTGATCACGACCAGCTCCATTTTTTTCGGCATCAGGGGCAGGTCTTCTATTTTCCATTCTTTATATTTTTTATCATATTCTTCAGGGTCTGCCAGAGTCACCAGATGACCCAGAGCCCAGGTCACCACATATTGATTTCCTTCCAGGGCGCCGTTTAATTTTTTGCCGCAGTTTAAAACCCTGGCAATATCCCGGGCAACTGAAGGTTTTTCTGCTAAAACCACAGATTTCATATTTCTATCTCCATTTCTCAATAAACTTCTGTTATTTTGCGTCATGGATAACATTATACTCTATGTTCTTCAATCTCTTCAAGAGCAATCTGCAGTCTATGAAAATACCCCTAGATAGTCCTGCCGAAAAATTGTGCAGTCTTTTTCACCTTTTCCATCAAAGAAGCAAAACTTTCCGGAGTAAGAGACTGTTTTCCGTCACACAAAGCCTTCTCCGGATCATTGTGAACTTCAATCATCACTCCGTCTGCTCCTGCGGCAATAGCAGCCAGAGTCAGAGGTTCCACCATAAAACGGATGCCTGCCGCATGGCTGGGATCTACGATCACCGGAAGATGGGTTTTGGATTTCAGCATAGGAATGGCTGAAATGTCCAAAGTATTTCTCATGGAAGTCTCAAAGGTACGGATTCCTCTTTCGCAAAGGATCACCTGTTCATTTCCTCCAGCCATAATGTACTCAGCGCTCATCAGCAGTTCCTCCAGAGTGTTGGCCATTCCTCTTTTCAAAAGGACCGGCTTCCGGATTTTTCCCAGTTCTTTTAAAAGTTCAAAATTCTGCATATTTCTAGTGCCGACCTGGATCACATCTACATCTTCAAACAGGGGCAGATGTTCAGCACTCATAATTTCTGTTACAACAGGAAGGCCTGTGGCTTTCTTAGCCTCCAGAAGCATTTTCAATCCTTCGCTTCCAAGTCCCTGGAAAGAGTAAGGCGAAGTTCTGGGCTTGAAGGCACCGCCTCTTAAAAGGCCTGCTCCTGCTTTCTGTACATCAAAAGCCACCTCTGTCATCTGTTCTTTCGTCTCAACAGAACAGGGGCCTGCGATCACCTGGAAGTTTCCTCCTCCGATTTTTCTTCCTCCCGCCTCGATCACGGTGTCCTTGGGATGCATGGCCTCGTTTGCCTTTTTATAGGGCTCATTGATCCTTTTTACAGATTCGATCACATCCAGAGCTCCCAGCCATTCTTCATCCACTTCCGTCGTATCCCCTATCAGACCGATAAGGGATGTATTCATTCCTTCTGACAGATGGAGCTTCAGTCCCATATCCGTCAGCTGTTTTTTCAGTTCTTCCACTTTTTTCTGGTCCGCATTGTTTTTCAATACAAGTATCATGGTAATTTCCTCCTATAACTGAAAAAGCCGGTGCCTGCTGCTGCAGACACCGGCCTTTCTCCATGGACAGTGTTTCCTATCAGGAAATATTTCTGCAGCAAAAAGAACCTGCGCCATAAAAGCCCAGGAAGCAGTAATAAAAATAAGAATTTCCATTTCTGCAAAGATTCTGCTGCGTCATTTCACTGTACCAGCCTTTCTGTTTTAAGTTACTCCTATCATATCCCGGGAACCGTCCTTTTGTCAACTATTAATTTTAGTAATTTAAAGTGAAGCAGTGTTTCATTTCCATTTAACAAAAAAAGAATTGTCAGTACAAGGCATGTCTTTTATAATGGATTTAGAACAGTTATGTATTAATATTGGCAAAGGAGAAATGATCATGAACAGCCAAGAAAACCTCAGCCTGCAGGCCCATCAGGTCATTCGGGAGGTACAGAAGGCAGTCATCGGAAAAGAAGAATGTATACGGAAAGTTATGATGGCAATTTTATCCTCCGGTCATATCCTTCTGGAAGACATTCCGGGAGTTGGAAAAACAACTATGGCCCTGGCTTTTTCCAAAGCTTTAAATCTCAAAGAAAACCGTCTCACCTTCACCCCGGATGTCCTGCCTGCTGACCTTACCGGCTTTACCATGTACAGAAAAGAAACTGGAAAATTTTACTATCAGCCTGGAGCCGTAATGTGCAATCTTTTCCTTGGAGATGAAATCAACCGTACTTCCCCCAGGACTCAGTCTGCCCTTCTGGAGGTCATGGAAGAAGGACAGGTCAGTGTAGACGGGGTGACCCACCCTCTGCCCAGGCCTTTTATAGTCATCGCCACTCAGAATCCTGCCGGATCCGCAGGGACACAGCTTCTTCCCCAGTCCCAGCTGGATCGTTTTACAGTTTGTCTCACTATGGGCTATCCGGATATCCGCGAGGAAATTTCTATTTTGAAAGGCCGTATTGCCCAGAATACTATTGAACAGGTATCTCCGGCCGCAGACGCCGCTGAGCTGATCCAGATGCAGGAAGAAGTCCGGAGGATCTTTATCCACGACCGGATCTATCATTATATAGGCACTCTGGTCCAGGCTACCAGAACAAACTCTATGGTCGAACTGGGAGTAAGTCCCAGAGGGACTCTGGCTCTTGCCAGAATGTCTCAGGCCAGCGCCTATCTCCGGAATAAAACCTATGTGACTCCTGATGATATCCGGGAAGTTTTTATGGACGTATGTGCCCATCGCATTATTCTGAACGCAAAAGCCAGGATCAGCCATCTGACCCCTGCCGCTGTCTTGGAGGAAATCCTGAAAGCTACCCCCGGCCCTTCTCTTCGTAAATCCTGAGGTGAGATCCTATGATGGTAAATCCTTTTTTCCTGCTGCTTTTTTTCGTTTTGGTTTATGTGGCAGTATTATACGAAAGCAGCGCCGCCCTGGCTCTTTGTCTGCTTTTTGTATTCTGGTTTGCAGGTTCTATCCTTCAGCTTTTGTATAATATCCGAAAGGTCCAGGTAGACTTTCCTCCTTCTGCTCACAGCGGCAAAGAGAACCAGGCTGTGTTTACCCTGGCCGTAAAAAATCCCGGCTTATTGCCTGTATCTGGTATAAGGCTCCGGCTTGTCCTTCTGGATCAAAAAGGGAAAAAAACAGAAAGCAAAGACCTTTCTCTGTCTCTCGGACCCAGAAGCCGCAGGAAATATTCTCTTAATTTTTCTTCTCCCTATTGCGGAAGATTTCAGATACGCATAAAAAAACTGCGGCTGTACAGTTTCTTCTCTCTGGCCTGGATATCCAGAGGTCAAGATTACCTGGGAGAAGCCTTATTCTTTCCGGAGCCGTCTCCTATCCCGTTAAAGCTCAGTGAAAGTACGAGATACTTTACTCCAGAGGGAGAAGACAGTTTGGAAAATCCCTTTCTTTCTTCTGCTTCAGGAGGTTTTCAGGACGATGTCCACAGCTATCATCCAGGAGACCCTCTGGGGCTGGTGCACTGGAAACTCAGCGCCAGAGCCGATGAACTGCTGGTACGAAGCCCCGGAACGGGAGAAGGCTTTTCTATTCTTCTATTCCTGGATCTGAAGACCCCTGTTCAGACAAATTCTGCCGGACAAATCAGCAGTTTTTTTCAGTGCGCAGCCTCTCTTTCCTTCAGTATTCTGGAGATAAAATGCAGCCATCTGATGATCTGGTTCGATCAAAAGGCCCAGTGCCTGCAGCGCCTTCCCATACGGAATGAAGAAGAGCTGACGTTTGCCCTGTACTGCCTTCTGCACGGAGAATTTTATCAGGGATCCAAAAATCTTTATGCCCTTTATTCCCAGGAGCATCCTACAGATACCTGGGCTTCCCGGCTGCTGCTGGATACCGGACTGGAGCTCTGGCAGGAGGACAAGAAACTCCTCTCCTCTGATACAAAGAACTGGAAAGAAGATCTGGCTCTGGCAGAAATTACTTTATAATTTTGGAGGACAAATATGAAGAAAAGTCAACGTTTGCACTTTACCATACAGGCCGGCAGGTCTGAATCATACAAAGACAGAGTTTTTCTGGGATTTTTCTGCTCCTTTCTTCTGTTCTTTTTTGCCGGTGCCAGCTTTCTTCTGAATTTCTCCCTTATCTTTTCCCCGGATTTTCCTTTCATAGAGATGGCAGAGCTGTGTATGATCCTGGGACTTGGAGGCGCGCTGCTTTTTTTATTCAGAAAAGCCAAAAGATTTCTTTTGCTCCTTCTTGGAACATTAGGAGTACTGCTGCTGTTCTTCTATGTCTTTCGGGAAGATTTTTTCCGGCAGTTTTCCAGTGCTCTTGGGGCAGTGGAAAATCAGGTCAAAACCGTTTATGGCCTCAGCCTGTTTCCAGGATATAGTGACTCTGCAGAGAATAAATGGGTGCTTTTGGTATTTCTGCTTATCCTTTATCTGCTCCTGATGCTTTTCGTTATGCTCTGGGAAAAAAGAATTCTCTTTGTGCTGCTTCTGGGGGTTCCGATCCTCTGTTCTTATCTTCTGGAGATTCCGGTTCCCGTCACTCTTTTTTTTCTGCCGGTAGGAGCATTTATCTTGTGGAAGGGAGCCCTTTATCCTATAACCATATCCAGATTTTGGCTTCTGACTCTTCCGGCTCAAGGTCTGCTGTTTTTGGCTGCTGCCTATCTCTTTACGCCTATGATCGCCCCGCAGGCTTTTCAGTCCAGTGACGCCTTATCCGCCCGCATCAACGCAGTGGGAAATAAAATTTTATTTAGAAATAATCCCTCTCAAGAACCTGTCCAGTCAGAAGATGGAACCAACGGCAACTCTGTCTTTTCCTATGAAGATCAGACAGCTGCCCAGACTATTACCAGCACTCCTCCAAGATATGCTTATCAGACAGTACTGTCTGTGGAGCTCAGCGGAATTTCCCCTTATACCCTCTATTTGCGGGGATTTATCGGATCAGACTACATGGATTTTCAGTGGACTCCTCCTGAGGACGAAGAGTGGTATTCTTATGCCCAGGAAAGGGGGATTTCCCGGCAGCAGGCCCAGGATATCTACAATTTTCCTTTGTACTCTACCCCTGCAGAGGATATCCTCTCCCTTTCCATAGAATTTTCTTTTACTCCCGGTTTCACTTATCTGCCCCTAACCAGCCAGGGAGACGGTATCACCCTTTCTGAAAGCAACCAGCTTACCGGCTCCGCTCATCAAAATATAAGAGCACAGTATTTTCCGCTTACCATAGATACTATAGATGCACCTTCCCTGGAAAATTTTTTCCAAAGCAGCGGAGATCTGCTGGAAGCATATGGAGATTTCTGTCGCAGCCGCTACCTCTTCTGGGATCAGGATGAAATGGCCGGCACCTTGGAAGAGCTTGCGCAGCTTCCTGTTTACTCTTCTATATCTCCGGAACCATCTGACGCTGACATCGCCAATGCAGCAGAGGAAATCCAGAATTTTCTCTGGAGCCATGCTTCCTATAGTCTGGCCCTGGATCCCTTTTCCCCTGACAGCACCATAGCTCAGGAACTGCTCTATGAACAGCAAAGGGGCTTCTGTATCCACTTTGCCACAGTAGGCACCCAGCTTTTCCGCATGTACGGCATTCCGGCCAGATATGTCAGCGGTTACGCTGTTCCGGCGGATGACATGGTATCCGAAGACTCAGAAGGACCTTTCACTGAAGATGTCTCTGATTCCCAGGCCCACGCCTGGGTTGAAGTCTACACCCAGGGCGCCGGATGGGTTCCTGTAGAAGTAACACCTGGATTTAATCCTTTTACAGCCTCTTCAACTGTAGAAATTCCTGAGGAAACTCCTGAGGAAGAAACCCCTGAGGAAAATATCCAAAAAGAAAGCACTGCCGGGGCAGAAGAACCTCCTGAAAATACAGGCGTTTTGAATATCCTGATTTCTGTGGGAAAAGGCCTCCTGATCACCGTATCAGTTCTTGGTGTGCTGTTTCTGCTCCTGCTGTTTCTCCGCCGCCAGTTCTTCCGCTTCCGGCTGGGCTATTTTGAAGGCAGTCCCACTCAGGCATACCTGACCGTGTTCAAAAATCTGATAAAACTCTGGGAGCTGGAGTTTGCCATAGAGATCCAGACTTCCACAGACCGTGAATATTTCCGTCTTCTCCCAGAAAACCTCCCTGATCCTCTGAAAGAAGAATTTACCGCTCTGTATACAGATGCAGAAACATTCGCCTACAGCCAGAAAAAACCTTCTCCCGCCCAGCTCCGTAATCTCCGCCGTTACTACCTGCGGCAGCGGAAAACCTATATTGCCGGAAAAAAAGGACTGAAAAAACTCCCCAGCCTGCTGGTATAACCGCTTCTCACTGCCGGTATAACCGCTTCCGGCCCCCAAAAACTAAAGGAACCGCCATCTGTTTTATGCGAATTTGCCGAGCACGCTTTGAGACTACAGGCTCAAAGCAGCGCAGGCTGAGCAATAAAACAGATGGCGGTTCCTGAGAACTTTGCCACTCCGGAAGGGCTTATACCGCTTCCGCCTTTTCAAACTGGCTGTTATAGAGATTTGCGTAGAACCCTCCGGCTGCCAGCAGTTCCTCATGGGTCCCCTGTTCTATAATATCTCCTTCATTCATGACCAGGATCAGGTCTGCATCCCGGATGGTAGAGAGACGATGAGCGATCACAAAGCTGGTTCTTCCTTTCATCAGGTTATCCATAGCGCTCTGTATCCGTTCCTCGGTTCTGGTATCTACAGAAGAGGTAGCTTCATCCAGGATCAGGATCTTATTGTCTGCCAGGATTGCTCTGGCAATAGTAAGAAGCTGCTTCTGTCCCTGGGAAATATTGCTGGTTTCTTCATTGAGGACCATCTGATAGCCTCCCGGCTGGGACATGATAAAGTGGTGGACATGGGCTGCCTTGGCTGCAGCGATAACTTCTTCATCTGTGGCATCCAACCGTCCGTACCGAATATTTTCCATAATGGTTCCATGGAACAGCCAGGTATCCTGGAGCACCATGCCGAACATTTCTCTCAGTTCACTTCTGTTAAAGTCTTTTACATTATGTCCATCGATGAGTATTTCTCCAGAATTTACATCATAAAACCGCATAAGCAGCTTGATCATGGTGGTCTTTCCGGCTCCCGTAGGACCTACAATGGCCACCTTCTGTCCTTCCTTTACCTTCATGTTGAAATCATGAATAATCACATGGCTTGGGTCATAGCCGAAAGCCACATGACAAGCTTCCACGTTTCCATCTAAATTGTGAATATCCACAGGATTCTCCACTGTCTGGTCTTCTTCCTCTTCGTCCAGGAACTCAAAGACCCTCTCTGCTGCAGCCGCTGAGGACTGAAGCATATTGGTTACCTGAGCGATCTGCTGGATAGGCTGGGTAAAGTTCCGGATATACTGGAAGAAAGCCTGAATATCTCCTACAGCAACACTGCCCCGGATTACCATATAGCCTCCTAAAAGAGCTACCATCACATACCCCAGATTTCCCACAAACTGCATAATGGGCATCATCATGCCGGAGAAAAACTGGGACTTCCATGCGGAAGTATAAAGCATATCATTGGTCTTCTCAAAATCATGGATCACATCATCCTGCTTATTAAAAGCCTGAACTACGTTATGTCCTCCATAGATTTCCTCTACCTGGCCGTTGACCTCACCCAGATATCTCTGCTGATCACGGAAATATTTCTGAGAGTGTTTCATTACATTGCCGATGATCACCATGGAAACCGGCAGGATCAGAAGAGAGGCCAGCGTCATCCACACATTGATGGACAGCATCATCACAAAAACACCGATCAGGGTAGTCACAGAAGTAATCAGCTGGGTGAAACTCTGGTTAATACTGGTCTGAAGGGTATCCACATCATTGGTGATCCTGGAAAGGATCTCTCCATGGGTCTTAGTCTCGTAGTATTTCAG